>OHYP01000858.1_pt1 | contig 12772 bp, 12 predicted proteins | sample 1580341 | NCBI WGS metagenome assembly OHYP01 (sample SAMEA3882509, study PRJEB24775) | human gut metagenome | biome: human-associated habitat; feature: intestine environment; material: feces | place: Netherlands | collected 2009/2010 | reverse complement strand
GCCGCCCCGAGGAATCCACGACGATATTTTCGGGGCGGCTGCACCTGATCGACCTCGATGCCATGTACCTGCCCGCATTCGCCGGGGAGGCGAGCCCCGAACTGGGTACCGCGGCCTTCCAACACCCGGCACGGACGATCCGCGACTTCAATGCCTCGCTCGACGACTACCCCGCGGCGCTGATCTCGACGGCCCTTCATGCGCTGGCGCTCGACCCCACCTTGTACGTACGCTACCCCGATGCCGACGGGCTGCTCTTCTCCCCGCAGCAGATCCGCACCGACGAGGCGCTCCGCGAGGCCATCGCGCTTTTCGAACGCGAAGGGCTGGCCGTGCAGTACCGCATCGCACGGTTGCTGTATGCACCCACGCCCCGTTTGTTCGGGCTGCCGGAGTTGCTGGCATGGGCCGCACGCACTGGCGGGCCCCCGTGCGGCGGGAGAGAAGGCGAAGAGACAACCGGGAATACGGGCGGGGACAAAAGCGGGGACACGGACGGCGGCGCAGAGAGGTATCCAGCCGGAAATACAGGGTGCGGCGCGGACAAGCACACAGGCGGAGGCACAAGAGGTATAACCGGGAATACAGGGTACGGCAGGGACAAGCACACAGACGGGGACACAAGCGGCGGAGAGTTGTTTGCGGGCAAAGACGGAGACGTACGGAACGACGGCGGCGCAGTTTCGCCGGAGCTGTTCGTCGGGAACGGCCTGTGGGGTTACAGGACACCGGAGCGGATCGTCATACCGCCGCTCTACGACTGCGGATTCGACTTTACCGAAGGGCTTGCCGCCGTCAGGGTGGGCCAGGCTTGGCACTACATCGACATCGAAGGGCGCACCCGGATACGATGTGCGGGGTACGAAGCCGTAAAACCCTTCCGCAACGGCCGTGCGGAGGTCATCCGTGACGGCAGGCGGCTGGAAATCGACCGCGCAGGGCGCGAGTTTGAAATTTAGCCGCAATTCGTTATATTTGCATCTGCTAAATACGATTGTGATGCCCCAATTCAGAAATATGACACCGGCGGAAATCGCCGCGGTCGAGTCGCTCGGCTCCTCGGCCGAAGCGTGGTCGCAGGTCTCGGTCGCCGACGATTTCACCCCCTTCCAGTTGCTGCAAAGCCACCTGGAAGGCAAGGTCGTGGTCGGCTCCGGAGCGCGCATCATCCGCTCACGGGTGTGCAACTACCACATCGGCGAAGGGGCGCTCGTCGAAGGGGTCACGGCACTCGAATGCCGCCGCAGGAGCACGTTCGGGAACGGCGTGGGCGTGGCGACGATGAACGAATGCGGCGGGCGCACGGTGAAGATCTACGACCGCCTTTCGGCACAGGCAGCCTACCTGATGGCCGTCTACCGTCACCGCCCGCAGACCATGGCGGCCCTGGAAAAGATGGTCGACGACTATGCCGAAGCCCGCGCCTCGCAGACGGGGAGCGTCGGCAAAGGCAGCCGCATCGTCGGCGCCAGGTTCATCCGCGAAGTCCGCATCGGCGACAACGTCACCGTAGACGGCTGTTCGATACTGGAAAACGGCACGGTCTGCGACGGCGCGCACATCGGCGTGGACGTCAAGGCCTACGACTTCATCGCCGCGGAAAACGCCCGGATCGACAACGGCTCGATCGTCGAACGCTGTTTCGTGGGCGAAAGCTGCCGGCTGGACAAGGCCTTCACGGCGGCCGAATCGCTGTTCTTCGCCAACTCGCACTGCGAGAACGGCGAGGCCGCCTCGATCTTCGCGGGGCCCTACACCGTCTCGCACCACAAGTCGTCGCTGCTCATCGCGGGCATGTTCTCGTTTTTCAACGCGGGCAGCGGCTCGAACCAGAGCAACCACCTGTTCAAGAGCGGCGCCGTGCACCAGGCGGTGCACCTCAGGGGCTGCAAGTTCGCCAGCGGCGCCTACATCATGTCCCCAGCGCTGGAAGGGGCTTTCACGATGATCATGGGGCACCACTCGTTCCACCACGACACGTCGGCCTTCCCCTACTCCTACCTGGTCGAAAAGGAGGGGCGTTCGGTGCTCATGCCCGGGGCGAACCTCACCAGCTACGGCGCCGTGCGCGACATCGAGAAATGGCCTGCACGCGACCGCCGCACCATACGGCGCGACGTCATCAACTTCGAAGAATACAACCCTTATATCACCTCGGGAATGCTCAGGGCCGTGGATACGCTCCACGCGATCGCAGAGGAAGACCCCGACGCCCCGACGTACGTCCACCAGAAGGCGATCATCCGCGCGGCGGCCCTCAAACGGGGCATCGGACTCTACAACCGTTTCATCGTGGCGGCGCTGGGCGCGATGCTCGACCGGGGGGAATCGGCGGAACGCTACGACGGCAGCGGCCGCTGGCTCGACATCGCCGGACAGTATATCACCAAACGCGAAGTCGAGGCCATCCTCGACGCCATAGACCACGGCGAACTGGCCTCGCCCGAAGAGGTGGACAACCGGTTCAGGGTCTTTTCCGTCCACTACGACGACTACGCCCACAGCTGGGCCGAAGGGGTCTACGCATCGCTGCTGGGACACATCCCGACCGTGGCGGAGATAGAAGAGGCCATCGCGGCGGGGCGCAACGCCCGCGCGACGATGCGCCGTACGACCGACGCCGACCGCGACCGCGACTGCTCGCTCGACATGGCGGTCAGCTACGGCCTCGACAGCGACGACGAAGGGGAAGTACGCGACGACTACTACTCCGTCCGGGGACTTAAATAGACGCAACATGTATACACAGAGCATCACACGCAACCACCGCACGGCATTCATCCTGGCCATAGACGGCTCGGGGTCGATGGCCGAAAGCATCCTCTTCCGGGGACGCTGCATGACCAAGGCCGAAGCGGTTGCAACCATCACCAACGACCTGCTGTTCGAGCTCGTCGAACGGGCACGCCGCAGCGACGGCGTACGCGACTATTACGACATCGCCGTGGTCGGCTATTCGGGCGACGACGAGGTACGCTCGCTGCTGCCCGGAGGCGAGGATCTGGTGCCTGTCAGCGCCCTGGCGGCACAGGAGATGCCGGTGCACACGGAGGTGATCGAACACCGGCTTCCCGACGGCAGCATCGCCCTACGGGAGATTCCCGCACCGGCGTGGATCAAGCCCCTGTCGGCCGGGCAGACGCCGATGTGCGAGGCACTGCGCCGCGTGAGGGACATAGCCGCCAGCTGGACTTCCCGCACGGCCAACGCCGAAAGTTTCCCTCCCGTGGTCTTCAATATCACCGACGGCGAGGCCACGGACTGCGACAACGAGGAGCTACGTGCGGTCTGCGACCAGATCAAGGCGCTGGGCACCGTCGACGGCAACGTCCTGCTGATCAACATCCATATCGCTGCCGGGGATACCGAACGGCCGGTATTCTTCCCCGAGGCGCACGAAGCCCGGTATACGAACCGGTATGCCTCGCTGCTCTACGACTGTTCGAGCGAAATGCCCGCGGTCTTCAACGAGGCCATCCGCGAAGCCAAGGGCCCGGGTGCGATCCCGCCCTTCCGCGGCATGAGCTACAACGCCTCGGCGGCCCAGCTGGTCGCCATGCTCAACATAGGTTCCATCAGCGTCAAAACCGAATAGAGATGATAGTGACCCTGCAACATTTCTCCCGGGCACTGCTGACGCCCGACCTGTCGCTGGCGATGCTTGCCGACGCCCGCCCCGTTACGGAACCCAACGGCATGCCGCGCCTGGTGCGCACGACGCGTTTCGCCGAGGCTGAAGTCGAATGGCGGGGCGAGCGGTGGCTCGTCGCCATGCCCCTCAACCCGTCGGCCATGCCCCGGATCGAACGCACGGTCTCGGCGCTGCGCAAACTCAACACCGGCTACCTGGCCGAATGCCGCATACTGCCGGGCGAAATGCGCTGGCACGACGCGGCGGGCACGGAACGGCACACGGATCTGGTATTGCAGCACCTGCCCGCCGGAAGGGAGTTCGCCGAGGCGCTGCTCACGGAGGACAAAACGGTTCTGCTCGCGGCGCTCGACACGCTGCGCGAAGCCCTGCGGGAGCTGGAATTCACGCACAACAACCTCAAGGAAGCGAACCTCCGCTGGCACCGGGGACGGTTCGTCCCGATACGCTATTACGATGCCCGAATCGGAGCAGCGGAGCCCGGCACGGCTGACAGGGAGGCATTCGACGTCCTCCGGCACAGGATCGCCGAGGCACCCGTGCCCCGCCAGACGGCCAACGACGTCACGGTGCCCTACAACCCGCTGCGCAGTCTGACCGGACACCGGTGGACGAGCCACGTATTCGAAGGGCTGGTGTGCGTGGAGGACGACAACGGGTTCGGGTTCGTGGATACGGACAACAACCCGGTGATCCCGGCGCAGTTCGTCTGGGCGGGCGATTTCCGCGAAGGCCGCGCCGAGGTACAGACGCAGACGGGGATGGGGCTGATCGACCGCCGGGGCTGTTACGTCATACCTCCCGAATACGAAATCGTCGACTACGACCCCGCCGCCAGCGTGGTGCATGTGCGCAACAACGGGCACTGGGCGCTGTTCGACTACCTGGGACGCCGCCTCACGGAGTTCCGGACGGAAGTCCCGGAGCCCTGCGGGCCTGAAATTTGCAGGTGACAACGGCAATATTAGATATTTCGCCGTTATCGGCGCCTTCCGGCTGCATTGGCAAACCCGGCCCGGAGGGGCGCTGCCCGGCACAACCGGAAAAGGCGACCGGCGGGACTTCGGAGCATATAATCACGATAACAAATACAAAAAATTACAAGTCATGGAAGAAACGATCAAATGCCTGATTATCGGCAGCGGCCCCGCAGGATACACGGCCGCCATCTATACGTCGCGTGCAAACCTCCAGCCCGTGCTCTACGAGGGCATCGAACCGGGCGGGCAGCTCACGACGACGACCGACGTGGAGAATTTCCCGGGCTACCCCGACGGGGTCAGCGGCCAGCAGATGATGGCCGACATGCGGCGTCAGGCCGAGCGCTTCGGCACCGAGATCCGCACGGGCACAGCCACCCGCGTAGACCTCGCGTCGCGGCCGTTCCACGTGGTGATCGACGGCGAGAAGGAGATCAGGGCCGAAAGCCTGATCATTGCCACGGGCGCCTCGGCCAGATACCTGGGGCTCCCCTCGGAGACGAAATTCCGCGGCATGGGCGTGAGTGCCTGCGCCACCTGCGACGGCTTCTTCTACCGTAAAAAGGACGTGGCCGTGGTCGGCGGCGGCGACACCGCCTGCGAGGAGGCCACCTACCTCGCCTCGATCTGCCGCAAGGTCTACATGATCGTGCGCAAACCCCACCTGCGCGCCTCGAAGGCGATGCAGCAGCGCGTGTTCAGCACCCCCAACATCGAGGTGATATTCAACCACAACACCGCCGAGGTACTGGGCGACGAGTCGGGCGTGACGGGCGCACTGCTGCGCTGCAACGACGGCAAGGAGGTGAAGATCGACATCTCGGGCTTCTTCCTGGCCATCGGACACCATCCCAACACGGAGTTGTTCCGCGACCAGTTGCAGCTCGACGCCGAAGGCTACATCAAGGTCGAACCGGGCACGTCGATAACCAACATCGAAGGCGTCTTCGCCGCGGGCGACGTCCGCGACCCGCACTACCGGCCGCCGGTTCGGGCTGTATGGCCGCTCTGGACTGCGAGCGTTTCCTGTTAAGCCGGGCCAACTAAAAACGCATGAGTTTCAGCGTCACCATACTGGGGTCTTCCTCCGCGAAGCCCACCCTGAGCCGGCATCCGTCGGCGCAGGTGGTCAACGTGCACGAGCAGTACTACCTGGTCGATGCGGGCGAAGGGGTACAGCAACAGTTGATCCGTTACGGCATCAACCCGCTCAGGCTACGTGCCGTGTTCATCTCGCACCTGCACGGCGACCATGTATTCGGGCTGTTCCCGCTGATCTCGACGCTGGCGCTCTACGGCCGCAAGACCCCGCTGCGGGTATTCGCCCCGGCACCGATGGGCGAGATTCTGGCCTGCCACCTCAAATATTTCGACAGCGAACTGCCCTACCCGGTCGTATGGACGGAGGTCGACACGACCAAGCATGCGCTGCTGATGGAAAACCGTACGCTGGAGGTGTGGAGCATACCGCTGCGCCACCGCGTGCCGACGGCGGGGTTCCTTTTCCGCGAAAAGGAGCCGGCGCTGAACGTCGACAAGTTCAAGATTACGAAATACGGGCTTTCGGTCGCACAGATCACCGCCGCAAAGCGGGGCGAGGACGTCACGCTCTCCACGGGGGAGGTGATCCCCAACGGGGAACTGACCTACCGTCCCTACGCCCCTCGGTCGTACGCTTACTTGTCGGACACCAACTTTTCGGCCAAGGCCGCAGCACTGGCAGCAGGCGCCGACCTGATGTACCACGAGGCGACCTACGCCGCAGCGGAGCAGAAGGCGGCGCGGGAGCGCGGGCACTCGACGACGACCGACGCGGCCCGCATCGCCCTCAAAGCCGGCGCCGGACGGCTCGTAATCGGACACTACTCGTCCCGCTACAAGGAAGAGAGCGTTCTGGTCGAAGAGGCCCGCACGGTATTTCCCGATACCCACCCGGCCACCGAAGGCACAACATTCACGATCGAAAAACGGCAGCAACCATGACCAAAGCCGAAATACAACTCGTCCGCGCGCTGGCCGACAAACGCGGGCGCACGGAGCACGGACTGTTCGTCGCCGAAGGGGAGAAACTCATCGGCGAGCTGCGTACGTCGCACCTCGGGGTACGCAAGATATTCGCCCTGGAAGGGCTGTTTTCAGGGCCGGAAGTCGAGGTCGTCGGCACGAAGGAGATGGAGCGGCTGTCGCTGCTGAAAACAGCCTCCAACTCGCTGGCGCTGGTCGAAATACCGCATTACGGACTGGATATGCGGGCTCTCGCGGGACGGCTGACGCTGGCGCTCGACGACGTGCAGAACCCGGGCAATCTGGGCACGATCGTCCGGCTGGCCGACTGGTTCGGCATCACGGACATCGTCTGCTCGGAGGCCTCGGCCGACTGTTTCAACCCCAAGGTCGTGCAGGCCACGATGGGCGCCATACTCCGCGTGAGGGTGCACTACACCGACCTGGGAGGGTTCCTGCGCCAAGCCGCGGACGCCGGGCTGCCGGTGTGCGGGACTTTCCTGGAGGGGGAGAACATCTACGGGGCGTCGCTCCCGGAGGCAGGGATCGTCGTCATGGGCAACGAGGGGCGCGGCATTTCGGACGCCGCGGCCGCGACCGTCACCCGCAAATTGTTCATCCCGCCTTACCCGGCCGGCCGGCGGGGTTCGGAATCGCTCAACGTGGCGATGGCGACGGGGATCGTCTGCGCCGAATTCCGGCGGCAGGCAAGCACGACGGGCACGGGACAGGCGTAAAGGAGCAAAAAACAGAAGGAAGGAGCCGCAAACAGACAAGGGCAATTCCCGTCATAACGCAGACGACGGGAAAAACCTGAAATCGACGGGTGGGGCCGCGGACAGACAGGCGGCACCGCTATTTACCGGGTACCGACCGTCTGCCGCAACTCCAAACCGGGCATAAGCGGGACGACATCGACGAGTTCGAGGGAGAGCACCATATCGAGGGTGCCCTCCTTGTATTTCCGGAAATGGGGCGTCGTGATATGGCTTTCATAGGCCGCACGGTCGGCATAAATCTCCAGAATCGTCACCTGTCCGGGCGCCTCCTTCGCCGCGACAGCATAGAGCGCCAACACGCCGGGTTCGAGACGCAGCGAAGCCTCGATCTCCTCCTGTAAAAAAGCGTTGTAGCCGGCCAGGCGCGCCGGATCGACCGTGATTTTCGACAGCCGCACCAACTGCTGCCCCGCAACCGGGGCCTCCGGCCCTTTCGGGGGTTCCTGCGCTTTGGCGGCGGAAAATGCAAGCAGGCCCGACAAAAGCATGAACAAACCTTTTTTCATCATTGCATTTCAATTATTATCGGGTTAACAAGAGCCGCCCGTCCCGGTTACGGGAGGGCAAAGCAGGACACCGGAAACCATACCACGCATTCGACATCTCACACCGGGTCGGCACACCGTTCACGCAGCCCGGCAACAATGCGGCGCACCGATTCCAGGGCTTCGGCACACCGCTCGGGCGGCAGAAGGCGCGCCGCATCGAGCCGTTCGATGCTCCGCAGGAGGCACTCCACGGCATAGCGCATTTCGTCCAGCTCGATCCCCGAGGCGGCAGCAAGGTCGGTAGCAGCCAGCCGTGTCACCGCGGAACGGGCGCAGAGGTCGAAATCCGCGACCAGGGCATTGCATCTGCGGCGGTCGTAGGGCGGAATCCAAAGGGTCTCGAACATCAGCCGGAAAACCGCGGCGACCAGGATCGGGTTGTTTTTCCGTGTAATTTTTTTTGCGCAAGGTTCCATCTTTCAGAGCTGTTGCTCGGAAAAAAGCGTGGGCAAAGATACCGAATCCACCATCGAGGTATTGGACGACCTGTAACGTAGAATGCGGCCAATGCCCACGCCGAAAAACAGCGAGAGCATCAACCTTTGTTCCTTACGCTACACGAAAGTGTCCAATTTCCGATGGTAAGAAAAAAGCCGATGCGCCTTTATCCGAATATGTCGGCAACCCTAACAGGCTGCATAAGACAAAGGTAGGAAAAATAAGCCCATCCGCAAAACATTCCGGGCCGCAGGAATGCAAAATTTCATTTAAATTCGATCCGGCGCATTGCCAATTCTGAATAATATGTATCTTTGTAAGTTGAAATATATGTATCTATGTCTGAATGCAAACTCAAAATAGGCATCACGCAGGGAGATCCGAACGGCATCGGCTGGGAGGTGATCCTCAAGGCCCTTTCCGACCCGCGCATGACGGAGCTCTTCACGCCCGTCGTCTACGGTTCGCCCGCGGCGGCGGCCTATTACCGAAATACGCTGGGCGACACCGAACCGGTGGCGTTCAACACCGTGCCCGCGGCACGCGACACCCGCCGCGGCAAGGCCAACCTGGTCGTATGCGGGGAGGCCGGGCAGCCGGAGCCGGGCAAGGCTTCGCCCCAGGCCGGACGCGCTGCGGTCGAAGCGCTGCGCACGGCGACGCAGGATTTGAAAGAGGGGACGCTCGACGCCATCGTCACGGCGCCCTTCAACAAGGAGAGCGTGCAGGGCGACGATTTCAGCTACACGGGCCACACCGAATTCTTCGGGGCGGAACTGGGCGGGGAGCCGATGATGATCCTATGCAGCGACGTGCTGCGCGTAGGACTGGTCACCAAGCACATCCCCGTGTCGGAGATCAGCCGCAGCATTTCCAGGGAGAAGATCGTGCACGACCTCCATACGCTGCGCCGCTCGCTCATCGAGGATTTCGGCATCGTCGAGCCGCGCATCGCCGTGATGGCGCTCAACCCCCACGCCGGGGACGGCGGGCTGCTCGGAAACGAGGAACAGGAGATCATCCGCCCGGCCATCGTCGAGGCATTCAGGCAGGGCGTGCTGGCATTCGGCCCCTTTGCGGCCGACGGGCTGTTCGCCGGGGGCGGATACGCCAAGTACGACGGCATCCTGGCCATGTACCACGACCAGGGGCTGGCGCCGTTCAAGACGCTCTCGCCCGACGGCGTGAACTTCACGGCGGGGCTCGCCAAGGTACGCACGTCGCCCGACCACGGCACGGCCTACGACATCGCGGGGCAGGACAAGGCCGATGCGCAGTCGATGAGGTCGGCGATCTACGCCGCCATCGACATCGTGGAGCACCGCCGCGCCTGGACGGAATGGAGCCGCAACCCGTTGCAGCGCGCCGAGCGCGAGAAAGGCGGACGCGACATCTCGGTCAAAGACCTGCCGCAGACCGAACGGGAGGATTAGTTATGACGCCGCAGAAAAAGATCCGCGTCGGGGCCGGGTTCGTGGCCATATGGGTATTGCTCGGAGGAGCATGGCTCTGCGATTACTTTTTCGGCGACACGGAGTTCTGGAAGCTGGCATCCGGGGAACTGACCGTACTGCTGGGTATCGGCGCCGGGACGGCGATGATCCGGGAAGGGCGCCGCGGACAGGAGGCTGTAAACGCTGCGGGCAAAGATGCGGGATCCGGGAAACAGGCGGCCGAAGAAACACGAACCGGAGAGACACAGACCGGGAACACGGCGGCCAAAGACGCGGGGATTGCAGGGCCGGCGGTCGGAGAAACACAGGCCGGAGAAACACAGGCCGGAAACACGACGGGCAAAGGCACGGCAGCACGCACAGCGCGGCAGCCGGAAGAGAAAAAACGATAAACACCGGGCAACCCGGAAGCGTATTCCGTCTCGTAATTGTGGAAGCGCCGAAGGCCCCGAAAACTTAACTTTATAAATTTTTTATGATCAAAATCACTTTTCCCGACGGTTCGGTGAGGGAGTTCGCCAAAGGGACGACTGCCTTCCAAATCGCAGAGAGCATCAGCCCTCGTTTAGCTGCTGACTCCCTGGCGGCCTCGGTAAACGGCGCAACCGTGGACATGATGCGCCCGATCGAGGAGGACGCCTCGGTCAAATTCTACAAATGGGAGGACGAAGAGGGCAAGCACGCCTTCTGGCACACCTCGTCCCACCTGCTGGCCGAAGCCCTCGAGGCACTCTACCCGGGCATCAAGTTCGGTATCGGCCCGGCCATCGAAAACGGCTTCTACTACGACGTCGATTCGCCGACGCCGATCACCGAGGCCGACCTGCCCAAAATCGAGCAGAAGATGCAGGAGCTTTCCCGCAACAAGGAGCAGCTCATCCGCCGCGAAGTCCCCAAGACCGAAGCACTCAAGACCTTCACCGAGAAGGGCGACCAGTACAAGGTAGAACTGATTACGGACTTGCAGGACGGCACCATCTCATTCTATACCAACGGTGCGTTCACCGACCTCTGCCGGGGGCCGCACATCCCCAACACGGGCTACATCAAGGCCCTGAAACTGACTTCGGTAGCCGGGGCATACTGGCGCGGCAACGAGAAGAACAAGATGCTGACCCGCATCTACGGCATCTCGTTCCCCAAGAAGTCGATGCTCGACGAATACCTCGTGATGATGGAGGAGGCCAAGAAGCGCGACCACCGCAAGCTGGGCAAAGACCTCGAACTGTTCTGTTTCTCGCAGCGCGTGGGACAGGGCCTGCCCCTGTGGCTGCCCAAAGGTGCCGCACTGCGCGACCGTCTGGAGCAGTTCCTGCGGGGCGTGCAGAAGGAATACGGCTACCAGCAGGTGATTACCCCGCATATCGGCAACAAGGAATTGTACGTGACCTCGGGCCACTACGCCAAATACGGCAAGGACTCGTTCCAGCCGATCCACACTCCGATCGAGGGCGAAGAATACCTGCTCAAACCGATGAACTGCCCGCACCACTGCGAAATCTACCGTTCGAAGCCCCGCTCGTACAAGGAGCTGCCCGTCCGCCTGGCGGAGTTCGGCACCGTCTACCGCTACGAGCAGTCGGGCGAGCTGCACGGGCTGACGCGCGTACGCGGGTTCACGCAGGACGACGCTCACCTGTTCGTACGTCCCGACCAGCTGCTCGAAGAGTTCGAGCGCGTGATCGACATCGTGCTTTACATCTTCAAGACGCTGAAGTTCGACAACTATACGGCACAGATTTCGCTCCGCGACCCCAATAACAAGGAGAAGTACATCGGTTCGGACGAGAACTGGGAGAAGGCTGAGAGCGCCATCATGCAGGCAGCCAGGGAGAAAGGGCTCACGACCGTCGTGGAGCTGGGCGAAGCCGCATTCTACGGCCCGAAGCTGGACTTCATGGTCAAGGATGCCATCGGCCGCAAATGGCAGCTGGGCACCATCCAGGTGGACTACAACCTGCCGGAGCGTTTCGACCTGACGTACAAGGGCGCCGACGACAAACTGCACCGCCCGATCATGATCCACCGTGCGCCGTTCGGCTCGATGGAGCGTTTCGTGGCCGTGCTGCTCGAGCACACGGGCGGCAAATTCCCGCTGTGGCTCTCGCCCCAGCAGGTCGTGGTACTCCCGATCTCGGAGAAGTTCAACGATTATGCGCAGAAGGTGGCCGAATACCTGAACCGCAACGACGTCCGCACCGAAGTCGACGACCGCAACGAGAAGATCGGCCGCAAGATCCGCGACGCGCAGATGGAGAAGGTCCCCTACATGGTGGTCGTCGGCGACCGCGACATGGAAAACGGCACCGTTTCCCCGCGCCACCGCGCGGACGGCGACCTCGGCGCGATGAGCATGGACGATTTCTCCGCGCTTCTCAAGCAGGTCGTGGACAACAAGGAAAAGAAATAATAGCATACCGATTTTGCATAATTAGCATTTGAGCCTTTCATAAAATCAGGGCGGCGCTTTGCCGCCCTGATTCTTTATGCCTAAAGAAAAAATTGAAAACCTGACAAATGTTTAACGAAATAATCGGTCGAATGATGACGGAATTCAACGATAATTTGGCGAAATATCCAAAAAAGTAAAAACGTCTTGCAATAAACCTGTCATGCGGTTATAATGAGATTGCCTGAAAGAGGCAAGTAAATTTCGGAATTCAACGCTTCTCCAACGTAGGTGCTCCGAAGCGCCCCCACGCGGCGGAGCATGTGCCGGTGAAGCGGTGAATGCCGGAAGAATCAAAAAGGAGATTGCGTATGAAAAAGTTTTTAGCTCTGATCCTCTCTCTCGCGATGGTCTTCGCGCTGGTCGCCTGCGGCGGTGAGAAGACGGACGACAGCCAGAACAACGACGGCGACACCAGCTCCGATTCCCCCGTCGCGATCACTCTGGCGACCGGCGGTACCTCCGGTA
>OHYP01000854.1_pt1 | contig 12827 bp, 13 predicted proteins | sample 1580341 | NCBI WGS metagenome assembly OHYP01 (sample SAMEA3882509, study PRJEB24775) | human gut metagenome | biome: human-associated habitat; feature: intestine environment; material: feces | place: Netherlands | collected 2009/2010 | reverse complement strand
GGAGCCGGGAAAGCCGCTGGATTTCTCCGACTGCCCGGATATCGAGCTGTTCTACGCCTGCAGCCCCTTTGAGCCCACCGGCAGCGCCAGGGAATACGGCCTGTGCCGCCGGATGCCGGATGGCAGCATCCAGCCGGTGGCGCTGCCGGTCTGGAAGTGGGAAGTGTTCTATATCGGCATCATCCGCTCCATCTTCGAGGGCACCTGGGACAGCGGTTCCAGCGGCAAGGCCATCAACTACTGGTGGGGCTTCCGCAGTGACGCGGAGCGGCTGGATTACTACGAGACCCTGCCCAAGGGCACGCAGCAGCTGCTCGATCTGCTGGAAAAGAACCTTGCGGCCAACGAGTTCCCCATCTTCCCTGCGGGCATCTTTGCGCAGGGGCATATCCCCAAGGCACCCACCGCAGACACCTACACCCCCAAGGAACTGATGGAGATGGACTGGCTGGGCGAGTGCGTGGAGGGCAGCCTGCCCCGGTACGATCAGCTGGATGTCAGAACGCTGGGCCTGCTGGAGATCAACGGCCTGAGCAGCCTGAAAGAAACGACGCTGTAAAAAGCTCAACAGAACGGAGTGTTGCGGACGTGAAGATACTTGCAATTTCCGATACCCCCTCCAAGGCGCTGTGGGACTACTGCTCCCGGGAACGCCTGGCCGGGGTCGATCTGATCCTCTCCTGCGGGGATCTGCCCAAAAAGTATCTGGAATATCTCACAAACTTTACCGCTGCACCCATCCTGTATGTGCACGGCAACCACGATGGCAGCTACCAGACCCAGGGCGAGCCCGGCGGATGCATCTGCGTGGACGATCAGGTGTACACATGGAAGGGGCTGCGCATCATGGGGCTGGGGGGCTGTCAGCGCTATAATAAAGAGGATACCTACCAGTACACCGAGAAGGCCATGCGCCGCCGTGTGCACAAGCTGGAGCATCAGGCGCACAAAAGGGGCGGCATCGACCTGCTGCTGACCCACGCCCCGGCCAAGGGGCTGAACGATGGGGACGACTGTGCCCACAGGGGCTTTGAGTGCTTCAACGAGATTTTGGACGAGTACCAGCCTAAATGGTTCATCCACGGGCACGTACACCTGAATTACGATGCAAAGCTGCCCCGGGTATGCACCCGCGGCAACACCACCGTTATTAACGCCACCGAGCGCTATGTGTTCGAGATCCCGGGTTCTGAGCCGCTGCCTATGCAAAAAAGACACCGCACAGCTGTGCGGTGTCTTTTTTTGTTGATGGAACCTTATTGTGGGAATGGCGGGCGCGGCAGCAGTGCGGTGCTGCCTGCGGCTCTGTGAAAAAATTACAGATCCAGTTTGCCGGAGAACTTGTTGATGACGTAGTAAGCTGCGCCCTCTTCGGGCTTGACGTATACCTTGCAGGACTGCACACCGACCTTGTGGGTGGTGCGGTAGTCTGCCTTGGCGCGGTCAATGATGTCGGTGATGTTGTACTGCTCACCGCCCATCTCTACATATAGCTCGGGTGCCAGCGGCGGGCGGCCACGGCGGGCGGGAGCCTTGGTGGATTTGCGGGTCTTGCCCTCGGCAGCCGTAGCTTCGGCTGCGGGAGCAGAAACTTTCTTTTCAGGCATGATGCATAACCTTCCTTCTGTATTTGATCTGGTGCAGCGGGGCTGCACCAGCGGGCTCCAATGATCTATCGTAAGGCAGAAGCAGTGCAAAAAGCACAGACCCGGCTGCCCCATACGAACCGGTACGAAACTATTTGCGTAAAGAAGTTGAACCTATAATTATATAATATGTTTTTGAAATTCATTTGTAAAGCCTTTTTTGCAAAAAACATTGTAAAATCGGTAAGAAACGGCAGAATAAATGGCCGAAGCGGTATTTCAATGCTTTTTTCCCGGGCATAGTACGACCTTTCGGCAAAACAGGCAGCCATTCTCGGGAAAGCCGGGCGACCCTGCGGGCACAAATACGGCGGGCAAAAACGATCTTCTACGGGGGAAGAATAAGGTGGAATGGAACTGTCGGCAACGCAGGGGGCACAGCAAATAAAAAGCAGAAGCTGCCGCACAAAAAAGAACCGCCCCATTTCCTGAGCGGTATACCTGATCTGTACCCCTAATACTGGGTGTCCAGTATTAGAGGTACATATCACTGGTGGGCGATCTTGTTGGTGCGGTTATAGAAAGCATCGTCATCCACGCTCTCGTTGATGCGCACGCCCCACAGGATGATGCTGGGGTGATTGCGGTTCTGCAAGATCATCTCTTGCAACATTGCACAGGCAGCGTCTTTCCATGCAGCATAACCTCAAAGCTGTGAGCCTTTTTATTTGACTCGTCCCTTTCTCTGTTGTCACTCTGCCTGTATCTCCTCCACCAGCGGCAGATAGTCGGCACAGTATTTCCGGTATAGCGGCTGCACCAGCTGCCGGAAGTTCTGCATTTCTTCCTCGGGCAGCGGCAGCTCAAAGCAGCCGCCTGCAAGGGCTGCTTTGCGGGCAGCTGTTTCCTCCTGTGCCCAGAGCTGGCGCTCGTACTGCGCCGATGCCCGGGCGCACGCTTGCAGGGTCTGCCGGTATTCCTCCGGCAGTGCATCCCATGTGCAGCCGGAAGCCAGCTGCACTTCCGGTACGCGGCTGTGCTCATCGGCCATGTAGTACCGCGCCACCTTATAGTGCTCCATGGAATAGTAGGCCGGCCAGTTGTTTTCGGCGGCATCGATCTGCCCGGTCTCAAGCGCCGAGTAGACGTCGCTGTACGCCGTGGTCTCCGGCACCGCGCCCAGCAGACGGATCATGTCGATCACGATCTGCGAGTTCTGCACGCGGATGGTCTTGCCCTGTAAATCGTTCAGGCTGCGCACCGGCTGACGGGCATAAAACGAGCGGGCACCCGCGTCGTACCAGCTCAGGCCCACCCGTCCCTGCGCGGTAAAGTCCTGCAAAAACTCAGCCCCGATGCTGCCGTCCAGCACGCGCCACATGTGGTCGGCATCCCGGTAGAGATACGGCAGCAGCAGCACGTTGAGCCGGGGCAGATCGTCCGTGGCCACCGAGAGTGACACACGGGCAAAATCTACGCCGCCAATGGCAAGCTGCTCCCACACCTGCTGTTCCGAGCCGTACTCGCCGTTCGCTTTGACCTGAATGACCACCTTGCCCCCGGTCTGCTGCTGCACAAGGTCTGCAAAATACTGCGCGCCCTGCGTAGTGGGGTACCCGGCGGGCTGGTTGTCGGCATAGGTCAGCACATAGTCCGGTGTGGTCTGCAGCTTTGCGGCACAGCCTGTCAGCTGCAAAGCCGCAAAGCCCAGACCGGCTAAAAATGTCCGTCTGCGCATGGTGTCTCCCTCCCTTTGCAGATAGTATAGCGCACAAGACTGCTTTTGTGCAAGAGATAGGAAAAGGCAGTACCCGCCGCAAAGCAGGTACCGCCTTTTTAGGAGAAGAAGAATAAGAACAAGAAGGAGATGTCTCAATTACATCAGGCCCATTGCCTGCGGCAGTGCGGTAGACACTGCCGGGATAAAGGTGACCAGCAGCAGGCCGCCGATGATGGCCACATAGTACATAAGCATATACGGCATGACCTTGGAAAGCGAGGTGCGGCCCACCTTGATGCCCACGAACAGTGCGTTGCCCACAGGCGGGGTGATGTTGCCGATGCACAGGTTATACACGAGGATCAGACCGAACTGGATGGTGCTCATGCCAAAGCTCTGGCAGATGGGCAGGAACAACGGGGTGAAGATGAGGATGGCCGGGGTCACATCCATGAAGGTGCCGGACACCAGCAGGATCACGTTCATGATGAGCAGGATGATGTACTTGTTGCTGGTCAGGCTCAGCAGGGCTGCCGCCACAGCATCCGGGATCTGCAAAAAGGCCATGACCCAGCCCAGAATGTTGGAAACACCCACAAGGAACACCACCATGCCGGACATCTTGGCAGAGTCCACGATGATCTTCCACAGGCTTTTCAGGTTGATGGAGCGGTAGCAGAAGGCAAGCACCAGTGCATAGACAACGGCAATGGCAGAGCCTTCGGTTGCAGAGAACACACCGCCGATGATGCCGCCGATGACCACGATGATCAGGGAGAGCGAAGGCAGGGCGCGCAGGGTGCAGATGCCGAGATTTTTCCAGTCAAACTTGCCGGGGGTGCCTTTATAGCCCAGCTTGACCGCCAGCAGCACGCCCACCACGCAGCAGCACAGCGCCCAGATGATACCGGGAATGTAACCCGCCATGAACAGCGCAGCCACAGAGGTGCCGCCGGACGCCAGCGAGTAGGTGATCAAGGCGTTGGACGGCGGGATCAGTAAACCGGAGCAGGAGGAAGCAGCGTTGGTGGCAGCGGTCACGGCAGGGTCGTAGCCCTGCTCGTCGGCACCGTCGCGGATCATGGAGCCAACAGCAGCAGCCGCAGCAGATGCAGAGCCGGAGATAGCACCGAAAAGGGCGTTGGTGCCGATGTTGGTCACCAGCAGTGCGCCGGGCATCTTGCCCAGAATGGCCATGACGAAATCCACCAGACGCTTGGCGATGCCGCCCTGATTCATGATGTTGCCGGCCAGAATAAAGAACGGGATGGCGGTCAGGCTGAACTTGCTCATGCCCACAAAGGTGCGCTGGGCAGCGGTCAGCACGGCAATATTCAGATCAATGGAAGAAAGGATGGCAGTCAGGGAAGAGACTGCAATGGCGTACGAGATGGGCACGCCGAGGAACAGCAGCACCAGCAGCACTGCCAGAATTACGAGTAACGCTTGAATTGCCACAGCTTAGTCCTCCTTATTTTCCTTGTCGGCATCGGCAGCCATTTCGGCTTCCACCTTTGCAAAGTCTGCATCCTCCGGGGTATCCAGACAGATGGAGCCGTTGGCGATGCCGATAATGTTCAGCACGGAATACACCAGAATGATCACGCCGCAGATGGGCATGACCCAGTAGAACACGCCCACGGCAACGCCCAGCGAGGAGGTCTGCTGTCCCATAGCCAGCTGGGACACCTGAAAACCGCCGAACACCAGAATGGTCGCAGAGAAGAGGAAGGCGATGACCTCGGCAAAGATGTGAAACGCCTTGCGCATGGTGGGGTTGAACCGATCCACCAGCACGGGGATGTTCATGTGGCCGCGCTCGCCGGAAACGATGGTGGCACCCAGCATGGTGCTCCAGCCGAACAGATAACCCACCAGTTCCTCCGACCATGTGGAGGGAGAGTTGAAGATATAACGTACGATGACCTGATAGGTGGTCAGCACCACCATGACCGTCATGCTCAGACCTGCCAGCAGGTTGAGCACCTTGTTCAGGGTATTTCTCAGTTTTTCCATGATGCTCCTCCTCAGTCCGCAGTATGGGCAGCGTTGTGCTGCTGGATCAGGTCATAAATGGGCTGCAAATCCGGGTTTGCTGCCAGCATGGAATCGTGCAGGGGGGCCATAGCCTCCTGAAACGGTGCAGTGTCCGGGTAAATAAAGTTGACGTGCTGCTCATTCTCGGCCTTGTCTTTCGCCTCAGCCACAGCATCCTCCCAAGCATCCTGCTCGGTGCGCTTCACGATCTGGAAGCCTTCTTCAAAGATCGCGCGCTCCTCGTCGCTGAGTCCGTTCAGGAAGGCGTGGTTTGCCACCAGCAGGTCTGGCACCATCTGGTGCATATCGTAGGAGTAATACTTGCAGATATCGCCGTGACCGTTATCGGTCAGAGCCAGCTCGTTGTTCTCGGCACCATCCAGAATACCGGCCTGCAGTGCGGTGTACACATCGCCGAAGCCCATGGGCGTAGCGGTGCCGCCCAGCAGACGCATCATTTCCACGTTGGTGGGCGACTGCTGCACGCGAATCTTCAGACCCTTCAGGTCGGAGGGCTGGTTGATGGGGGTCTTGATGGTGTAGAAGTTGCGGGTACCGGCATCCAGCCATGCCACCGTTTCCAGACCGGCCTTGGAAGTGGTCTTGAAAATGGGGTCTGTCACCTCGGGGTCGTCCATGGCCTCGTGGTAGGCTTCTACGCTGGAGAACAGGTAAGGCAGATTGAAGATCTGGTATTTGGCGCTGAAGGTCTCCATAATGGCATTGGACGCCACCACAAAGTCGATAGCACCGGTCTGGGTCAGCTGCACCATTTCGGTCTGGGAGCCCAGCAGCTCGCTGGGGTACACCTCCACACGGTACTTGTCGCCCAGCTTCTCGTTGATGTAGTTGGCGAAGGCTTCCAATCCCAGATGATCCGGGTGGGTCTGGGACTGCACATGGCCGATGCGCACGATCTTGCGGTCGTCACCGGAGCCGGCGCCGCAGCCGGTAAGCATCATGCTGCTGGTCAGTGCCGCCGCGCCCATCAGCGACAGAAACGTTCTTCTCTTCATGAATGGCATCCTCTCTTTTCGCATTTTTTCTATGATTTTATTTTAACAACTCGTTCATTTTTGCGAAACCGGATTATTTTGTGAAACGCAGCACGATTTTGTCTTTGTTGTATCCAAGTACAATTTTTGCGTTTTACGGACGAAAGAAACTGGCGAAAACGAAAGAAGCACCTGTTCCTCTCCTGCCGGCAGGCAGGAAAGAACAAGTGCTTCTTTTGTGTCGGATTTATCCCTGTACCGCTTTTTCCGCTGCGGCCATGCGGTATTCCGAAGGGGTCTGGCCGGTCAGGCGCTTGAACACCCTTGTAAAATAGTTGGCGTCGCTGTAACCCACAGCAGCGCCGATATCCTTCAGGCTCAGGCGCGGGTCCAAAATCAGCTGGCGCGCCTTGTTCACCCGGTATTCGTTCAGGTAGGCCGAAAAGTTCACCTTGAAGCACTGCTTGAACAGCTTGCAGAAGTAGGCGTCGGAGTAGCGCAGCGCGGCGGCAGCATCCTGCATGGAGATATCCTCCCTATAGTGGGCATTGATGAAGCGGCTGATCTCGGCACGGATGATGGCGGTACGCATATCCTCGTCCTCTTCCCGGCGGAGGGGCTCTGCAGGCGCAGGGGACTGTGCCGGGCGGGCAGGCAGCGGCACCGACACCTGCCGGATGGCATCCTCCACCGCGAATACCAGTTCCTGCTCGTTGTAAGGCTTGAGCAGATAGTCCAGCGCCCGCACGGAGATCGCCTGCCGTGCATAGTCGAACTTATCAAAGCCGGTCAGGAACAGAATGGCGCAATTTCTGTCCGTTTCGCGGATGCTGCGTGCCACTTCCAGCCCGGTGAGACCCGGCATTTCAATGTCCAGCACAGCCACCTGCGGCGCTTCGCGGGCAAAAATTTCCAGAGCCTCTCTGCCGTTTTTTGCTTCATACAGGCAGATCAGATCTCCCAGATACTTCTGCAAAGTCCGGCACAGCACCTTGCGCTCGATCAATTCATCCTCTGCCACCAGCAATTTGCACTTCACGAGAGCGTCTCCTCCTTTTCTTCCGGTTGCTGCGTCTGCGGGAGCTCAAACCGCACCACAGTACCGTGACCTGCGCGGCTGTATATCTGCATTTTTCCGCCCGGATACAGCATCCCGATACGGCGGGAAATGTTGCCAAGGCCAATGCTGCGGCCGGTCTGTTCGCTCTGCGCAAGTTTTGCTTGCACAGCGTCCAGTTCCTCTGGGGTCATTCCCCTGCCGTTGTCCGCGACCGTGAGCACCAGCACCTTGCCCTGCATCCATGCCCGCAGCAGGATGCGTCCGCCTTCCTCGCAGGACTTGAGCCCATGCGAGTAAGCGTTTTCCACCACCGGCTGCAGCATAAAGGACGGCACTAAAACTGCTGCAGGCTGCACCCGGATGCTTTTTTCAACGGTAATGCGTCCATCGAACCGCATTTGCTGCAAATAAATGTAGTCCTCCAGCCCGTCCAGCTCCTCCTCCAGCGTGATCTGCTGACGCTTGGTGCGCAGGTTGTGCCGGAACAAACTGCCCAGATGCACGATCATCTGGTCGGTGGTGGAAGCATCCTCCAGCCGCGCCATGCAGGAGATCATGTTCAGGGTGTTGAACAGAAAATGCGGATTCACCTGACTTTTAAGCACCTCCAGCCGGGTGTGCTCCAGATCTTTTTCCAGCGCAAGGTTCCGCACCTCTTCCCGGTGCAAAGCCTGCTGGGTGGTCAGCTGCTGCGCCATGGCGTGCTTCATCTGGTTGAAGGTTCCCGTCAGCCGCCCCACTTCGTCGCTGCTTTTCACCGGAAGATCCGGGCTTGAAAGATCCCCCTCGGCAATGCTGCGGGAAGCCTGCGCCAGCCGCAGCAGCGGACGCACAACAGCGCGGCTCAGCACCCGGATGAGCAGCAGCATCAGCGCGGCTGCCGTCAGGAACAGCCCCAGATACAGCCACGGCAGATGCCGGATGTGAGCCGCCGTGCTGCTGTAAAGGGCGTTTTCCTGTTCCAGCGTGGCCTGTGTCAGACGCAGCGCATACGCGGCAAGGTAGTCTTGCAGTGCCATCACATGGTACATCTGTTCAATATAGGTATCTGCCGAGGGCGAAAGCTGCAAAAAGGCATCCCGCTCCTGCCGATAGCCCGCGTACCCCTGCAAAAGATTCCATGTGCGGGCATAGCGCTCCTCGCCGATGCGGGCATAATCGAAGGGCAGGGCCGCAAGGCTCTGCTCGGAAGCGGTGCAGGCGGCGGTATAGGCCTGTTCGGTTTCAGAAGTAGGCTGGCGCACATAGCGTGCAAAGGCCTGTGTTTCGTCCTTGAGGGCGTTTTGCACCGTGTAGCAGACGGCGTTGTCGGCCAGCAGCGTATCAAAGGAGCGTACCGTCCACTGACCTGCCATGGTAGCAATGCCAGTGGAAAGCATGGTGACCAGCAAAATTGCGGCAAGCCATGCCGTGACCTTGCGGCGCAGGGAGATACCGCCCTGCGCGGTTTTGTTCCGTGCCATACGCTTTCCCTCCTGTCCTTGCAGCACCCGGCCTTTTTTATAAGTATAATAATCTCCCGGGGAAAGTGCAACTGCAAAAAAGCACCGGTTTCCGCAGGGGAGCCGGTGCTTGCAGGCAATGTGCCAGGCTGTCAGCGGGTCAACAACTGAAAATGATTCCGTTTGGTGACCAGCAGCCCTTCCTTTTGCAGCTTGGAAAGCTCCACCGACATGGCAGCACGTTCCACGCAGAGAAAATCCGCCAGCTGCTGACGGTCAAAAGGAATGTCAAAGGAAAGGGAGGACTGCCGGATGGACTCGGCAGACAGGTAGGATAGCAGCTTTTCCCGGGTGGTTCGCTTGCTGACATGGGTGATCTTATCGTTAAAAAGCAGTATTTTGTTTGCCAGAACGCTGACCAGATTGCGGATGAGTTTCTGGTGATGGTCGCAGGCGGTGGGGCAGGCGGTGAGCAGCCGCTTAACGTTCAGCAGCAGAATTTCGCAATCCTCCTCTGCCACCACGCTGATGTTCAGGATGGCACCGGGGGTGGCGGCGTAAGGCTCGCCGAAAAAGTCTCCGGTATTGCACTTGGACAGGATATTGCGGTGTCCCCAAAGATCCTCCTGTATCACAAGGGTGGAGCCGGACAACATAAGCCCCATGACCTCTGTGGAATCTCCGGCACGGAAAATGTAGGAGCCCCGGGGCCGGGTGATTGTCGCTGCACTGACACAGTGCAGGATGGACAAAATCTCATCGTCGGTAAGCCCGGTAAAAAAGGGGCAGTTCCGCAGAACAGGCAGATATTTTTGCATAAAAGCCCTCCTTGTTGGAATTCAAACATACAAGTTGCCTTTAGTATACTATAATAAACCTGCAAATGCAAAAAACACCCACAACAGGAGAGTATAGATATGATTCGGAAGATCATCCATATTGACGAAGAAAAATGCAACGGCTGCGGACTTTGTGCAACCGCCTGCCACGAGGGAGCCATCGACATCATCAACGGCAAGGCAAAGCTGGTGCGGGAGAATTTCTGCGATGGCTTTGGCGACTGCCTGCCGGGCTGCCCCACCGGTGCCATCACCTTTGAAGAGCGGGAAGCCCCCGCCTACGACGAGGCGGCGGTGCAGGAAAACAAAAAGAAGAAGGAATTGCAGGAAAAGATGAAGCATCTCCACGAGGGAGGCTGCCCCGGCTCCCGGATGCGGATGCTGGAACAGCCGGAGGCTGCCGAAAGCGCAGCTTCTGCCCCCGTGCAGCCAGTTTCCCGCCTGCGCAACTGGCCGGTGCAGATCAAGCTGGCACCCATCCATGCGCCCTACTTTGCAGGCGCAAAGCTTCTGATTGCAGCGGACTGCACGGCATACGCCTACGCCAATTTCCATCAGGAGTTTATGCGCGGCAAAGTGACCCTCATCGGCTGCCCGAAGCTGGACGCTGTGGATTACAGCGAAAAGCTCACCGAGATCCTGCGCAGCAACGACATCCAGAGCGTGACCATCCTCCGCATGGAGGTGCCCTGCTGCGGCGGCTTGGAGATGGCCGCAAAAAAGGCACTGCAGACCAGCGGAAAATTCATTCCGTGGCAGGTGGTCACCATCTCCATTGACGGAAAAATTCTGGATTAAAAGTACAGGGCAAACGATATGTACCCAGTTTTCTGGACACTGGATCAAAATTGAATAATTAAGAATCCATCATGGATGCTTCTCTGAATTTAAAGGGGAGGCATCCATTTTGTTTTCGCTTGGATTCTGCTGTTATTGTAATAGTCAATATACTCGGCAATCGCCTTGGAGAAGGCTTGAAAGGAGGGATGATCCTTTTCAAATCCATACACATCTGGATTTTTCCAGTAAGGTGTCCTCGGCGAATGCAATCGTCAATATCTTCCCAGAAAATACCAAAGTATAAGAAACTGAGCAGAAAAAGAAAAACAGCCCAAAATCTTTCGATTTCGAGCTGCTTGCAATGCCGGTGGTGGGGGTCACCCGCGCACTGAGCGACAGCCCGCAGGGCTGATCGCTCGCCCTGCAAAGCAGGGCCGTGCTGTTCGACCCGCTCACACGCCGCAGATAAAAAAGAAAACTCCCCCAGACAAGCTGGGGAAGTTCTCTTTTTTATGCCGGTGGTGGGGGTCGAACCCACACGTGTTATTAGCACAAGGGATTTTGAGTCCCCCTCGTCTGCCATTCCGACACACCGGCGCATCGCTTTTGAGCGACTTTTATTATACCGGATTCTATGGGTAAAATCAAGAGGAAGTTTTGCACCTTTTTCAAATCGTCCCGTCCGGCGCAAAAATACATAACTCCGGTTCTTGCCCGGCGGCGCGGGCTGTGCTACACTAAGGTCATATCAAAACCTAAAATATGCCCACAAGGAGGGAACCGGACTTTGAAACATCTGCATTCTTTTGCCCGCCGCGCGGCGGCATTTCTGCTGGCGGCGGTGCTGTGCGTCTGCATCCCGGCGGCAGCGGCTTCGGCTGCCACCACCATCGGCGGGGCCGATACGACACTGATCCCCGCTGAGGACGAAAACTGTCTCAGCTGGCTGTTTGGCTCCAAGGATAAGATCACCATGCCCTACCTGAACATCAAGGGGCAGGGGCTCAAGCGCAATGTCACGCTGGATCTGGTGGATTGTCTGGTGGGCATCACCTATACCGAGCTTGGCTCCATCGGCAGCTATGTCAGCGCCAGCGCCGCGCAGCAGGCGTGGAAGGCGCAGGCGGTGGCCATCCACTCTTATCTGGAATACCACAAGCAGTACGGTTCGTCCACCAATGCGCTGATCTACACCCCGGTCAATCAGATCCCTTCCTCGGCCCGCAACGCCATCCGCAAGGCGGTGCAGGCGGTCAAGGATGAGGTACTGGTGTACAATGGCAGCGTGTGCGATGCGGTATGGTCGGCCAGTGCAGGCTACAACACCCAGACCGGCGTGTACGGTACCTGCGCCAGTCTGGACGCGTGGGGCACGGATGTGCCTTACCTCCAAAGCGTGGAAAGCCCCTACGAGGAGCAGTACCACAACCTGCTGCGCCGGGTGATCGGCAAGGACTACACCTATATAGAATACAACGACAGCCGCACCGGCGAGCCCTACCAGAGCGCCGACACTACCCACAAGGATCTGGGCGGCTTTGTACAGTACAATACGCTGGTGTCCAACGGGCGCAGCTACCGGTACATTAACCAGTTCGTTTCCTCCCGCTACTGCTTTGACTTTGGCACCGATGCCAGCGGCACCCCCTGCATGACCTACTACGGCTTTGGCCACGGCGTAGGCATGAGCCAGTGCGGCGCAGTGGGATACGCCGCCGAGAAAGGCATGAATTACAAGCAGATCCTGCAGCACTACTACACCGGGGCGCAGATCCGTACCCGCACTACCCGCAGCGGCGGGCTGTTCGGCTGGCTGGCGGGGCTGTTCCGCTGAACGTGTTTGACTGAAATTTTGGAAAAACCTTCTCAAACGCCGCAGGATTTGGTATACTATATCCGTTTGTGAAAAATGAACGGGAAACATAACTGCGTGGAAAAGCGCACGGATTGGAGTATCAGCATGGAGTTGGATCAGGAAAAGCAGAATCAGGAGGCCGCCGAGCGCTGCCGTGCACTGGCACAGCGCATCGTGCGGGAGCTGGTCATCCCGCTGCTGCCCCTCGTCCCGGTGGTGGGCCTGCTGGTGCTGGAGCCGCATATGTCGGGCATCGTCCTGACGACGGCCATCGTGGGCACCATCCTCATGCTAGGCGGCAGCGGCGGCGTCATCACATGGGCGTGTGCCGGCCTCGGCGCAAGCCTGCTGCAGACGCTGCTGGGGCATATCGATTCCATCCCCTACCTGCAGAGCCGCCTCGACGGCTGGACGCATGACCTTGCCAAGATGACCGACCAGACCCTGCAGAGCCTTTACGCCATCGGCTCCGGCGGGCTGAAAGGGCTGGGGCTGGGCAACAGCGTGGAAAAG
>OHYP01000853.1_pt1 | contig 12828 bp, 10 predicted proteins | sample 1580341 | NCBI WGS metagenome assembly OHYP01 (sample SAMEA3882509, study PRJEB24775) | human gut metagenome | biome: human-associated habitat; feature: intestine environment; material: feces | place: Netherlands | collected 2009/2010 | reverse complement strand
GTACAGGGTGCCGTAATCCACGTTCAGCGGGTCCTTGCCCCAAGGCTCGGCCTTGAGCTGGGCGGCTGTCAGCAGCCCCTCGGCTTTCAGAGCATCCAGATCAATGAAATAGGGGTTGCCCGCAAAGGCAGAGCAGCTCTGGTAGGGGCTGTCCCCATAGCCCGTGGGGCTCAGGGGCAGGATCTGCCAGATCTTCTGGCCTGCCGCCGCAAGGAAATCCACAAATTTTTCTGCCTTTTTGCCAAAGCAGCCGATCCCGTAGGGGCCGGGCAGGCTGGACACCGGCATCAGAATACCACTTTCACGCATTGTAAATCCTTCCTCGTCTCAAACTTTTTGCTGGGGCTTGTCTGTTTTCTATCATAACATAACCGCAGACTATTTTCCACAGGCAAAAAACGTGGTATACTTGTTTTTATATTAGGAGGTGCTTATGCAGCCAACCGAAAAATACTATGAACACGATGCCTACCGCCGGGAGGCGGTGGGGCATATTTTAGCCGCAGAGCCGGACAGCCGGACCGGCGGCGGGCGCATCGCGCTGGACGGCACGGTGTTTTACCCCGAGGGCGGCGGCCAGCCTGCCGACCGGGGCACCCTGACCCTTGCCGACGGCACGGTGCTGACCGTCACCGATGTCCACGAGCAGGCGGGTGTCATCTGGCACATGGTCACTTCCCTGCCCGCCGGGGCGGTGCCCGGGGCCGAAGCAGCACAGGCCATCGACTGGGCGTGGCGTTTTGACAAGATGCAGCAGCACACCGGCGAGCACATCCTCTCCGGCATCCTGCACAGCATGTTCGGGGCCGAGAACGTGGGCTTCCACATCGGCTCCGATGCCGTGCGGATGGACACGAACATCCCCATCTCCGCCGAGGGGCTGAAAGAGGCCGAGACTGCCGCCAACCGCATCATCTGGGAGAATGTACCGGTGAACATCACCTACCCCACCCGGGAGGAGCTGGCCGCCCTGACCTACCGCTCCAAAAAGGAGATCGAGGGGCAGGTGCGGATCGTGACCATCCCCGGGGCGGATGTCTGTGCCTGCTGCGGCACCCACACCGCCTTTACCGGCGCGGTGGGCCAGATCAAGATCCTGGCCGCCGAAAACTATAAGGGCGGCGTGCGCCTGAGCGTCGTCTGCGGCGGGCGCGCGCTGGAAGCCGCGCAGGCCATGCGGGCACGGCAGGCAGAGATCGGTGCCCTGCTCAGCGCCAAGGCCAGCGAGACGGCCAACGCCGTGCACCGGGTGTATGACGAGTACACCGCCCTGAAATTCACCCACTTCGGGCTGTGCAGCCAGCTCTTTGACGCGCTGGCCGCGCAGGTAACGCCCGGCGCGGATGCCATCCGCATCGTGCCGGGGCTGGACCCGGACGGCCTGCACCGGCTGGCTAGCCGCCTGACCGAAGCCACCACCGGCCTGTGCGCCGCCCTGACCCCCAACGAAAAGGGCACCGGCTACTGCCTTGCCCAGGCGGGCGGCGATGTCCGCGCCCTGACCAAAGCCCTGAACGCCGCCCTCAATGGCCGCGGCGGCGGCAAACCCGGCATCTGTCAGGGAAGCTGCGCCGCAGAGCCGGAACAAGTAAAAGAATTTTTGAGAAAGACGAAATAACTCCTTCCGTCATCGCTGCGCGATGCCACCTCCCTCGGTGAGGGAGGCTTTTTGTTGCCGATGCGTGAAAGGCTCCCGAGCAGAGGGGACTTTCACCGGCGGTGATGGAAGGGAAATATGGATTCTGAATAAAAAAGGTGTGTTTTTGTGTCTGTGATCCTTGGGCGCCTTTCCGGCGCGTTCCTGCTCAACTGTGAGCTGTTTGCCCTTACGCTGCTGTTTGCGCTGCCGCTGGGGTTGGTGGTGGCCTTTGGCTCCATGAGCCGGTGCAGGCTGCTGTCCGGTGCAGTAAAGACATTTGTCTGGGTCATCCGCGGTACGCCGCTGATGCTGCAGATCATCGTCATTTATCTGGGCCCCGGCCTGCTGGGCATGAACAACCCCTGGCCCTCCGGCTCTTCGGGCCGTCTGGTGGCGGCTGTGGTGGCCTTTGCCATCAACTACGCCTGCTATTTTTCGGAGATCTACCGCGGCGGCATCGAGGCCGTGCCTAAAGAGCAGACCGAGGCCGGGCAGGTGCTGGGCATGACCCGCACGCAGATTTTTTTCAAGGTCACCCTGTTGCAGGTGGTCAAGCGCATTCTGCCGCCCATGGGCAACGAGATCATCACCCTTGTCAAGGACACCTCGCTGGCAAACACCATCGCCAACAAGGAGATCATCATGATGGCCAAGGAGTACAGCGCAAAGGGCTTGATCTGGCCGCTGTTCTCCACGGCGCTGTTCTTCCTTGTGTTCGTGGGCGCGCTCACCCTGCTGTTTGGCTGGGCTGAAAAGAAACTGGATTATTTCCGCTGCTGAGGAGGTCTTTAAAATATGGCATTACTGGAAGCCTCCGGCATTGGCAAAAATTTCGGAGATACAGAGGTTTTGAAGGACATTTCTCTTACTTTGGAGCAGGGCGAGGCGCTGGCCATCATCGGCTCGTCCGGCTCCGGCAAGACCACCCTGCTGCGCTGCCTGAACTTTCTGGAGCGGCCGGACACCGGCTGCATCCGGGTGAACGGCGAGACCATGTGGGACGCCGCCGACCCCGCCACCCAGCGGGAAAGCGAGATCCGCAAAAAGCGGCTGCACTTCGGGCTGGTGTTCCAGAACTTCAACCTCTTCCCGCAGTATACCGCCTTGCAGAATGTGATGCTGGCAGGGGAGCTGCTGGCAAAGGAGCGCCCGGACTACCGCGCCAACAAAAAGGCGGTGCACGCCCAGCTGGAACAGCAGGCGCGGGAACTGCTGGCGCAGATGGGGCTTTCTGACCGGGAGAACCACTACCCGCACCAGCTTTCCGGCGGGCAGCAGCAGCGCGTGGCGATTGCCCGCGCACTGGCGCTGCACCCGGACATCCTCTGCTTTGATGAGCCGACCTCGGCCCTTGACCCCGAGCTGACCGGCGAGGTGCTGCGCGTCCTGCGCGAGCTGGCCGAGCACAAGACGACGATGATCATCGTCACGCACGAGATGAAGTTTGCCCGCGACGCTGCGGACCGCATCCTCTTCATGGACGGCGGTGTCGTCGTCGAACAGGGCGACGCCAAGGAGCTCATCGACCACCCCAAAGAGGAACGCACCCGGCAGTTTTTGGCAAGCTACGGGAAATAACCGAAACCGGCAGACCGTTTTCAGGCGGCCTGCCGGTTATGTATTATTGTCGCTGTGTTTGCCTTGCCGAGACTGTAGGGGCGCATTCTATATGCGCCCGCGCCGTCCGCGGCGGCGGAAGCATCCCCGGGCGGACAGGAAATCCGCCCCTGCAAAGCACTTTTTCGCGTCAACGCGCTATTACCGCACCGCAATGCACTCGATCTCGACGAGCGCTCCCTTCGGCAGCGCGGCGATCTGCACGCAGCTGCGCGCGGGGAAGCCGCCGTGGAAGTAGGTGCCGTAAATTTCATTCACGGTGCCGAAATCCCCCAGATCCTGCACAAATACTGTCGTCTTGACGACATTGTCCAGCGTCAGACCGGCCTCCTGCAGCACAGCCTGCAGATTCTTGAGCGCCTGGTGCGTCTGGGCCTGCACGCCCTCGGCCAATGCACCGGTGGTGGGGTCCAGGCCGAGCTGGCCGCTGCAATAGACGGTGTCACCGGTGTCAACGGCCTGGGCATAGGGGCCCAGGGCGGCGGGTGCGTTCGTGGTAGCAATACGCTTCATAATACTAAACACTCCTCTATATCATTTTTCAGGCTCGTCGGTCTCGGGCGGCCATACAAAGCCGCGCCGGGCCAGACAATCCTGCAAAAACTCCGTTGCCTGCTTCGTGTAGGCGTCGTTGTCGTGGTAGTAGCTCACGGCGTGCTCTGCGCCGTGTACCGTCAAAAATTTCTTGCCCTTCGCGCGGCAGGCTTCATAGTTGCGCTTCCCCATATCATAGGGTACAAAGCCGTCCGCGTCGCCGTGGACAAACAAAATCGGCACCTTGCTCTGCGCTGCGGCGGCCTCGCAGTCGGCGTCCTCGGGGTCAAAGTGGCCGAACAGGATCGCGCCCAGCCGTCCAACCGCATAGGTCAGCTCCAGCGGCATGCCGGGCAGATACTCCGGCAGGCACTTGCGGGTGATCTCCCGCGGGCTGGTGTAGCCGCAGTCCGCCACAATGCCGCAGACGTTGTCCGGCAGGTTCAGCCCGGCGGCCAGCAGCACGGTGGCTGCACCCATCGAGACACCCATCAAAAAGATCGGCACCTCGGGGCCGAAGCGGCTCCGCGCCCAGACCGTCCAGTCGCGGGCGTCGTAGCGCTCCTTCACGCCCATCGTGATCGTATGGCCGCCGCTGTAGCCGTGGGCGCGCTGGTCGGGCAGCAGCACATTGTAGCCCAGCGCCGTACACAGCGTATAGCCGCCCAGGCCGTCCCGCTCCGCATAGCCGCGGTAGCCGTGGAAGATGATTGCCAGCGGCGCGCCGTCGGCGTGGTGGTAGTAGCGTGCGGCCAGCGGCGTACCGTCCTGCGCCGTGATGTGCACGGCCTTGAACATATCCCGCGCCAGCGCGTCGGCGTCGGGGCCCATGGCCTTGCGGTAGCACTCCCGCGTGGGCATATCCGCCGGGGAGGGCACCTTCGTCGTCGGCTTCTGGTAAAAGGCAACGCGGTAGACGGCATACGCCGCGCCCAGCACCGCCGTGCCCGCCGCGGCCCCTGCCGCCAAAAGAGGATGCTTTTTCATAACGGTCACCTCGTTTTCACTTTCCCAGATTATAACAAATTTCCCGGCATATCGCAACGATGTACCAAAAAAGTTTACACTTGCCAGCGCGGCACTTTCGCGGTATAGTAAAAGCATTCCATAAATGGAGGCCGCCCCCATGAGCGAACTGACCCAGACCCTGAAGATATTCGTCACCCGCTACCCCGGCACAATGGCCGAGCTGGCCCGCAAAGCGTCGATCGACCGCTCCACGCTGTACAAAATTGTAAGCGGTCAGCGCACCCCGCGGGAGTTCCAGCTGGAGCACCTGGCCGACGCGCTGGAATTGAGCGAGGAAGAGAAATCCGCCCTGTTGCTGCAATACAAGCAGCGTGGCCGCGGCCCCGATCCCAGGCTGCGCGCCGAGCTGCACCACCTGCTGGAGGTCTCTTTCCGGGTGGAGGATTTCACCCACCGCGAGGGCCTTATCTCCAACGAAGCCGCCGGCCAGCTGCACTGCAGCGAGCAGTACATAGAGGGCAGCCGCGCAGTCGCCGCCGCCGTGGCATCGCTGGTGGCCAACCACATTCTGTCCGGCGATACCCGCCCGCTGCTCCTCTCGCCGTTCACAAACCCCACGCTGGACCATGTGCTGGTAGAACGCTTTTCGGCAGCGGACGGCGCACCCGTCGCACTGTCCCAGCTGCTGGTTTATGCCGAGAACCGCGACATTCCCCGGGAATGGGTGTCCGGCGTGTCCGTCCTGACCCGCACACTGCCGTTCCTTTTCCTGCCCAAGCTGAATTACGAGGCCCGCGTCGTGCGCCACGTCATGACCGAGCCCAGCCCCGGCACGCTGATGCCTGTCTATCTGCTGCTGCCCAAGGCCGCCGTCATGATGGACATCCAGGGCCAGAAGGCCTACATCATCATGGACCGCCAGGCCGTCGAAAATCTGCGCCTTGCGTTCAGCCGCAAATATCTCAACGCCGCATCGGTGCTGAAGCTCGCCACCGATGCCCACGACTTTTCGGAATCCATAGCGCTGTACAACGACCTCTTTTCGGAAAAGCGCCGCTGCTCCATGATCCGCTACCAGCCGCCGTTCGCCCTGTTTGCCGACGAGAAAATGGCTCTGCAGCTTGTCCGGCCCGGCGCCGCGCTGCAGTCCCTGCCCGCCCTGCTCGAACACCTGCAGATGTGGAGCGCCCAGGCCCCGGACCTCTATTTCTGTGAGGAAGGTCTTTTGCAGTTTGTACGCACCGGGAAAATGTTCGACATTCCGCCGGATCTGTGCGATGCGCCGGACATTCCCACCCGCCGGGAGCTGCTCCTGCGGCTGCGCCGCGCTGCGGAGTCTGACCGCCGCACCCTGCGCATCGTGGACTCTGCCCAGCTGGCGCCGACTCCGTCGATGAGCGTCAATGTTTTTCAGGGCCGCAGCGTTGTGTTCTGCCAGGCTATCCGGGAGCCGGACGGGCAGTACTGCCGCGAGTATCTGATGCAGGACCCCATCCTGACCGAAGCCCTGCTGGCCTACCTCGATGACGGCCACACCTCTGATTGGCTGCGCAGCCAAAAATATACGCTCGACTTTATTGATTATTGTCTGCGTCTGCTGTAAAATAGAAGCAGTATCGGCCCTGCCTGTACGGCGGGGCCCTTTCTGCAAAGGAGAAAAGCAATGGCACATACCGAGACCATGCTGGAAAGCAGGGAAATCTTCAATGGCCGCGTCATCCGCGTGACCGTGGACAAGGTACAGCTTGAGGACGGCACGACCTCGACGCGGGAGATCGTCCACCACCACGGCGGCGCCTGCATCCTGCCTGTGGACGCCGACGGCAGCGTGACGATGGTACGTCAGTTCCGCTATGCCTTCGGCGAGGAGATCTGGGAGCTGCCCGCCGGTAAGCTCGAGGCGGACGAGGATCCGTTTGAGGCCGCCAAGCGCGAGCTGAGCGAGGAGTGCGGCCTGACCGCCGACAATTTTATCGACCTCGGCGTCGTCTATGCCACCGTCGGCTACGACAGCGAGAAAATCTATCTGTGGGCCGCCACCGGCCTGCACAGCACAGCGCAGCACCTCGACGCGGGCGAGTTCCTTGATGTCGTCAAAATGCCGTTCGACGAGGCCCTCGGCCTTGTGATGGACGGCACGATCAAGGACAGCAAGACCCAGATCGCACTGTTGAAATACGCGCAGCTGCGCGCAAAAGCCTGAATGGGCGTTGAAATTCTGGACAACGGCACCCGCGTGCTGACCGCGCCGGGCGCGACGTTCGGCACCGACGCGCTGCTGCTGGCCCGCTTCGCGCAGCCCCGCAGAAACGAGCGTGCGCTCGACCTGTGCAGCGGATGCGGCATCGTCTCACTCGTTTGGCACGACGCCGGGCACCGCGGCCCCTGCACCGCGCTGGAGATCGACCCCGCCGCGTCCGCCCTCTGCGCCGCGGCCCTGGCCGAAAACGCCGACGCCGCGCACATCGTGCCGGTCTGCGGCGACCTGCGGCAGCTCTGCACCGCCGGGCCGGAGCAGGGGCAGTACGATTTTGCCGCCTGCAACCCGCCGTACTTCACAGCCGGTCCCCGCAGCCCGGACCCGCGCCGGGCCGAGGCCCGCCACACCGGCAGCTGCACCACCGCCGACGCCGTGGACTGCGCGCGCCGCGCCCTGCGGGACGGCGGGCGGTTCCTGCTCTGCCAGCGCCCGGAGCAGTTGGCGGAAATTCTGGCCGCCTTACGCGCCGCGCGCCTTGAGCCGAAGCGTCTGGCTTTTGTCAAGAACCGCCCCGACGCCGCGCCCTGGCTTTTTCTCGTCGAAGCCCAGAAGGGCCGCAAAACCGGCCTGCGCGTCGAGCCGGACATTCTGATTCAAAGCGGCGCCGCCCTCTACGGGCCAACTACTTTGTAGGGGCGGGCATCGCCCGCCCGTGCTCGTTTGCGGCAGCGGCAAACACCCCGGGCGGATATGGAATCCGCCCCTACGGCGCAGGGGTCGATGCTTGCATCGACCCGAAAGGCCGCCGCGCCCCTCTTTTCCCCAACATCATTCAATAAGGAGCTATTGTATCATGGGACTTTTCACGCGCAATTTTGATAAACCCGGCCCGGGCGTATCGCCCGACGCCCCCCGTAAAAAGGGCGCTGCCCGCTTTTTTGAGATTTTGGGCCGCGACTTCTCCACCATCTGGCTGGCCGGCATACTGGCGATGCTCGGCGGTCTGCCGTTTGCCGCCGGTGTCTGGTTCGCCGTCGAGACCCACTCTTTGATCCCGCTCGTCATCGCGGGCGTGCTGGGCGGCATGATCGCCGCGCCGCAGATCGTCGGCCTGAACGACACGATCCTGCGCACGCTGCGCGACGAGCCCGGCTACTGGTGGGAGACCTACCGCCGCACCTGGAAGCGCAACCTGAAGGAATCCCTGCTGCCCGGCGCTGTCTGCGGCCTGCTGCTGGCCATGGAGATTTTCTCACTCTGCCACATCAACATTGCCGGCGGGCAGGTGGCCGTGATCGCCGTGCTGGTCGCCGTCATCCTGCTGGCCGGCATTGCCCAGTACCTCTACGTGCAGGTCGCGCTGCTTGACCTGTCCTTCGCCGGACTGTTGAAGAACTCCCTCATGCTGTTCCTGGGCTACCTGCCCCGCAGCGGCCTGGGCCTGCTGTGGCAGCTGCTGTACTGGGGCGCTGTGGCGCTGTTCTGGCCGATTTCCAGTTTTGTGCTGATTTTAACCAGCCTGTGGCTGCCCTGCCTGCTGAGCCTGATGGCCATTTACCCCGCACTGGAAAAGAGCTTTGACATCGAGAAAAAAATCAAGGCCATCCGTGAGGCCCAGCTCCACGATGACGACGACCAGTAATTTTACCGCGAGGGACGCACTGCGTTCCTCTTTTTTTGTTGCGAAAGCGCCGCAAAAAGGGTATAATGTCATAATAGGTTTATTGTCTGCAAGAGGAGGCGGCTGCGTGAAAATTCTGCTGATACACTGTCATTACCGGCTGCCCGGCGGCGAGGACGCCGTCTTTGCCGCAGAGCGCGCCCTGCTGGAGCAGCACGGCCACACCGTCGTCGTCTATGAGCGCAGCAATGAGGAGGCCGCCCACGGCGCGGCTAAGGCGCTGCTGCCCTTTCGCGCCGTCTGGAACCGCCGGGCCGCCCGCGACGTGCGGAATATCATGGAACAGCAGCACATCGACGCCGTCCACATCCACAACACGCTGCTGCTCCTCAGCCCTGCCGTTGTGCGCGCCGCCAAAAAATGCGGCGTGCCGGTGGTGCTGACGCTCCACAACTTCCGCCTGTTCTGCCCGAACGGCATCTTACTGCGGGACGGCCGGGTCTGTGAGGACTGCCCGCACCACGGCCTGCACTGCGCACTGCGGCACCGCTGCTACCGCGGCAGCCGGGCACAGACGCTCGTCGTCGTGGCCGCCTACTGGCTGCATCGGGTGCTGGGCACATGGCGCGGCATCACCATCACCACCCCCACCGAGTTTGACCGGGAAAAGCTGCTGGAATTCAATAAGATCCATCCCACCTTCGACGAAAACCGCCTTGTCGTCAAGCCGAACCCCGTGACCGTGCCCACCGGCCCCGTCACCCCCTGGGAGGAGCGCAAGCGTCAGTTCGTCTTTGCGGGCCGCTTGGAGGAACTAAAGGGTCTGCGCACCGTCATTGAGGCATGGCGCATTCTGGGCAAGGACGCACCGCTGCTGCTTGTGGCCGGGGACGGCCCGCTGGCCGACTGGGCCAAAGCGCAGAATCTGCCCAAGGTGCAATTCGTCGGCCAGCTTCCGCGGGACGCGCTGCACCGCCTGATGGCCGAGAGCCGCGCCGTCGTCGCCGCCAGTCTCTGCTATGAGAGCTTTGCCCTTGTCCCGGCGGAGGCCCACGCGCTGGGCACGCCGGTGCTGGCCAGCGGCATCGGCAATGTCGGGGCGTCGGTGCGGCCCGGGTTTGACGGGCTGTGCTTTGCCCCCGGCGACCCCGCCGCGCTGGCCGGGGCTGTCCGCGCCATGAGCGCCATGCAGTTTGACTGCACGGCCATCGCCAGCGCCACCCGCCGCCGCTTCAGCGCCGAGGAAAACTACAAGACCCTGCTAAAACTATACGGCCGCCGCGCCGCCGAGGAAGTATCATGAACCAGTTTTACCGCGCCCTGCACATGCCGCCCAAGCGGCTGCTGCGCAAAGTCATGGGCGAAAAAGAAATCTACACCATCGCCGTGCGCCCCCGCCCCACTGCCGAGGGCACCGAGCCGCTGCCCGCTCTGGAAGGCGGCCCCTACACCCTGCTGCCCCGGCGGGAGGGCTGGTGGTTTGCCGACCCGCTGCTCTACCACCGGCGCGGCAAGCGCTGGCTGTTCGCCGAGGCGATGGACCTCTCCACCGGCAAGGGCCGTCTCGAGGTCTGCGAGCTGCACGACGACGGCACCGCCGACGACTGGCGCGTCGCGCTGGAAGAAGATTTCCACCTGTCGTTCCCGATGGTCTTTGACTGGAACGGTGAGATCTGGATGATCCCCGAGACCGGCAGCGACCACAGCCTGCGGCTCTACCGCTGCAAGACCTTCCCCACCCAATGGGAGCTGGTGCAGCGCTTTCCCACGGACGAGGAGCTCTGCGACACGATTTTGCTGGACCGCCGCGCCGAGGCCCTGACCCTGCTTTGCAGCGAGACCCGCCCCGACAACCAGCTCTATGTGCGCTACCGCCGCTACACGCTGCGCCACGCCGTACAGGAGACTGCCGCCGTCCCGCTGCCTGCCGAGGACACGCTGCCCGCCGCGCCCGGCCCGTTTGAGCTGCTGCCCGATGAAGCCTACAATCTGCAGCACCGCGACTTTGACCTTGTCAGCCGCAACGCCGGGCCGTTTTTCCTGCTGGGTGAGCAGATCATCCACCCCACCCAGGTCAGCACCACCGTGGACTACGGGGTCTATCTGCAGTTTCTCGCCCGCCGCGGCAGCTCGGAGGTGCCTCTGTGCGCCGCCACGCCGCAGAACGTCGAGATCACCGGCCTTGCCCCCGCGGACATCATCGGCATCCACACCTACTGCCGCGATGACGTTTTAGAGATCATCGACGCAAGGTATCTGACCCGCATCCCAAAAATCGAAAAGCCGGAAGTTTCCACACCCGCCGCCGAGTAATGTAGGGGGCGGCGTCCCCGACGCCCCGTCCCCCTTGCCTCCCTCTGCGAGACAGACTCCCCCGATACGGGGGAGGTGGCGCTCGCGCCAGAGGGGGAGCGGTGGCCCCGCAGGGCCGGAGGGAGAGAACCTCGCCATAACCCGAAATCTTCCGGGCAACCATCAACCTCTCTCCCCCACCGCCTGCGGGCGGAGCCCCCTCCCAGAGGGGGCCAAGAAAATTTTACTCCCACAATGAGGTATTCCCACGCACATGAAAACCATCGTCATTCCGCAATTTTACCGCGGGCCGTCGGGCCAGAAGGGCCTGTATAACCGGCAGGAGGTCGGCCTGGCCCGCGCCTTTGCCGCGCTGGGCTGCCGCGCCGTCGTGCTCTACCCGGAGCCGGGCGCGAAAGCCCCCCGGATCGAGACCCCGGAGCCAAACGTAAAAATCTGCTATATGCCCGCCGTCGCCTTCGGCGTGCAGGCATTCTATAAAAGCTGGCAGATTCTGCTCGACGAGCATGCCGACGCCGTGCATGTCATGGGCGACAACTCCCTCGGCGTGCCGGGGCTGTACCGCTTCTGCCAAAAGCACGGCATCCTGTTTTACAGCCAGCTCGGTGCGCTGAAGAGCACCTCCAACCACGCCGCCGTGCGCAGGGTCATGGACCTGCTGCTGCGCCGCAATCTGGCGGTATACCGCAAAACGCCCACCTACGCCAAAACCCCCGCCGTCGCCGCCGAGCTGGAAAGCCTCGGCGTGCCCTGCGCGGGGCTGATGCCCGTCGGGCTGGACACCGCCATCATCCCGTCCATCCCCAACAACCGCACCGAAATCCGCCGTGCGTTCAAAATCGACGAGCACGCGCGGGTGTTCATCTTTGTGGGCCGCCTTGACCCTTACAAGCAGCCGCTCGACCTTGTGCCGCTTTTGCAGGCCGCGCCGGACTGGTACGCCATCATCATCGGCCGGGGCTCACTGGGCGATGAGCTGACCCGCCGCCTGACCGACGCGGGCTTACTGGACCGCTGCCGCCTGATCCCGCAGCTTCCCAACGAGCAGGTGCACGTTTATTATCATGCCTGCGACGCTTTTGTGAACCTGAACCCGAATGAGATTTTCGGCATGAGCCTGCTGGAGGCCATGTACGCGGGCTGCCCGCCGGTGGCGCGCCACGCCCCCGGCCCCGATCTTATCATTGAGAACGGCATCAGCGGCCTGCTGTGCAGCACCGTGCCCGAGCTGGCCGCAGCGCTGGACAAAATCACCGCCGCCATGGGCCACGCCGCCCAGAGCCGCGTGAACGAAAACTTTCTGTGGCAGAACAGTGCCGAGCTGGCCCTGACCCTGCTGCCCAAAAAGGGAAAAGCCAATGGATAACGACAATCCTCTTTTGCAGAAGGCCGCCGACCTCTACCGCGGTCTGCGCTTTACAATGAAATACCGCGGCGTGGACATCCTGCCCGCCGCCGCCGGCAACGACCTGGCGCGCGACCTGCTCGAGAGCGGCCAGCCGTTCCTGTTTGGCCGCTGCGGTGCCACCGAGATGCGCACCGTGGCCGACTGGCTGCAAAACGGCGGGCACAATTTCACGGACCGCACGCGGGCGGATATTCGGAATCTGTCGGGCGTCTTTCCCACCGACGATGCCACGCTGGACAAATTCTGCCGCCTCTACGTCAAGACTGCGCAGAGCGCCGAGTTGCTCGCCCTCTGGAACGTCGGGGCCGAGCGGGAGGTCATCCGCGGCTGTGACGCGACCCGCTTTACCGAGCTGCGCGCCTTGGAGCCCTACTACCACGCCCGCCCGTGGAGCGCCGCCCTCGCGGGCAAACGGGTGCTCGTCGTGCATCCGTTCCGCCGCACGATTTTAGCCCAGTATGAAAAGCGCACCCAGCTGTTTCCCGGCAAAGACGTGCTGCCGGAGCTTGCCAGCCTGACGGTCATTC
>OHYP01000822.1_pt1 | contig 13330 bp, 6 predicted proteins | sample 1580341 | NCBI WGS metagenome assembly OHYP01 (sample SAMEA3882509, study PRJEB24775) | human gut metagenome | biome: human-associated habitat; feature: intestine environment; material: feces | place: Netherlands | collected 2009/2010 | reverse complement strand
AATAAGGAAGAAGGCATGCAGACGATCAAAGATTTGATTCAAAACGATGAAAAATGTTGCAAATAGGTACATTTTTCATAAGAATTTATGAAAAAAATATTACGAAATGGTTTACATATGAAAAATGAGGTAGTAAACTAGAAGTAGTCGGTAAAAAATGGAACTAAAGGGAGGAAATATGAAGAGAAAGACTACTGGAATCCTCATTTCCTGTGTAGTAAGTATATGTTGTATGGTGGTCTTATCCATGAGTTCACATACACATGATGTATATGCTTCCTATTCAAGATATGTAACAGCCAATAACGTAGTGGTTCGTAAAAAAGCATCAAATAAGGGAAAGATCGTTGGATCATACAAGAAAGCAGCAAAGGTTCGCTGCTACAAGAAGAAAAGATCTTATACGAAGATCAAATATGGAAGATATTATCGATATATCGCAACAAGATATCTGTCAAAGAAGAAACCAGTTGTTGGATCATACAAGAAAGCAGCGAATATAACAACAGATACATATACAAGATATGTAACGGCAAGTTCTTTGACGATCCGTAAGAAAGCGTCGACAAGTGCAGCAAAGGCAGGATCATACAAGAAAGGTACGCAGATCACCTGTTATGGAGAACGGTCTGGATGGACAACGGTAAGATATAGTGGAGTTTATTGTTATGTAAGTTCACAGTATCTATCTGAGTCAAAACCGGAAGAAGATACATGGGAAGTTTATGGAACGGCAACAGGACAAAGTGTTGTAGACTACGCAATGCAGTTTAGAGGCAATCCTTATGTATGGGGTGGAGTAAGCCTTACGAATGGAGTTGACTGTTCTGGATTCACGATGCAGGTATATAAACATTTTGGATATTCACTGCCACACAGTTCAACAGCACAGAGATATGAAGGAACAGCAGTATCATGGAATGAGAAGCAGCCAGGAGATCTGATCTGCTATCAGGTAGTGAACGGTGTAGGACATGTAGCGATCTACATTGGAGATAACCAGATCATTCATGCAGGAAGCAAAGACACAGGAATCAATGTGCGGAATGCTGATTACAGAGCTGTATGGGGTGTCAGAAGAATCGTTCAGTAGGACAAGCATTTTAATTTAATATGAGATAAGAATAAAACAGCCGTATCGATCATGATACGGCTGTTTCAGACTGTAGACAAACTAGGTGCTGGGATCATCCCAGCACCATTTTTTCCTTTAAAGTTAAATTGTATCCAAAAATTTCTTAGAAATCTTCGCTTTTGTCCATTTAGCAATCCGTTCTTACCAAGAAATCTTGCCAGTTTTTTTAGATTCATACATGCAAAAGTAAGCCCGGCTTTCATTTCCATCCGTGCTTTTCCTATGTATTGTGTATATCGAAATCCATGGTGTTCTTTTGCTGTTCCAAAGATTCTTTCTATCGTTTCTTTTCGTTTCTGATAGATTGCTTTATTCCCTCTTACATGTCGGATATCTTCTGCTTTTTCTATATATTTTTCCCAAACATGACGTGTTATCACTTTTACATGATTCTTGCTTTCTGTACATTTGGATATCTGTGGACATTTTTCACATTGATATCCACAGCTTTTATATTCTCTGTATCCATCCCTGTTTGTTGTACTGTATCTTAGAATCTGATTTTCTGGACAGATGTAACAATCATAGTATTCATCATAAACATATTCATATTTCTTAAAAAATCCCTCTTTTGTCATAGGACGTTTATATGGAAACAATGGTTCAATCCTATCTTTCAGAAGTTGTCTGGCAATCGCTGGTGTCTTGTATCCTGCATCTGCCACGATCATTTCTGGTTCAAAACTTTTCACCTTTTCATAGATTGTTTGAAATGTTCGGCTGTCATGTTCATTTCCAGGATGAACACTATATCCAAGGACCCATCCGTGTTCATCACATGCCGTTTCTACTGCATATGCAAAAACATGTTTATGTTCTCCTTTGCGAAACCATCCGCTTTCTGGATCTGTAATACTGCTCTTTTTGGTTTTTATATCGTCTGGTATCTGTTCAAGCTCATTATGTTGATCATTCCTAGATGTGGGAGGTGTTGGCGGATTCTTCTTATTTTTATCTTTTAGAGGTTTTTTCCCATGTGCCTGTCGGTCTTCATTGATCTCTTTTTGTAATTCATCTTCATACCAGAGTGCCTGTTCATGAGCAACTCTTTTTCGCATTTTTTTACTGTTGGCACATGCTTTTACATGAGTTGCATCAACAAAGATCTCGTCCGTATTGATCAACTTATACTTCATACATTCTTCCAGAATCTTTGAAAATATCTGTTCAAAAAGATCCGTGTCTTTAAATCGGCGGGAATAGTTCTTTCCAAACGTTGAAAAATGCGGTACAGGATCCAGCATATCCAGACCAAGAAACCAACGGTAGGCAACATTTACTTCAATCTCTCGGATCGTCTGACGCATACTTTTGATTCCATAAAGATATTGAATAAATGGAATTTTAATGAGCATAACAGGATCCATACTTGGACGACCATTGTTTTGACAATATTTATCTTCTACAAGATCGTAAATAAAGTTCCAGTTGATTGCTTTATCAATCAATCTTAGCATATGATCCTGCGGAACCATGGAATCCATTGAGAACATCATCATCTGTTCTCGTTTCTTGTCTGCATTTTTCGTCATCATAAAAAACACCGCCTTTCTGATAATTCTATTATACCAGAAAAACAGTGCTCATAGTAAAAGTCCCGGCAAATACCGGGACTTTGTCTACAGTCTGAAACAGCCGTATCGATCATGATACGGCTGTTTTTCTAGTGCGCCCGGCGGCGCACGTTTCTAACGGGTTAAAGTCCCGAATCCGCCCGGTAGTGGGAAGGATATAGCCGAAGGCAAGGGTGTCCATCGTGAGATGGAATCTGAAGGAAGCTGGATGTGAGGAACATACTAACTCACGGGCAAATCTCTGGTCTGACGAACAGAAATCTCATATGAGGTCATGCATGTGGGTAAGACAGCAAGCCATGTTGAAGCCCAATAACTACACGGAATCATGCATGATAAATGAGGCAGATGGATGGAGAGGAAGAAACGTGTGGTACCTGGGGAGGTCTGTGCGCTCCTGTCATACGCATAGGTCCCTTTCATCTGAAAAATGTTGGGACAGCAAAAACAACGGCCGCCCCGTACAGAGCAGCCACCGTTTTCCCTATACCATACGCTGCTTTTCAGTACCGCAAGGATGGGTATCCTATTATCGTCGTATTCTGATTTCTTTTAGGGCATTTCAGGACTATCCACAAGGGATACGCTGAACTCCTGTGCGGTTGCGCCCTCCGGCAGCAGCTTTGCCATGACCACCAGCCGCTGATTGCCGCTGTTAGCCTTGTCATACTTCCGGCAGCAGGTGGAGAGGGTCAGAACAGTATCTTCCTCGGAGAAGGTCACGCCATCAAAGTCAAGCCAGTTTTTCCGCGCAATCGTCTCAAAGAAGCTGGTCAGATCATCTCCCGTGGGATCAGGCGCAATATAGTCAAACCCAATATCCGTGACGAACAGTGCGGTGATCTGAAAGATCATGTCCTCACCATCCACAGAGAGATAGATATACGGATGCTCCTTTACAAAGTCTGCGTCCATATAACGGTAGAGCTTGGTGAACCGCACACCGTCCGGGTCGCAGTTGCTGGCGGAGTGACCGAAAATGGTGGTGTTTTTGTCCAGCTTATCCCTGCCGCCGATTTTGTTTTCACAATGGGCATAATAGCAGCCCCACATGGCGTACTCACCGTTTTCATCCAGCTTTAGGTAATAGCCGTTGTCCTCCGCCTGCATCACAGGGTCGTCCACCTCCGCACCGGGGATATACAGCCACGCCACGGTGTCGGGATTCTTCGCTCTGGCTTCCGCCAACTCTGTCTGCCTGTCCACCGAGGGGATAACTTCGCCCACGAGAGTCGCTGATGGCTGAGGCGCAGATGTGCCGGAAGGCGTTCTGCCGGGAATGTCGATAGGCTCTGTCTCTTTCTGATAGCAGCCCCTGACTGCCGTGGTCATAGCAACGAGAAGGACAACTATGCAGATTATTGGACGAATGATTCTTGTGATTCTTTTCATAATGCTGTCTCCTTGCCGCGCTTGGATAGCGGCGCAGCTCAAAATGTCATTAATTTGTTTCTTGTAGTGAAAAGAGAACAGCGCAATCCACAGCATCCTCATAATAGCTGCCGGTGGCTACATCCACAAACACGCCGGTTCGGGGGTTACCGTTGGCTTTCATAAAGATGACCTCGATGGTATGGGTTCTGCTGACATTCTCAAAGGTGTAGGACTTCGCCGCGCCAATGCTCTTGCCGTCAATCTTGACGTTGGCGACAGCATAGCCCTTATCCGGAGTGATGGTGAAGGTCTGATCTCTGCCCTCACGGACGCTAGCATTGCCGGAGGGAGAAATGGAGCCGCCAGCCCCGGCAGTTGCCTTGATGGTGTAGTAGCTGTAGCCGCTTCCGCCGTTGCCGCCGCTTCCGCCACCGCCTTCATTACCGCCTGTGCCGCTATTGCGCAGAATCGTCAGCGTGTAGGTTTTAGCACCGATTCTCACGACAATGTCGGTTGTGCCGCTGTTGGGGATGGCAACGGTTGCGCTGCCGCCGGTGGACAGAGCCTGTCCGTTGATGCTCACGGGCTCGCCGTTTCCAGACACCGCTGTGACTAGCGTAGATGTTGCTCCGCTATCATTTTGCAGCGTATAGGTATAGTTCGTTCCGTTGGCGGTAAAATCGCCGAGCTCCACTGCCAGACCTTCAAAGGTCAGAAGGTCATTACCGGGCACTGCGGCTCGCACCACTACGCGGGTGCCAAGCCGGGAGAAGGTGACGGTTTCCGTCTGGAAGGTTTCCCCGGAGATGGCACCGCCAATACTGGTCTTTTTCGTTTCCAGAACGGTCCCGGCAGCATCCAGCAGCGTGGCCACCAGCTCTGCGCTAGTCTGAGACTGCAGGCAGTTGTTGCGCAGAGTAATGGCGGCGGTGCTGTGATCGTTGCCGTCGTTCCCCTGTGTCACATCCATCGTCAGCTGCTCTCCGGTGCGGGCCAGTGCGCCGGTCATATGGACGCTGGCCTCGCTGTCACTGCCGTTATACTCCGGCAGTCGCTGATTGCTTCCCGTTCTACCGATCAGGCCTTCCGCCCACGCCTCGGCGTACAGATAGGTACCCACATTGGGGATCTCGGTTTTGCCAATGGATGTCATATACTTGCCCAGATCATAGGTCAGGTCCAGTGTAAAGGTTCCCTGATCAATGCGGGCGAGGGCGCTGTCTTCGGAAATGGTGATTTCATTACCGCTAACCGATACGCCGTTTGTGGTGCAGGCTACCTCTGCAGGTTCGGTATGCAGATCATCCGCATAGAACGCAAGCTTCACCTCGCGGTTCTTTCCGCCAGCCAGCGTGGCGGCAGAGGAATTATAGAGGGTCATGCGCACCGTGCGCTTGCCGGCGCTCTCCGCAATCACTTCCATTTGCGAGATGCCAATGTCGGGATAATCCAGATACACTGTGCCGTTTTCGTGGATGCCGCCGGCGGCGGTGATGGTATAGCCCGGGTCGGTCACGAGGTTCCCCACATGGTGCCAGACGGTAAGGGTGGTGCTTTCATTGGGCAGCAGTGTTTCCGTAAGGGTGGCGGTTTCCCCGCTGCCAAGGCTGACCGTTAGGTTTGTCACATCGTTCAGCCCGGTGTTGCGGATGGTAAAGCGAATGGGTGTCAGGCTGTTCAACGCCAGCGTTGCATAATCCACACCGATCTGTTCCACTGCCACCGCATCGGTGATAAAATCAGATGTAGCGGTATAGAGGATCGTTTCCTCACCCGGAACGGTCACGCCGCCGATTACCTCCTGGTTTTCATCGTCATACCGGGTGGCCTGAATGGCGGCCTGCACCTGATTGGTGCCGCTGACATAGGCATCAAAGTGGTCAGCCAGCGTGCGATCCGGCAGCTCTGCCAGTTCCAATGGTGCGGACAGAGTGTAGGTATTTGTGGCATAGCGCAGCTTGGCCGCCTTCAAAATGCCGTGATCTACCGCGCCGTTGGCGTTATTGACAGTCTCATTCCAGACGATGGTAAGATCATTGCGGCTGCGATGATCCCCGCTGAGGGAAGCGAAGCGGAAGTCTCCGCCCACGACGGCGTTGCCGCTGCTGGTCAGGGCAGACAAAGAGCCGGGGAAACTGTTGGACATGGTGCCGCTGCCGTCCACAGCCAACAGCTGAATATCGCTGCTGCCGTCTCGGACACTGTGCCAACCGATGACAAATCGGTCATCCCCGCTGCCGAAGTTGGCTGCAACGACCTGGGGGTTTTCGTCAAGATTGCTGTCACAGGTCGCCAGCATGGCTGTACCGGGAGTTCCGTCAGCAGCCACGGTACAATAGGCGATCTCGTAGGCAGAGGTATCTCCGGTTCCGCTGCGGTCCAGCGAGTAAACCGCCATAGCGGTTCCGTCGGGCAGCATGGCCGCCTGCAACGCCTTCACGCTGCCAGTAGCACCATTATAAAGCATTTTTGCCTTGCTCCAGGTGCCGTTAGTGCTGTCATAGCAGCTGTACATGATACAATCTCTGGTCGTGAAGTTCAGCAGGTTGTTGCTGCCCTGCGTACCGGGATCAGGGGTGTAGACGCTGCGCCAGAACACGATGGCTTTGCCGTCGCCGCCCACTGCGGTGGCTGGGGCCAGATCCGGCGTGCCGTCGTTGGTTAGGCGGGTGGATGTCCAGGTTGAGCCGTTATAGACGGACACTACGATCTCCGTGCTGTTCATCAGCAGGTTTTGCTCTTCCAATGTCACGGCATCACCGGCATTTTTACCCGGCAGGTCGGTGCCCATGCGAACCCAAGCCGCCGCCGCGAAGCTGCCAGTGCCGGACAAAGAAACGCTCGTGTCGCCGTAGCCGGGGAACCCTGTGGGAGCGTCAATTTCACTGGAGGGAGTATAGACGCCGCCATTGAGGGTGGAGAAATGCGCCCGGCTGTCGTAAATACTGCTGCTGTTGCCGTCGTTGATGTAGACCAATACCTTCCCGTCATCGCTGAGCTGTGGATAGGATGCGGGGTTGGCATTGGTCTGGATGTTTTCCAGCCCACTGGTGGAGTTCAGAGAGAACAGCATCATCCGCTGCTGGGGCTGGCCCCAGGTACGGGCATATTGTTCCAGATAGTCCCGGCTTTGGAGCGTTGCACTGCCAGAAGCCACCTGCATTCCGCTCTGGGCCGCCGCCATCCGCAGCGAGGCAAGGCTCAGCCCACTGGTGGCGCTATTCCAGTAGTCGTCGATTGTTTTCCAGTCATTAAAAGTCCTGGTGGCTCCAAGGGTTCCGGAGGCGATCACCGCCTCGTAGGAGATAAACAGGAAGGTTGCCACAAATTTGATCCCCACTTCGCTTTGGATCCCCAGAGCCTGACCGTTGATCTGGCGCTTTGTCTCGTCGGCAAGATAGGTGCGGGAAAGGAACTTATTCTGACTGTCCACATCCAAATTGCCGAATAGGCCGATCTTCAGCGCCACGACCGAATAGTCAAAGCCAATACCGCCAAACGCGTGGACATAGGCGTTGATACGCAGCGTGGTCAAAAAGTCATTCACTGCCGTGGCCGTGGGATCGCTCCAGGCAAGCTCTGTACCCTCGCCCTGCCGGCCGTAGCGCACTGCGGTACGGAAATCCAGCTGAATGGCACCACCCAGCTCAAAGGTTGCTGTCAACGGCACGGGGCCAGCCATGGCGTTCACGCTGAAGGAGAAACCCACACCAACGCCGGCGGTAAATCCTCCGCCTACGGTGAAAACCTCCCACTCCTTTTTTTCGGTGTTATAGCGGATTTCCGCTTCGTAAAAGCCCTCCAACTGCAAGTTGAGATCCGTGCTGGTGACATTGTCGGCTATGGAGTTGGTTTTGTAGTCCCCCTTGGGATCATAGGTGCCCTGGGCCATCTGGCTCAGGTCCCCGGTCCCGGGCACACCCACTTCCAGATTCTGCGTCAGCACATTCGCACCCAACGCCACGCCGTCCTCGGAATAGTCCATGTCCTCCATCTCCAGCGTATTGTACCCGGCCCAAATCATGGCACGGAACACGGAGGGATCTTCGCTGGGGGTGATAATCATTTTGAACACGGAAGTGTCCACCGGACCGCTCAGATCATCCAGCCGTCCGGTCAGCACCTTGAGAATGTTACTATCGCCCACTCCGCCAAAGTCGACTTGATTCACTCCACTGGAGGATCCCATCGTCGCCAGAATACCGGTGACGCGGTCATCCTCTGTCACCTTGGGCACTCGGGTCAGATCAACGACCCGGAAGGGCATTATTTTCTCCTGTAGCAGGCTGCCGTTCAGGCTCAGCTGCGTTTTCATACCCACATCCTTGCCGTCAGCGATCCATCCAGAGGTGGTCATGGTGGCCTCGGTGAGGGTCAGATCGTTTTCCGCTACGGGGATGGATGAGAAGGGATACTGCTTGGTACTGCTGCTCTGGGCGGCAGGAAGAACGCCGTATTCGTCCGCCAGCTTGAGACTGTAATTCCGCGCGTTGGCAATATCCTCGCCCCAGAGGAACATGGTGGTGTGCAGGCTTGCTGTTTTAAAGCTGCTGTTAGGGCCAATCTTCCCAGTCGAGCTGCGGACATCCACCTTCTGACCGTTGGCTAGACCGTAATCAACGCTTTGCGCCACAATGAAGGGTTTGTTTTCCTCCCCCGCCGGCACACGCTCCAGAGAGACAACGCCCTCTGCGGTGCGCATTACATCGTCCACGCCCAGCTTGCCGTTGACGGTCAGCAGCAGCGGATAGTACTTGTCGCCGTCAATTGCGCTGATCTCCAGAATGTACTCCAGCTGATCCAGAGCGGAAAGCGCCGTGGTGTTGCTCTCGCCCTTTTCGGCCGACCAGAACTGGGTGGAATCCAGATAGACGGTTATATTTCCCGCCGCATCCGTGGTATAGGTGTCGCCGGTGATGCCGCTGACAAGTGCTCCTGCCCTGGAGCCCAGCAGAGCTGTCTCGCAGTAGCCTCCGTTTTTATAAACGCCGCCACGAACGGTCACCGTCTTGTTCGCCAGCGGATCGCCGCCCGGCGTGATGAGCGTCACAGATGCCCGGGCGACTCGCCGAAGGCTGAAGGTATTCAAGGGATAAAGCTGCAGTTTTGTGGCATCCCGCTCGCCGGAACGCAGATTTTCTTTATAGATGGTGCCCAGATAAATATCCGCGCCGGAGCCGGACCGCAGAGACACCTCACTGGCGATTCCGTTGGGTTCGTAAAGCGCCAGCACGCCTTCACTGTTGGTCGTGACCGTTTTGGGCACACCTTTGCCGTCGGTGTATTGCAGCGTAGTTTCCGCTGCAGGCGTCAGCTGGAAGAGATAGAACTTATTTTGCAGTGTTTTCGCTGTCACCCGTACGGCGGCACTCATGCCCGTGGCGGCATGGGTAGCCGTGACGGTTGCGGTGCCGTTGGCCAAGCCGGACAGCGCCATTTTGGTTTCGGGAAGGTAGGAATCAAAGGAGAAGTTTCTGATGTCCTCATACAGTCCGCCCTGCTTGTAGTTGACGGAAATGGCATTGTTGTTGCTGGAGAGCCACCGGATGCCGTCTTTAAAGGAGTTCCATCCGTACTCGTCATAGTTGATGCCTATGTACTCGATCAGCCCCAACTCCTGGCGCAGCTGCAAAATTTCAGCTGTAACGGTGGGCAGGCTGCCGCTGACCTTGGAGGTATTGTCCATGGTCAGCTTAGAAATCGTGTCTCCTTTGTCGTTCTGCACCTTCAGTGCGTCGGCATCGTAGACATACAGGGGGAAGGAGTCGGTGCTGGGAGATTCCTCACCAGGATTCTCCACGCTCAAAACCACTTGATAGGTGTCCTTCAGATTGCCGGCTTGCACACTCTGTAATGACAGGGGGAAGCTCCCGGAGGTGCCGGATAGGCGCTCACTGTCCACCACTTTGGTGGTGTTGTCCTCTGTGACCCGGGTGATGGTCAGCGTGGGCTGCAAAGGGGCGCCGTCAGTGGTGTTTTCCACCGACCAGTCGATATTGACGGCACCGTCGGTATCCTTGAGGTAAATGCTCTGGGGCGGTGTCAGCTTGGCTGTGGCAGGTGGTGCCTGCACGATGATCCAGGCAAGTGCCGACAGGCGGACGTCCTCACCGCCGGCGTTGGGGTGCGGCATGGAAACCAATACCGTGTAGGCAGGGGTATTGCCGTTGGAGAGCTTGGAGAGCACATTCTCCTCGATCCGCACGCTGTTTTTATCCTTGCCGGCGGTATAAGTCGCAACGGGCTTGCGGCCGCTCAGCGCCGCCTCATTCGCGTAGTTGCCCTCATACAGATCAATCCTGTAATTGAACTCTTTGTTCGGCGCCATCAGCGTGGCGTTGGAGCTCCACAGCACGGTGGCGGGCTGATTTACCCGCGTCACGATGGACGCGCCGCCGGGAATCACCAGTGCCAGGGAATCGCCTGCCGTCACGGTATAGGGCTTTGACTTGCCCGTCACATCATCGGCAGTGTCCTCAGTCCCGTTGTCCGCCGTAAAGGTAAAGGTGACGGTTCCCACCTTGGTTCCTGTGGTGGCAACAACGCCGGTATCCTCGTTGATGGTGGCAATGAGCGTGTCACTGCTGCTCCATTTACCGGTGGTGTAGCTGGCCTGCTCATCGTTTTCCCCAAAAACCTCTGCCTTAAGCGTGGGGCGGGTGGTTTTGCCGAGGGAAATCGTATAGTCGGCGTCATCCGCTTCCTGGACGACCTTCACCGTGTGCGCGGAAACTTTCTTTGCCACCGTAAACTGCCGGGTCAGGGGAAGAACATTCACCCAGTCAGGATCGGCTTTCGTGCCCTCGTTGGCCTGCAGCGTCACCGTGTAGGTGCGGTCGAAAGCAGAGGGTACGATTGCATAGTCGCTAATGGTGAAGGCTTCCTTCTCTGTGTCCAGATAGACCTGCAGATGGATTGGTTCACCCGCAGAGTCGTACCTCAGCTCGAGGCGGAACGGGGCTTCCTTCGGGTCTGTGCCTGCCGGGGTGTGATAATTGCTGTATACGGTCTTGTAGACCTGCTCCATGTTGGCGTTCATCGTGAACGATGCCTTGCCGTTGTCGTAGTCGGCGGTCAGTGCGGTGGGAGCGTTGCGCATCAAGACGCTCTTCAGATCAACATCGGCAATCGAGTCGCTTGGATAGAGTGTGGTATCCAGCGTATGACCGAAAACATCTTCCACACCGGTCATATCAGTGACGATGACCGTGGTGTCATCCGCATCCTGCACTGGGTACCAGAGCATTGCCGTGACACCGTATTTGTTCATGGAAAGCTCAGCGGCGGTATACTCTTTGCCATTGATGGTCACGCTGGCGTTGCTAAGATCCACGAACTCGTTAAAGGTAACTGTGATAGGCACATGCTGTCCGCTGGCATAGGTTCCCGCCGGGGCCGTGACGCTTTGAATGGTGGGGGCGTCCGCATCCAACAGCTTGGCGGTGACGTTGCTGTTCTTGGTGGTGGCGTAGGAATTTTGGATTTCGCCATATACATTCTTCAGATACAGTCGGAAGGGCAGCCAGTACTGCTGATTCCCTCTGTTTTGCGTGGTAGACTGCAGGGAGATGTTGACCGTTTCGCCCCTTTTAATCGTACAGCCCAGCGCTCTCGTTCTGTCGTCGCTGAGATTCAGAGATGTTCCATTGAGCTTGTACTCCGTCAGATAGAACGGGGCATGGGGTTGTGTGTCACTATTATAGCCATACGGCGCAGGGCCATTATAGGCCTCTACATCGGTACTCCAGTTAAACTCGATGCTGGCATCGATTTGGTATGGCTGATAAAATAGGGAGGAGCCGCTGGGAAGCACCGAGTTGCGGGCACCCTCCAAAATTCTGATGGTATCGCTTAGCGCAACGAAGTCCTGATTGTTGGCACCTTCGCCGATATTGTATCCATTTGCCAGCAAAGGAATATACATATCCCCCTGTATTGTTTCTGTACTTTCGTATCTTTCCTCATAGTTCGGCGCGCTCACTGATGTTTGTATTGTGGGGACGCCAACCGTCTTTTTTAGCTTGAGCTGACAGTGGTCGGCATAAGCGGCACCGTCATAGAACACCAGATTTTCCGCATCGTAAAATTCGATCATCCCCAGCAGGTCGCCATAGGAATAAGAACCCTCGAGCCAGTCTGGGTTCCCTCCTTTGGTTGTAACCTTGACAGTGATTTTACAACCATCTAAACTGAAAGTCGAGCCTACGTCATAGGTCAGCTTGTAGGACCCGTCGCCTTGGGCGACCCCTCTCGTCTCGCCTATCGAGACCTCCACACCGGTGATATACTCGCTGAGCTGGCCTTTTTGAATGCGGTAGGAAAAGCCGACCGGTTTTCCGCCGTATACAGTAAAAGTCCCGGAGCTCCAGCTGTTGGTTGCGAGTTCCCCCAGCGTTTGGCTCATCATGCCGCTCATATCCACCGTCTCAACGCCCTCAGGCTTTGTGGCAGAGGCGGAATACTGCAAACTGATGCCCTGCAGCTCCAGCTGCTCCATCAGGTTATTGAGATTCTCCAGAGCTTCCCCGGTAAACTCCCTGCCGGAGAAATAGGTGTCCTTGATCCGCTGCAACTCCTGTTCGATTTGGATCATGGTCTTCAAATCGCCCAGCGCCACCGGAGTCCCATCCACGTCGGCTATGCGGGTGAGATCCGTGGCGGGATTTTCCAGCAGCTCCATGACAGCCGCCAGTGTCAACACCTGGCCGTCCAGCGTGATGGTTTGATCCACCTTGAAATTGCCGTCTTCATCCAGCAGCCCCAAAGCGTTCAGCATGGAAAGCACCTGGTCGCTGCTATCGCCGGTCGAGGCGGAGAGCTGCTCCAAAATCGCCTGATTTTCCTCGGGTGTGTTGCCCAGCGAATCGCTCACCGCTGCAAACGCCGCTGTCGGATGCATGGTCAGCACCATGCAGCAGACGAGCAGTATGCTAAGTATTCGTTTTTTCATTGGCTTTTCTTCTCCTGTTCGTGTCGGTTCGGTTTGTCCGCCCCGCCTTTTTTCTGGTTTTCTCTGTTTCTGAGCCGGATGCCCTACGCGGCGGTCTGCCCCTGCACTATAAGTGCGTCCGCCGCCCCGGCAAGTGCTGTGAATAACATCAGGCAGAAAGCGGAGAGGCTTATTGCCTCGCGCCGCTGCCCCCGGCGGGTGTTTTCCCGCATCCGCTGCTTGACGAATGCGACCCGTCTTGCGGTATCGTACATATCGTTTGAATTTCCCCTCTGGATTTTTTGAAATGCGGCTTAA
>OHYP01000799.1_pt1 | contig 13688 bp, 7 predicted proteins | sample 1580341 | NCBI WGS metagenome assembly OHYP01 (sample SAMEA3882509, study PRJEB24775) | human gut metagenome | biome: human-associated habitat; feature: intestine environment; material: feces | place: Netherlands | collected 2009/2010 | reverse complement strand
TGCTTGGTGTAACTGCAAAAGGCGCTAATCTGAAAGAAGCAAGAAAAAATGCCTACGCAGCGACAGAATGGGTACAGTTTAAAAACAAATATAAGCGTAATGATATCGGAAAAGCGATAGATGAAGCTTTTTCTGACGGTCAGTAATGCAAAAATAAAAGAAAATCCATATTCAGAATGACTGCAATCCCCCTTACTATTTAGAAAATGATAGTAAGGGGGATAGTTTTTTGTATATGGTTTTCAAAATAGGAATCTTGCTTATGATATAGCTATACTATCTTTTGAATCCTCCACCCGGAATTAATCAGAAAAAAACAGTACAAAATAATGCAAAACAGAAAAACATAAAATAATACATAAATATTCAGACAAATATTGACAAATATATATTTTATGATATTATTTAATTAAATTAATAAATGTACTTAAATAAAAGAAAGGAGAAAAGTATGAAAAAGATTTCTGTGGTGTTGATTGCGGCGTTGGTCGTATCTTTGCTTTTTGGATGTGGAAAGAGCGACGATGCGAAAGGTACAGGGAAAACAACTTTGAGCGTTTGGTATTGGGGAGAACAAGAAGTGCCGGGATATAAGGCGTATATGGAAGAGATGGTAAAACGGTATGAAAAAAAGAACCCTGATATTAAAGTGGAAGCTGTTCTTCAGGAAAGTGATAATCTGTATACGGCATTTCGTACGGCAGAGGCGGCAGGGGAAGGTCCGGATATTCAATATATGTGGGGCGGAACTCAGGCAATGGAAGATGTTTGGAAAGGAAACGTAGCTCCGATTAGTGACTATATTTCTGAAGAAGAACTCTCGGTTATTCCGAAGTCGGCATTGGCTCAGACGAATTGGAACGGGAAACAATGGGGAATCCCGGCATATGGATTTACATATGGGATTGCCTATGATAAAGAAGCAATGCGTACTGCCGGAGTAGATCCGGAAAATCCGTTTACTACATGGGATGAATTTTTAGAGTGTTGTGAGAAATTAAAATCATCAGGAATTACGCCGTTAGGAATGGGGTTAAAAGACGGATATTTACCGGCGTGGATCGGGATTTTTTTGGGACAGCAAAATATGGACAGCGTGAATGATATGATTTCCCTTATGAGTGGACAAGAAAGCTTTACAGATAAAAAATACTCTGAATGGCTGGAAAAAATTGCAGAGCTGAAAGAAGCCGGATATATTAACGAAGATATACTTTCATTAGACTTATATCAGGGGCAGCAGTTGATCGAAAGCAAAAAAGCGGCAATGACACTTCATACACAGCCGTATGCGGTATCATTGGAAAAATCATTAGGGTCAGATCAGATCGGTTTTGCAAAAGCGCCAGTATTCGGAACCGGAAAATTTGCGGATTCAGTTGCAACTCCGAGTCAGGTATATGTAATACCAAACAGTGCGAAACATAAAGAAGAGGCGGCAGACTTCTTATTGTTTTTACAGGAAGAAGATAATATTAAATATCTGTATGAATCGGCAAATGCGATGATGCCGAATAATAACTTTGATGAAAGCTGGGTATCCAGCGAAATTGACAGAAAAGTTTTGGAATGGCAGAAAGAAGACAATAATTTTTGTTATCAGTTGTATTTTGCACCTATGTTTGAAACAGATGGTCTGATTCCGACGGTACAGAAGATGTTTTCAGAAGGGTTAGCGCCAAAGGATGCAGCGGTGGAATTAGATGAGGCACTCGGGAAATGTATGGAACAAAATCCTGAGGTTCATGATGCGTTTTTAGAATGGAGTGTAGAAGAATAGTTCTGAAAAGAGGAAAGCCTCTGTTTCAAAGGAAGGGATTGATATGAAAACGAACAGGATGAAAAAGTTCACGCCGTATTTCTATATATTACCAACCTTTATCATTTTGGCGGTTGTAATTGTAATTCCGATTATTTATGTTATTATCCAAAGCTTCTATACGACCTTTGCAAATGAGAGTGTTTTTGTAGGTCTGAGAAATTATAAGATGGCATTTGAAGACGAACTTTTGCTGACTGCGTTGAAGAACAACTTGAAATTATTTTTATGCGTTCCGATATTGACAGTGCTTTCACTTGCCATTGCATCAATTTTATATAACAAAATCAGAGGGTGGAGGTTTTACAGAAGCGTTATTTTTATTCCGTACATACTGGCAATTCCGGTTGTGGGCATTGTATTTTCATATTTACTGCAGTACAACGGAGTTATCAATTCTATTTTGCGGACAATCGGGTTGGAGAATATGGCGTTGGATTGGTTGGGAGATCCGAATTTGGCATTCCCGAGTGTGGCAATAGTTATTATGTGGAAGCAGATCGGTTTCGGAGTTGTTTTGTTTTTGGCGAGAATGATGTCAATAGATAAAACATTGTATGAATCGGCTGATGTAGACGGAGCTACATGGTTTCAGAAATTTATGCACATTACCGTGCCGCAGACAAAATCGATTATTGAATTTTATGTGATCATCACTCTTATTGAAATGTTGAGTTGGGTGTTTAATTTCATTTATGTCATGACGGCAGGCGGCCCGGGAAATAAGACGCTTGTGTTGGAATATTTGATTTATAAGAAAGCGTTTGGCGGTGGTGATTTCAATATTGCAATGGCGATCAGCGTAGTACTTCTTGCTATTGCGGCAATATTGATTGTAATACATCAGATTGTTATGAGAAAAGAGGAGTGAAAGAATGAAACGAAAAAGAGGAGGAATAGTCTCCCAGCTATTGATGATTTTACTTGTGGTCGTTATTATCTTTCCGTTATATTTTATGACAGCGAATTCGTTTAAAACGCATGAAGAATATGTCAATAATATGGCAGGCCTTCCGCAAACATTTACAGTACAAAACTTTGTGGAAGCTTTCCGGGGAAAACCGTTCGGACAATGGTTTATGAATAGTTTGATTCTTACAGTTGCAGCGGTTTTTATTACGGGAATCATTGCACTGCTGGCAGGATATGCCTTTGCAAAGATGAGGTTTAAAGGGAAAAAAGTGTTGTTCAACATGATCGTTCCGCTGATGTCTGTTCCTCCGGTTGTTATGATTATACCGCAGTTCCGGATTATTAAAATATTGGGTCTGGTAAATACACGTGTTTCTGTGATATTAATATATATAGGAATTATGTTGCCTATGACGATATATTTGATGAGAAATTTCATGAAAACAGTACCGGATTCTTTGTTAGAGGCAGCGGAGATTGACGGGTGCAGTAAGCGGAAGGCGTTGACAAAGATTATGATTCCGCTGAGCGTTCCGGCGCTTATTACTTCATCACTTGTAAATCTTGTATGGGTATGGAACGAGCTGTTGATTTCGCTTGTTTTTCTTCAGAAAGAAGAATTGCGAACCTTAATGGTAGGGATTACTTTATTTAAAGGACGTTTCACATTAAATATACCTGTTATTATGGCAGGGTTGGTTATTGCGACAGTGCCGATCGTGTTGATATATATATTTGCGCAGAAATATCTTGTTGAAGGTATGTTGGCAGGTTCGGTCAAAGAGTAAGAAATAAAGGGGGATATGCTTTGAAAATCTATAATCCGACAGATATAGGAGATCGAAATAAACTAATGATCTTACGGCTGATAAAAGTATATGATGGAATTTCCAGACAGGAAATTTCAAAAAGGATGCATTTAAGTGCACCGGCGGTAAGTAATAATGTAGCGGCCTTGATCGAAAACGGGATTGTATATGAAAACGGCTGTGACGATACGAGCTTGGGAAGAAAGCCGAGACAATTAAGTTATAAAGGAGACCTTTATTATGTGATTTCGGTTGAATTGATGCCTAAAAAAGTTCGTGCAGGTATTGCAGATCTGTACGGTGAAGTTCAGCAGTGGACAGAAAAGGAGATCATAGTAGAAAACGGAGTGGACGAGGTTCTCGGGCAGTTGGATTCTGCGATAGACGAGTTGCTTGAAAAGCGAAAAAAGGATGTAGATGTGATTGCGATCGCAGTAGGTGTTCCTGCGCTGACAGGCCAGAATGATTTAAACGATCTCTTTGGAACATATTTGCCGGAATGGAAAAATGTCGATTTGAAAGAGCATATTTTACAGAAATATAATGTAGAAGCGATTATTGTAAATGACGTTGAATTGGCGCTGATCGGAGAACGTGAAAGAGGCGTAGGAAAAAAACAGACGAATATTGTTTACATAAAATACGGAGAAGGCTTTGCGGCAAGGGCGATTGTGGACGGATATCTTCTAAAAGGAAATAATATGGCGGCGGGAGAATTAGGTTATTATCTAGAATCATTGGAAGAGATGACAGATGAGTTTGTATGTCCCGGACGATTTGAAAAAAAGGTGTGTCAAAATATTTTCTCAGAATGCGGTGAAAAAAACGGCTTGTCAGATCTTATTTTGCGAGCTGAACAAGGTGATGAGGCGGCAGATGCCATTGTGAAAAAAATTATAAGAAAAATCGCCGTTGTCATCGCCAATACCGTATTGATGTTAAACTCTGAGATGGTGATATTAGGCGGAGATTCAGAAATTTTTACAGAGGAAAATATTGTTGAGATCAAGAAAATATTAGAAAAAGTTTGTCCGTTTGTTCCTGAAGTCGTAACTTCAAAGTTAGGCGCAGATGCTCCGATCATAGGTGGGATAAAAGTTGCATTGGATTATGCGGAAGAGCAGATCATTATGCTCTGGAAATCATAGGAGAATGATATGGAGGCATATATGGACATATTACTGAAAGAAAGACTGGTATCTTATTATGAAAAACATATTTTAGAAGATGTGATGCCATTTTGGGATCGGAGGTGCATAGATAAAGAATACGGCGGATATATTACTTGTTTTGACAGAGAAGGAAAGATGACAGATGATAAGAAATATATTTGGTTTCAAGGGCGTCAGCTATATATATATTCACTGCTTTATAACAAAGTACGCAAAAAGAAGGAGTGGTTGGAAAATGCAAAGCATGGTTTTTCATTTCTTGTAAAATATGGGTATGCGGGCGATGGAAGATGGAATTATGTATTGGACAGAAAAGGGAATGTTTTGGAAGGTACAATCTCAATATTTTCTGATTTTCATGTTTTGCAGGGGGTGGCAGAATACCTTAAAATAGAAGAAGTAAGAACGCCGGAAAATATGGAACTTTTAAAAACTTGTTATGAAACGATGGAAAAAAATGTATTTGATCCATGGTTTAAAGAAATATATGAAAATACATGGAGCCCGGTTTTTATATGGCATGACATGTATCTGACATGTCTGTCTACAACGGAAACATGTGCGGAAGTATTGGGGACGGATGTTACAAAAAAACTTTTGAATGAATGTGTCGATAAGATTGCTAACTGGTTTGCAAATGATGAATATAACGTAGTGTTTGAAGCGGTTACAAGAGAAAATAAAATTGATATTGAGTCAGACAAAGGCCGCTTTATTAATCCGGGACATATGCATGAATCAGCATGGTTTCTTATGAAGGCAGGAGTATTGCTGGAAGACAAGCAGATTACTATGCGCGGTATACAGATTGCCCGTTGGGCAAATGCCGTCGGAAAAGATGAAGAGTATGGTGGAATTATTTCATATGCAGACGCATTGGGGGAAACACCTCGCCCGATCGACTGGTTTAAAGAAACGAACTCTTTATGGAATGAAAAAGTATGGTGGCCGAATGCAGAGGCGTTGACAGCTTATGCACAGGCGTATTGCTATACGAAAGACAGTTATTTTCTTCAAGAATTTTTAGATCAGCATAATTATTGTAAAGAAAAGTTTTTTGATTCACAATATAAAGAGTGGTTTGAACGACTGGAATATGACGGAACCGTAAAAAACAGTGCAAAAGGAACACCGTGGAAATGTGCGTTTCATCTTGTGAGAGCGCTTGTGTTTACATTAGAAGCATTTTCGGAAATGGAGGCGGTATAGTGTATTTTCTGGGGATTGACGGAGGGGGAACAAAAACTGATTTTTTACTGTTAGATGAAAACGGAAAAACGATTGCACAGCGCAAGATAGGAACTATTTCTTATAAGCACGTTGGAATGGATTATGTGACAGAATTACTGAGAGAAAATATAAATCAAATATTAGACGGGAATGATGCCTATATATGTCTTGCCTTTCCGAATTGGGGAGAATCAAGAGTAAATGATGAACGCTTTTTATGCCGGATTGACAAAATTACAGATAGGCCGATGAAAATTGTAAACGACAGCGCCGCGGGATGGGCAGGATCTTTGGGATTAGAAGAGGGGATCAATCTTGTGGCAGGAACAGGTTCGATCGCTTATGGACAAAATAAGTTTGGCACAGAAGCTCGTGCGGGCGGATGGGATGATGGTTTTTCTGATGAAGGCTCTTGTTATTGGTTGGGAAAGAAAGCGTTGGAGCTGTTTTCAAAAGAGAGTGACGGAAGGGTAAAAAAAGGAAAGTTACTCGAGATTTTCCGATACAATTTTAATTTAAAAAATGACTTTGACCTTATAGACATTTTTGATGAAGTGTATAAAAATAATCGTACAAAAACAGCTGAACTTCAAAAATTGCTTTTACAGGCAGCGATGCAAGGAGATGAAGAAGCAATACGTTTGTATGAGGCTGCGGCAGAAGAATTAGCGCTGATCATAGGCGCTGTTTATAGAAAACTGGAATTTTCGGGAGACACGATCGTATCTTATTCAGGTGGATTGTTTCATGCAGGAGATTTTATATTAAAGCCACTGGTGCGGAAGCTCGAGGAAAATGGAATTTGTCTTTGTCCTCCTAAATATTCGCCTGTACAGGGAGCGGCGCTTTTGGCGGCGAGAGAATATAGCAGAGACGGTGAATTTTTATCACGAATAAAAGCAGGCTTAGAATAAGAAAAAGAGAATATCCGCGGCAGATTGCGATTTTTTGCTGCGAGATATTCTCTTTTATTTTATATTATGTTTATAATTATTTTGCCGGATATTTTTATTTGGTGATAAAATCACAGACATAATTTCTATTATGTGTTATTATACTTATATAATGTGCAATGAAAATTATAAGAGAGTAAGATCGACACATAAAAACAAGAGAAAAACAGGAGGAACGATTTATGAGATTAAAAGATAAAGTAGCGATTATTACAGGAGGAAGCCGTGGAATCGGATTTGCGACAGCAGATGCATTTTTAAGAGAGGGTGCGAAAGTTGCTGTTGCGGCGAGCAGTGAAAAAAACGCGGAAGCGGCAGTCGAGAAGTTAAAAGCGATTCATCCGGATGCAGAAGTGGTAGGGATCAGTCCGAACCTCGGAAGTTTTGAAAGTGTGAAAGAAGAATTTGATAAAGTAGAGAAACAGTTCGGACGTATTGATATTTTGGTGAATAATGCGGGGGTTTCCGAGAGCACTCCGTTTACATCTTATACAGAAGCTGATTTTGATCGTGTGATCGATCTGAATGTAAAAGGTGTATTTAACGCAACACGCGCGGTAGTTGACGGAATGATTAAAAATCACAGCGGGGTTGTCCTGAATACGTCTTCAATGGTAAGTATTTCCGGTCAGCCGAGCGGATTTGCTTATCCGGCGTCTAAGTTTGCGGTAAACGGTACGACGATCTCTCTGGCAAGAGAGCTTGGGCCAAAAGGAATCCGTGTCAATGCAGTTGCTCCGGGAATTACGGAAACAGACATGATGAAAGCCGTTCCGAAAAACGTGATCGAGCCGATGATCGCACAGATTCCGCTTCGCAGACTCGGACAGCCGGAAGACATTGCAAATGCATTTGTATTTCTTGCATCTGATGAAGCGTCCTATATTACAGGCGTAGTTCTTAGTGTAGATGGAATGGCGCGCGCGTAAATATGGCGTTGCAATATTGTTTGCAAAATAATTTACCGGGAAGGGATTCCTTTTCATATATTTGAACATGTGCTAATATAATATCTCAGCGGAAGTTGTTCCGTTGAGATATTTTAAATTTCTGGGATGGTGAATATATGGCGCGTCAAAATGAGCGGAAAATGAAATTATATATGGAAGCGGGTCTGGCGGTACTTCTTGTTTTAACGATTGCACTGGCATCAGTATCAGGGCGGCTCTCTTCGCAGGCACATGAGAAGGACAAGAATAAGCAGGAAGCGGCTGTACAAGGAGAAGCGGAAGTTTACGAAAAAAACAAAGGAAATGATCAAGAGAAAAATGAAGTGAAAGACCAAAGGGAAAACAACGCTCAAAATACAGCGGGAAATGCTGAAGAATCACAGGAAACGATCGCTGACGGACAGTATCCGATTATGGGAAACAGCCGCGTAACAGTTGATGAGATGGTAGATTATTTTCAGACGGCAGGAAAACCTTATCCGAAAGAAGCTCTTTCCAAAGGTGGAGCAGAGTCTATAGAAGTGTTTTGCAGGATGTATTATGATGAAGCGGTGGCAGAAGGCGTTCGTCCGGAAGTTGCTTTTGTGCAGACGATGAAAGAAACGGGATTTTTGCAGTATGGCGGAGATGCTTCTGTCGAACAGTTTAATTTTGCGGGATTAGGTACAACAGGCGGGGGTGTGCCCGGGAACTCTTATCCTGATGTGCGGACCGGGATCAGGGCGCAGATTCAACATCTGAAAGCATATGCCACAGCAGACCCTTTGAATGGGAAGTGTGTAGATGATCGGTATGAGTATGTAAAAAAAGGAACGGCTCCATATGTGGAATGGCTGGGGCAGCAGGAAAATCCTGAAGGGCTTGGCTGGGCAACGGGAGATAACTACGGATATGATATCGTCCGAATGATCCACGATATGAAGAAATAGAAATATTGTTAGCTAAAATTGTGTAAAATACACAAAAAATTGAAGGGAAACACTGTTGCTTAGCACGAAAAATTCAGTGGTTTTGTCAAGGGCAATCTCATTGAAAAACAATATGGCGAATAGTATAATATAAATAAGGTGTAAAATGGAAAATCGTAGATGGTTTAATACGGTTTTTCTTTTTTTGTAATGGCGATAAGCCAAAGTCTGAGTTCGCCGAGAACTTGGCGATCGCTTACAATCCCGGAATATGCCTTTTGGCACTTCGGGGGGATTGACATGAGCCTAAAAATAAACGGAGGGAAAAAGTATGAAAAAAAGAGGAAGGGCTTTAGCGCTTCTGCTTGCCGCGGTTTTAACGGTCAGTAGTGTGCCGGGAACAGTTATGGCGGCAGATGGCGTGAAGCCCCAAGACGGAACAACGAAAGAACAGCCATTCTGGAGTGGAACGGGAGGAAGTACAAGGTTTAGAATTCCGTGTCTTGTATCTCTTGATGACGGCACATTGGTAGCCGGCTGCGATGCCAGATGGAATACGAGTTTAGACGGTGGTGGACTGGATACGATCGTATCCCGTTCGACAGACAAAGGAAAGACATGGCACTATACGTTTGCTAATTACCTTGGTGATAACGGGAACACGCATAATAACAATTCTACAACGTTTATCGATCCTGCCATGGCAACGGACGGAGAAAAGGTGTACATGATTGCAGACCTTTTTCCGGCAGGATATGCGCTGAATGGCGCGAGTCATGCACTGGTCGCAGGTAAAAGTCATGATGAGAACGGAAATATTCTTCTGGCAGACGCAAGGAAATGGCAGAATTGTTGGGTAAATGATCGTCAGAATGAAGCTAACTATACATATCATTTGGAAAAGAATGATAAGAAAGAATCTGATTCTGCATATGTGATTAAAGATGCGAATGACGCAATCGTAGAAGGTTATACAGTTGACGCTTATTTTAATATTAAAGGGAAAGATGTAGATGCGAATCTGTTTGAAGCTGATTCGCCGTTTCAGGTATGGCCGACAGATTATTTGTACCTGACAACATCGGAAGATGCAGGAGCAACGTGGTCTGTACCTACGATTGTCAATATGAGAAAAGATCATGAGCAGTCTCTTTTAGTAGGACCGGGACGAGGTATGGTTACTTCTAAAGGCAGGATCTTATTTACGGCATATGAATTTACAGGTTCAGATAAAAATAGCGTGGCTATTTATTCGGATGATGGCGGTAAGACGTGGGAAAGAGGAAAGTCTGTATCTGGATGGAGTTCAGAAGCAGTTGTAACTGAGGCAGATGGAAAATTGTATATGTTTACTCGCCATGGCGGATATTATACATCGGATGATTTTGGAGAAACATGGTCAACGCAAAAAAATATGGGGATTAGTTACTGGCTGAATTGTCAGTTGACAGCAATTACATATCCGAAGAAAATTGATGGTAAAACAGCAATCTTGTTTGCAACTCCATCGTCTTCATCGGGACGTGCGGCGGGAAAGATTTTCGTAGGCTTAGTGCAGGATGACGGAACACTTGACTGGAAATATAACTACAGCATTAACGGATCTGCATATTACGCATACTCTTGTCTGACAATTCTTCCTGACGGAACGATCGGTCTTCTTTATGAGAGTGACGGAACTGTGATTACGTATGAAGATTTTGATATTGAAGACGTTGCAAAAGGCGCAGCAATCGGAAATATCTGGTGCACAGACGAAAACGGTACTGTGGCAGATGTTACAATGACATCTGATATGTCGAAAAAACTGACAGTAAACGGCTTAAAAGATGGCGCAAAAGTGGAAGTTTCTTCTGACAATGAAAACGCAGTAACAGCAGCATATGCTGACGGCGAAGTGACATTGACATCTAAAACAGTAACAGGAATGGAAAAAGCGACTGTAACAGTTGAGTCTGAAGGTGAAAAGACGACAGTCGATGTAATCGTAACAGATGAAAAAGATTATGAGATCGTAGATCTTCGTGTAGGAGATACGAAAACATATACAGACAAGACAGGAAATTACAGTGACAGCACATTAGACGGTCTTGATAAAAATATTGCAGATGTGACATTGGTAGGAGAGGATGCACAGGCAGTTGAGAAACAGGTAAAAGCACAGCTTGCAACTGCACAGGCGAATTTTAATGGAGAGAAAGTCTCCTTGGATAACTGCATGTTTACATTTGAGAGTGTGGCAAATAAAGAAAATACATATAAAATTTCCGCACAGGCTGGAGATAAGAAAGTATATGTGAACCATAAAAAAGCACCGTCACAGTGTGTAAGCGCAGAGACAGAGACAGAAATTTTATTAGAGTCACATGAGGATGGAACGGTATCTTTAAAAGATATGACAGAAGGAACAGGCGGTGCATATCTTTATTTCTGGAAGGGCGATACTTCTAAGCTGCACTTTGACAGATACAGCAGTGATGTGGCACAGTGTCACATGGAATTATGGAAAGCGGCGCCAGGTGCAAAAAATGATCTGGGAATGCCGGGGTATGAGAAAGTGACAGATATTTCTCAACTTACAAGCGGTACGAAATATTTAATTACGGCAAAGGCGGATGATGGAACTTATTATGCGGTAAATCCATCTGCTGCAAGCAGTAATTTTAATCATGTTGCAAAAGTAGTTGAAGAAAATATCCCGATAAAAGAAGAGGCTTCGGTAGCGCTTGGAACTAATGCACAGTTTGATAATGGCGGTGAGAAGAAGATCAGTAAATGCCTGTTTACGTTTGATAAACAGGAGGGAACAGAAAACCAGTATAAGATCACAGCAGTAACAGAGGATGGGAAAAAGGTTTATCTCGGACCAAAATCATCATCAGGAGCTAACAGACCACTTGTCGAGACAGAGGCGGTTATTACGGTTGCTAAAAATGGAGAAGCATTTACGTTACAGCAGGCAGAAGACGCTTCAAACAGCAAATATTTGTATTTTTGGAAAGATGATGCAAGTAAATTCCATTTCGATAGAAATGGTTCTGTAGATAGTAAAGGCAAATGTGATTTTGAACTTTATCGAAAAGATGACAATGTAGTTGATAGTGAGATCCCAGGATATACAAAAATCAGTGAACTCTCAGAAATTGAGAACGGTGGTCAATACTTGATCGCTATGAAGGCAACTGTAGAAGGCAATAATTACTATTTGTTGAATCCGGCAACGGGAAATGAAAAATATAGCTATGTTGCGAAGGTAACAGGCAAAATGTATGAAGATGAGACAATCGGTGCTAAGACAGATATCACAATTACCGGAAAAGCAGAAGGCAAAACATCTGTGAAGATCGGTAACAAGACATACTTCATCTTCGTGAAAAATGATGTGGAAGAAGTAACAATCAAGATCGGCGAGACATATAACGTACCGGGCAAGATTTTAAATGAATCCGAAGTGACAAAAGACGGTATCGTAAGTTTGGAAAAACGTGAGAACATGCCGCCTTACAAAGCAATTTCAGAAATCACAGAAGGAACATATTTATTCGGAAATAATAGTCATATCATGCTGAATACGGTAAGTACAGCAGCAGGTTCTGAAAAAGGTCTTGGAATGAAAGCGGTCAACTTTAATAATGATGAGACTGCGAAAGACTTTATGTGGACGCTTACCAAATCAGGCGAAGGCTATACGATGAAAGATGCCGCGTCAGGCAAATACATTAATATTTCTGGAAATAATGTGGAACTGAAGGATGCAGAGCAGGTATTGACGATCAGAGCAAGAGCAAACGGAGGATTCTCTGTTTCGGCAAATAATTATTATCTGAACAACTGGGCAGGAAATAATAATAAAGTTGCAGCTTATCCGAGTGATGATAACGGATGGAGCTTCTACAAAGCATCTGCCGGAAACGTAGTAACAGGTGTGAAAGAAGGAACAGTAACTGTAGCGGCATCAGAAGGAATAAACTATAAGATCACGGTGGTAAAAGACGTTCCTGAAGTAAAAGAGTACACAGTAACGGCAACAGTAAATGATGAAGCGATGGGTACGGCAAAGCTTAGCCCGGAAGTTGATAAGTACAAAGAAGGAACAGAAGTAACGGCAACTGCGAAAGTAAAAGACGAAAGCAAATATGAGTTCGTAAACTGGACAGTAGGCGATGAAGAAGTTTCTAAGAAAGCAGAGTACAAGTTTACAGTTGACAAAGACATGGAGCTTAAGGCGAACTTCAAAGCAAAAGATCCTGTAGAAGAAACATTTACAGTAAAAGTAAAAGCAAATGACGACAAGATGGGAACTGTAGCGGTCGATCCGGTGAAAGAAAACTATGCAAAAGGCGATACAGTAATCGTGATCGCAGAAGCAAAAGAAGGATATGAGTTTGTAAACTGGACATCGGAAGGTAAAGTATTCTCCGATTCTGCAGCGTACGAGTTTGCTGTAGATAAGGATATGGAACTGACAGCGAACTTCAAAGCGAAAGAAGAGCCGAAACCGCCGGTAACAGAAGATACATTCAAGCTGAACGTAACTGTAAACGACGACAAGATGGGAACAGTAAAACTTGATCCTGCAAAAGAAAGCTATAAAGCAGGAGATGTCGTAACGGCAACTGCAACGGCAAAAGACGGATACAAGTTCGTGAACTGGACAGTAGACGGTAAGGAAGTTTCCGATAAAGCAGAGTATGCATTTAAAGTGGACAGAGATGTAACATTGAAAGCAAACTTTGAAAAAGTAGCGGCAGATCCGAAACCTGAAACTCCAAAACCGGAGGATCCGAAAGATGAGGATAAAGCAATTCAGACAGGAGACAACGGCGTATCACCGATCATTCCGCTTGCAGGATTAGCATTAGCGGCAGGAGCGGCAGTTACAGTTCTTCGGAAAAAAGAAGACTAATCGCCGGATATTCAAACTGATGAGAATAA
>OHYP01000769.1_pt1 | contig 14236 bp, 8 predicted proteins | sample 1580341 | NCBI WGS metagenome assembly OHYP01 (sample SAMEA3882509, study PRJEB24775) | human gut metagenome | biome: human-associated habitat; feature: intestine environment; material: feces | place: Netherlands | collected 2009/2010 | reverse complement strand
CAAAGGGAGCAGTACTCCCGGAATGCGGGCAACCGGAAACAGCGGCCGGCCCGGGAACCTAAACCCGGGTAAATTGCAGCGAGCCCTTCCGAGGCACACCCGCCACAACCCCGCCCCGGTCAGGCGACAACCCGGAATCGCGGCAGGCAGCAACCCGCCCCGCGGGAAACAGGATCCGAGCCCTTCCGAGGATACGGAAGCCCCTCCCATCGCAGCATACGCAATGCCGCAAAATAAAGAACCCCGCACCTTCCGGCGCGGGGTTCTACCATTCAAAACTTTATTCAGAGATTATTTCACTTTCGGGCCGGCGGCTACGAGCTTCTTACCCTCTTCGTTACCCGTGAACTTCACGAAATTCTTCACGAAGCGGTTGGCGAGGTCTTCGGCCTTGACGTCCCAATCCTTGGCGTTCTTGTAGGTATCGCGCGGGTCGAGGATCTTGGTATCTACGCCCGGCAGCTCCGTCGGGATCGTGAAGTCGAAGATAGGCAGCGTCTTGGTCGGAGCCTTGTCGATCGAACCGTCGAGGATGGCGTCGATAATACCGCGCGTATCCTTGATCGAGATACGTTTGCCGGTACCGTTCCAGCCCGTGTTCACCAGGTATGCCTTGGCACCGGCCTTCTTCATCTTCTTCACCAGTTCCTCACCGTACTTGGTGGGGTGCAGCGAAAGGAATGCCGCGCCGAAGCATGCCGAGAAAGTCGGGGTCGGCTCGGTGATACCGCGCTCGGTACCCGCCAGCTTGGCGGTGAAGCCCGACAGGAAATAGTATTTGGTCTGCTCGGCATTGAGGATCGAAACCGGGGGCAGCACGCCGAATGCGTCGGCCGAAAGGAAGATCACCTTCTTGGCAGCCGGGGCTTTCGATACGGGTTTCACGATATTCTCGATGTGGAAGATCGGGTACGAAACGCGGGTGTTCTCGGTTACCGACTTGTCGGCATAGTCGATCTTGCCCTTCTTGTCTACCGTCACGTTCTCCAGCAGCGCGTTGCGGCGGATGGCGTTCCAGATGTCGGGCTCGTTCTCCTGCGAGAGGTTGATGACCTTGGCGTAGCAGCCACCCTCGAAGTTGAATACGCCGTCGTCGTCCCAGCCGTGCTCGTCGTCGCCGATCAGCAGGCGCTTCGGGTCGGTGGACAGAGTGGTCTTGCCGGTGCCGGACAGACCGAAGAAGATGGCAGTGTTCTTGCCCTCCTTATCGGTGTTGGCAGAGCAGTGCATGGAGGCCATGCCCTTCAGCGGCAGGAAGTAGTTCATCATGGAGAACATGCCCTTCTTCATCTCGCCGCCGTACCAGGTGTTGATGATGACCTGCTCCTTGCTGGTGATGTTGAAGGCAACGCAGGTCTCGCTGTTCAGGCCCAGCTCCTTGTAGTTCTCAACCTTAGCCTTGGAGGCGTTGTAAACAACGAAGTCAGGCTCAAAATTGGCCAGCTCCTCAGCGGTGGGCTTGATAAACATGTTGGTGACAAAGTGTGCCTGCCAGGCCACCTCCACGATGAAGCGGATAGCCATGCGGGTGTCCTTGTTGGCGCCGCAGAAGGCATCGACGACGAACAGGCGCTTGTTGCACAGCTCCTTCTTGGCGATGTCCTTCACGGCAGACCAGGTCTGCTCGGTCATGGGGTGGTTGTCGTTCTTGTACTCGTCGCTGGTCCACCAAACGGTGTCCTTGGAGTTCTCGTCCACGACGATGTACTTGTCCTTGGGGGAACGGCCGGTGTAAACGCCGGTCATGACATTGACAGCGCCCAGCTCGGTGACCTGGCCCTTCTCATAGCCGGTCAGCTCGGGTTTGGTTTCCTCCTCGAACAGCATCTCATAAGAGGGGTTATGCACGATCTCGGTCGTGCCGGTAATGCCATACTTAGTCAAATCCAGATTTGCCATGTTTACATATACCTCTTTCTCTATACTTTTGGCTGAATGGGGGACAAGGGGACTAAGTCAGCCTCCTAGTGCCCCATCCTGACATTTATTATACAAAGATTTCGGCATAAAAGCAAGTTCAAATTCTTTCAAAGATTGTGACATTATTGTAAAATAGTTTGAATTTTACATATCGTATCCCCGCAGGGGCGGATTCTATATCCGCCCCTGCGTTGCAGGTGTACCGGCAAAAAAGGACGCACCCTCCGGCACGTCCCTTCTCAATATCATTTACGCATCCGAGCGCGAATACGCATTCTTCATGCCGCTGCTCAGCTCAAACAGGACCTTATTCAGGGCGTCCGTCGTCTCGGCCTTGACCATAGCGGCCAGCTCCTCGTTGGCCTTGGTGCGCAGGGCGGCACGGGCGGCGGGGTCGGCCTCGCCGCGCTGGGCATCGTCATAGGTGTTGATGATGCCGTTGGCTTTGCTGCCGACGCTCAGCGTGTAGCGCTCGATGTGGAACACCGATTTTGCGTAGGACGCATCGGCCATGGCGGCCAGCAGACGGCTGGCCCAGTAGAAGTTGTCGGTGGAGACATCGCCCGTCGTGTTGGACAGGTACTCCGGCGTCGTGTCCACGTTGGCGTAGAAGGGCACCATCGTGTTGAAGGCGTTGGACGCAAAGGCCAGCCACTCCACGGCGCGGAAGTCCTCCGGTACGTCGGGGCGCATTTGCAGCAGTGCCATAAAGTCGTTGCGGTTCACGCCGATGGGACGGTAGATGCCCTTCTCGGAAGCCGTGGCCGCATAGGGGTCATACGGCGTGCCCTGATAATGGCTCGACAGCACGTACTTTACGTCCTCGGGCGTGATCTTTTTCTCGGGCACCATGCACCAGGGCAGGTCGTCGGAAGCCGGGGTATAGTCGGCATCGGGGCCATCCCAGACCCAGGTGGTGGGGTTCAGGGTGCGCAGCATGTACCAGCCGCGGGGCGTGTTGTAGACATGGTCGGCATCGTCGTGGCTGCCGAAGGCGTCGCGCGGATTCAGCGCACCGTCCAGGGACAAGTCAAGATGGTACTTGTCGATAAAGCCGCGCAGGTCGGCGGAGCACATGAACTCCTTCTGCTCGCCCAGTGCGTCGTCCAGGTCGAGCGTGTCAAGGCCGAGCTGGTTCGGCATGACCACATAGACGTCATCGGGCACGCGGCGGGCCATCCAGTGGTGGCCGCCGATGGTCTCGAGCCACCAGACCTCGTCCACATCCTGGAACGCGATGCCGTTCATCTCGTAGGTGCCGTACTGCTCCAGCAGACTGCCAAGGCGCCGGACGCCCTCGCGCGCGGAGCGGACATAGGGCAGGACCAGATAGACAATGTCCTCCTCGCCGATGCCGCCCTTGACAAGCGGGTCAGCGCCCAGCACGCGCGGGTTGGAGGTAATGGTCTCGGTAGCCGTCATGCCGACGTTGGCCGCGTTGACGCCGCTGGCCGCCCACAGGCCCTTGCCCTCAACAGCGTTGGGTACCGCGGTGATGCGCAGGCCGCTGCCGGGCAGCGGGATCTCGACGCCCGAAATGACGGATTTATAGACCGCGGGGTAGTCCTGCGGCTGAAAAACGGTAAACTTTTTGGCAGTGAAATGGCCGGAACCGGAATCGTCGTTGCGGGCGATCATCGTGGACCCGTCGTAGGACGCATTTTTGCCGACCAGAATGGTGGTGCAAGCCATGGTTAAATCGTCTCCTTTTATGTATCTGTAGACACCGCATTGTAGGGGCCGGGCACGCCCAGCCCGCGGGTTTCCCGCCGGTGTGTGCTCATGGGTAGGTACCGGGCCGGACATGTCCGGCCCCTACAGGCATCCCACTATTTCCCTATTATAGAACAATTTGTGCAAATTTCAACCGTCACATTTCCTGCGCCACGCCCTGCGCGATCACACCGCTCTGGTAGGCTTCGACCAGGGCTGACAGGTCACGGATCAGCGCCTGCTTGCGCCCGCCCTCGTCGGTGTCGCGCACCAGAATGCGCTGGGGCGCAGTATAGATATACTCGCTCTTGCTGGCAATGTCCTCGTCCTCGTGGATGGCCTTGTCCACGCTCTCAAACGGCTGGTGGGTGCGCAAGATCAACCCGCGGGAGTTATAGACCAGTGTGTAGCCGGCTATGCCGGTGCGCCGGTGGTAGGCACGGCAGAAGCCGCCGTCAATAATGATGAGCCGCCCGCCGCCCTTGATGGGGCTTTCCCCCTCGATGGCGCGGACCGGGACATGGCCGTTCACGATGTGGCTGCCCTCGCCGGACAGGCCAAATTCGCGCAAAATATGTTCGGCGGTGCGCGGGTCGGCAATGTGCCTGTAGTAGGGGTCCTTGACCTCCACCTGGGTCGCCGGGTCGGCAATATAGAGCCGCTCAAACGTCGTCATGGCGCTGCGGCCAAACAGCGGCGATTTTGCCCCGCACCACAGGTACCACAAAAAGTCCTGTCCGGCCAGCCGTGCCGGGCTGCCCGCGGGCGCGCTGTAGCCCTGGCGGGCGCGGCGGTCACAGTAGTCGAACAGCTGCTTGCCGCTGCGAGCTGTGCCCTCAAACCGAATGGCCGCAAACGCGCCGTCCTCGGTCATCGGCACTGCGCCGTGGTAGAGCAGATTGCCGTTGCACATTTTATAAAACGCGCCGTGGGCGTACAAAAATTGCACATGGCGCTGCAGGCGCTCGCTCTCGGCAAAGCTGCGCACCAGCTCGGCGGCGATCTTTTCCTCGTCGGCAGTCAGCGCGGCGGGGTTGGCCGGGTCAACGGTGGGAAAGTCGCAGTCCAGCAGGGGATAGGTCGTGCCGAAATAGTCCACCGTGCCCGCGGCAAAGTCAATGTGGTTCAAAAAGTCGCGGCCCTGCAAATCAAAATCCGGGTTGCGGGCAATGACCTGTGCCTCCAGCTTGAGCATCATAACGGTCACGGCCTTGTGCATCCGCGCGGCGGCGGTCAGGTCGCCTGCCGCTGTGCGCTGGTCGGCGTGGGGCAGCCAGCGCGAAACATCGGAATCCGCGTAAGTATGCTGGGCAAAGCGCTCCAAGCGGCGCAGGCTGATGCCGTAGCCGCCCTCCAGCGTGTCCAGATTGTTGTAGGCCAGCGTTGTTTTCAGCACGGTCATAATGCAGAGCGGGCTGCCCGCTGCCGCGCCCATCCAGACCACGTCGTGGTTGCCCCACTGGATGTCCACCTGATGATGCGCCATCAGACTGTCCAGAATGCGGTCCGGGCGCGGGCCGCGGTCAAACAGGTCGCCCACAATGTGCAGACGGTCCACAGCCAGCCGCTTGATGACCTCGCAGAAGCGGATAATATAGGCGTCGGCGCGGTCATAGCGGATGATGCTCTCAATGATCTCGCCGTAATACTGGTCCTTGTCGTGGTCCTCAAAGTGGGCGTGAAGCAGCTCGTCGAGGATGTAGCCGCAGTTTTGCGGCAGACAGCGGCGCACATGGTCGCGGGTATGCTTGCTGGACACGAACCGACACAGGTCGATGAGCCGCAGCAACGTCATGCGATACCAGGCGTGCAGGTCTTTCTGGCGGGCTTTCAGCTCGGGCAGCTTCTGATTGGGATAATAGACGAGCGTCGCCAGCTCGGCACGCTCCTCGGCGGGGACACCGTTGCCAAGCACCGTGTCGATTTTTTCACGGATGACGCCCGATGCGCTGTTTAATATATGTACGAACGCTTCGTGCTCGCCGTGCAGGTCACTCATAAAGTGCTCTGTGCCCTTGGGCAGACGGAGCAGGGCCTCAATGCGGATGATCTCGCTGGCCGCGGCGGCCACGGTCTGGTATTTCTGAGACAGCAGGCGCAGATAGCGCAGATGCTCATCGGAATATTGCACGGGCAGAGCCTCCCTTTGTACTATTCTTTCACTCACATGGAATTATAGCACACTTTTTGGCAAAACAAAAGGCCGTAGCCCGGAATTTTGGGCTGCGGCCTGATGATTTTTAGGGCAGGGGCTCTGTAGGGACGGATTCTATATCCGCCCGTGGACGTTTACCCTGCGTTCATCTTTTTTCACAACGGGATGCTGCCAAGCGGGCGCATATAGAATGCGCCCCTACGGTGCAGCATGGCTGCAATTTTTTTTGCAATCACTCGATCTCGATCAGCGTCTGCTTCGGCTCGAGCTTCTTGGCCTCGGCCTTGGGCAGATGCAGGGTCAGGATACCATTCTCAAACTTAGCGCTGATGTCCTTGGGCTCCAGCTCCTTGCCGACATAGAAGCTGCGTGCGCAGCTGCCGGTAGCACGCTCCTGACGGATATAGCGGCCCTCGTTGTCCTTGTCATCCAGCTCCTCATTGCGCTGGGCGCTGATGGTCAGATAGCCGTTGTCCAGATCCAGCTTGACATCCTCTTTCTTGAAGCCAGGCAGATCAACGAACACATCGTAGCTGTCCTTGTTCTCGCGGACATCGGTTTTCATCACATTGGCGGCACGTTTGCCAAACATACCGCGGGGCGCAGCGGCCTTCATGGCGCGGTCAAAATCGTGTTCCCAATCGTTGCTGAACAGATCATCCATCAAAGCCTCATTGAACATATACGGAACCATCATCATAAGTCATTCCTCCAATTTTCATCGGCCGCCCGTTTTGTTTGTGAGCGGTTGACTTTTGATACACATTGTTGCGTTCCCTTTGGGGATTCGGTTCTTCCGTTCCTCTTTCCCTTGGAACGCCTCTATAATAGCACCGAATATTAGCACTGTCAATAGCAGAGTGCTAATATTTACATGTTATGTAATGTTTGTTCACAAAATATGTAATAAGTTTGAAAATAGATCGCAGCCACGTTGCAATCAGGACTTGCCTGTAGGGGCCGGGCATGCCCGGCCCGGCACTCACCCGCAAGTGCCCGCCTATGGGAAGCCTGTGGGCCGGGCATGCCCGGCCCCTACCACGCGGCGTTTCCTATTTACCCCGTCCAGCCGCGCAGGGCGTAACACATAGCCTTCCCAAGCACCTTGATTTGCGCTCCGGTCATTCACGGGGCAGCCTTTGCTTTCTAAAACCTGCTCACGGGGGAGAAGGCTTCTCATCTTTACATTATGTCGTATTCAATCGGCGTCTCAAACAGCCGCGCCGCCTTCTCCCGGTCCTCGGTCTGGCCCAGCGCCCACATCAGCTTGACGGCGACAGCCTCGGAGGTCATGTCGCGGGCCTCCAGGACGCCGGGCAGCTCACCGACGGCGCGGCCCACCTCGTAGACGGCAAGGTCACACCCCTCATGTGGGACCTGTGTGGTAAACACCGCCAGCCGCCCGCTCTCACACCAGCGGCGCAGGGCGGCGAACATCTCGCCGTGCTCCCCGCCCGGCAGGCCGCCGACGCCGAAGCTCTCCAGCACCAGTGCGCGGTAGTGCGGGGCCAGCAGCGGGATGATGTCCGCCCGCATGCCCGGCACAAGCCGCAGCACAAAAACGGCGGGCTCAAGCCTTTCATAGAACCGCACGGGCGGCTGGTCCGTGGGGCGGCGCAAAAACGTCACCAGCCGCGTATCGCGGAACACCGCGGTCTCGGGGTAGTCGATGCTGGAAAACGCATTGAAACTGCGCGTCCGCGTCTTGCGTGCGCGTGTGCCCAGAATGACCTTGTTGTCAAACACAAGCTGCACGCCCCATGCGCCGTCGCTGACCGCGTAGACGAACGCGCGGTAGAGGTTGTTGCGCGCGTCGGTATCGCGGTTGTAGATGGACTTCTGGCTGCCGGTCAGCACAACGGGCTTCGCGCTGTTCTGCACCATGTAGCTGAGCGCCGCGGCGGTGTAGGCCATCGTGTCTGTGCCGTGGGCGATGACAAAGCCGTCGCAGGCATCATAATTTTCTTTGATGCAGCGCACGATGCTCTGCCACTGCGCGGGGCCGACGTTCGTCGAATCCAGGTTGAACACCTGCACAGCGCTGACCTCACACAGGTCAGCCAGCTCGGGCACGCAGGCCAGCAGCTCTTCTGACGTGATGGCCGGGGCCAGCCCGCCCGCCGCCGTAGGGCGGCTTGCAATCGTCCCGCCTGTGGCGAGAAGCAGAATTTTTTTCATCAAAATACCTCACTTCCTTGGCCCCCTCTGCGAGGGGGCTCCGCCCGCAGGCGGTGGGGGAGAGAGCTTCGCGGTTATCCGAAATATTTCGGGTCATGGCAAAGTTCTCTCCCTCCGGCCCTACGGGCCACCTCCCTCGCAGAGGGAGGCAAGAGCTTTTCACTCCGCCCACATCAGATGCCGCTCCGCGACGACCTGGGCGTCCAGTGTGCGCGGACCTGCCGTAAAGCGCACGGTCACGCGGCGGCCCGCAACGCTTTCCACGGTGCCGGGGCCAAAGACGGCATGCCGCACATGGGCACCGACGGCGGTGATGCTGTCCACATCCACAGGCGGCAGCGGGGCGCGTGCCGCGGGCGGGGGTGTGCGGCGGCCCGCGGGCTCGGCGTCGTGGCGTTTGCGGTGGCCGGGCAGACCGGACAGCACCTCATCCACAAAGGCCGAGCGCTCCGCCGCGCAGTCAAACAGCACCAACTGCTGCCGCGCGCGGGTCATGGCCACGTAAAACAGCCGCCGGTCCTCCTCATACTGCTGTGTCTCACCGGGCGTGCGGCAGCACAGCTCCGGCTTGGCGGGCAGAATGCCGTCCAGCACATCCAGCAAAATGACCCGGTCATATTCCAGCCCCTTGGCCGAGTGGATCGTCGAAAGCAAAAACCTGCACCCGGGCGGGTTCTCATGGTTTTGTATGATGCTGCGCAGCTTTTCCAGCCGCCGCAGCAGGTGCCGCGGCGTCGGCTCCTGTGCGCCGAGCATTTCCAGCACGGCCAGCTTCGTGCGGTCCATGCCGTTTTTGTCCAGATATTTGCCGTAGCCCAGCTGGTCGGCCAGGAACCGCACCGCATCGTCCGCGGCCATTTTGGGCAGACGCGCCAGACCGTCCGCCACGTCAGCCATGGCGGCGCGGGTGCGCGGGCGGATGCTGTCCTCATTCAGCAGGGCCGTCCAGCAGCCCTGCCCGTACTGCCGCGCCTGATTGCAGGCAAACAGCGCCTGTGCGCGGGTGACGGGCACGCCGAATTTATAGTAGCAGCGCAGAAAAGTTTCTCCATCCGCGGGGTGTGCGGCCAGCGTGAAAATATCGGTCACATCGCGGACGATCTTGTTGGTAAAAAAGGTTTGGTCCACTGCCTTGCAGGCGTAGGGGATGCCCCGCCGCTCGCACAGGTCGATGATGGGCAGTGCGCTCTCGTGGTTGCGGAACAGCACCGCCGTCCCGGTATCGCAGTGCTGCGCCGTCTCAAACAAGAATGGCAGCTGGTCGGCGCGACGTGGCACGGTGACGATCTGCAGCGGTGCGCCGGGGCCCTGCGTCGGTGCGATGGTCTTGGGGCGGCGATAGCGGTTGCGCGCCACAAAGCGGTTGGCAGCCTCCAGAATCGGCTCTGTGGAGCGGTAGTTCTGCTCCATCAGCAAAATCTGTGCGCCGGGATAGGTCTTTTCAAAGTCCATCAGCGCCTGGGGGTAGGCGGCGCGGAAGCCGTAAATGCTCTGGTCCTCGTCGCCGACCATAAAGATATTGCCGCTTTCCTGCGCCAGCACGCGGATAATTTCATGCTGCACCTTGGACGTATCCTGCGACTCATCGACGCAGAAATACTTGTACCGCTTGCGGAACGCCGCCGCAACCGCGGGCGCACCGCGCAGGATTTGCAGCGCAAAGCAGAGCTGGTCGTCGTAGTCCATTTTGTGCGCGGCCTTCAGCGCCTTCTGGTAGCCGCGGTACAGGTCGGGCAGGTTCTCAATGTCGGTTTCCAGCTCGTCCAATTCCGCGTCGGTCAGGCACATATTTTTAATGTAGGTGATGGCCGTGCGCAGATCCTTGACCGTGCTCTCGGCGGGGTACTCGTGGTTTGTGTCCTGCCATAGCCGCATGAGCAGCGGCGTGGTCTCGCTCTCATTGCGGATGAGCTCCGGCGGGGTACGGCCATACATGCGGCTGTACAGCGCGATGATGCGCGCCGCCACACCGTTGATGGTGCGGAACTCCAGCCGTGCGGCCAATTCGCCGCCGAACCGCGCCGCGAACCGGGCGCGCATCTCCTGCGTAGCGGCGACGGTGTAGGTCATTGTCAGGATGGCTTCCGGCGCAATGCCGCAGACCTCGGTCATATAGCCCAGCCGGGTGATGAGCACGGTGGTTTTGCCGCTGCCCGGCACCGCCAGCAGCAGCACCGGGCCGTTGACCGCCTCCACCGCCGCGCGCTGCTGGTCGTTCAGGGCCGCCAGATGGGCCGTTTCAAATATAGCCTTGTCCATGGCAGCTCCTTTCGTGCAGTATAAATCGCCGCGCAGCTTCACAGGGGACGCCCGCTTATAGGCAGGCCGCGGGCCGGGCATGCCCGGCCCCTACAGTGTTTCCCTATTGTACCATACATCCCGCACAAAAGCAAAACAGCCGGTCCATGCCCTCCTTGCCGAGCAGTAATTGCGTGCGTGAAAACCGGTTTAACATGTATCGTTCCTCTCTCGCCCGTAAACGAGTTCTATGGGCAAAGCCGCGGGCCGGGCATGCCCGGCCCCTACTTCTCTATATCCCCACTATGCAGATGTGATTATAAATGTCAACCTTGCAAAGTGTAAAAACCTGCGGCGTTTCAGCCCGCGTATTTTGTCACCCCCAAGTCTTGGATAAACGCGCACACTGTGGTACAATATGTAAGAAAGAGCAAACTCCCCATAACCAAAGGACGTCACCATGAAACAAGGCAATTTGAATATACGCTGCACCGAAGATTACGCGGTGCTGTACTGGGATAAGCCCGCCGCCGCGCCCAGCGGGGCGGAATACACGGTCTCCCTGAACGGCGAGGCCATTGGCCGCACAGACCGCACCCATTTTACGATAGAGGGGCTGAGCTACGGCAGTTCCTTCCGGGTGGACGTGGTCAGCGGCAGCTACTGCATCGGCTCGGCCACGCTGCAGTTCGGCAGGGAAAAACGCCGCATCGACATTACCGCCGCGCCCTACTTCTGCAAGGGCGACGGCCATATCCTGAACACCGACAATTTACAGCGGGCCATCAACGACTGCGGCGCGGACGATATTCTGTACGTGCCGGCGGGCGATTTCCTGACTGGCGCACTGCGGCTGCACAGCGATCTGGAAATTTATCTGGCCAAGGGCGCGGTCCTGCAGGGCACAACGAACATTCACGACTATTCGCCCCGCATCCCCAGCCGATTTGAGGGCACCGAAATGCGCTGCTACTCAAGCCTTTTGAACGCGGGCGACATGAACCACAAGACCGGCCCGAACTGCCGCAATATCATCATCCGCGGCAGGGGCACGATCTGCGGCGGCGGGCAGGAGCTGGCCCGCAAGATCATTGAGGACGAGCGTGCCCGCATCAAGAGCTTTCTGGACGACAACCGGGAGCTCGTCGAAAGCTGCGAGAACAGCGACACGATCCCGAGCCGCGTCCGCCCGCGGCTTATCAATTTAAGCAACTGTGAGAACGTCTGGATCAGCGGTATCACGCTGAAAAACGGCCCGTCCTGGAACGTCCACATGATCTACTGCGACGACATCCAGACCGACCACTGCACCTTTGTGTCCGAGGGCGTCTGGAACGGCGACGGCTGGGACCCGGACTCCTCGACGAACTGCACGCTGTTTGCGTCGGAGTTCTTCACGGGGGACGACGCTGTCGCCATCAAGAGCGGCAAGAACCCCGAGGGCAACGAAATCAACCGTCCCTGCGCGCATATCCGGGTGTTTGACTGCCGCAGCGACTGCGGCCACGGCATCTGCATCGGCAGCGAGATGAGCGGCGGCGTGGAGGACGTGCAGATCTGGGACTGTGATCTGGCGAACTCGCTGTCCGGCATTGAGATCAAGGCCACGCCCAAGCGCGGCGGCTATGTGCGCGGCGTGACCGTGCGGGACTGCATCACGCCCCGCGTCATGCTGCACAGCGTACCGTACAATGACGACGGTATGCCCGCCGGTGCCCCGCCGAAGCTCGAGCACTGCTTCTTTGAGCGGCTGACCCTGACCGCCGAGGTGCTGGACCATGACCGCAGCCGACACGATGCCGCCCCGATCGAGATCGCGGGCTTTGACAAGCCGGGCTATGAGGTCGAGGACATTGTCTTTAAGGATATTACCATCACCAAGCCGTCCGTCGCCCTGCCGCTGGGGCTGTGCAAGGGTGTGACGCTGAGCAATCTTGCGTGTGTGAAGGAATAAGCCTAAAGCCTCCCCACTTTATGAACAAATCTTAAAACTTCCTTACACCCTCTTGCACCGCGGTGCAGGAGGGTGTATTATTATCATGTTTTAATAATTAACATAAGTCAACTATTAACAGGAGGTGTTCACCAATGGGCGCTGAAACCCCTTATCTGAGCGGGGTGTTCCGCTTTGTGGCGCGGCTGCACACACTGTCCAAGCGCGGGATGCGCATGGCACTGGCCGGGCAGCCCAAATGCCGCTATGGCATGCTGCAAAGTCTGTACAATCTCATTGAGCAGCACGGCTGCGACGGCGCGATCTATGTCTCGGACATTGCGCGGCAGATGCACCAGCCGATGCCGGCGATTTCCCGCGGGCTGCGTCAGATGGAGCAGGACGGCCACATCGTCCGCGAGACAGACCCTAAGGACCGCCGCAAGACGCTGGTGCGCATCACCCCGGCAGGGGAGCGCGCCCGCAAAGTCAATGAGCAGGCCATGAACGACTACTTTGCCCGCATCATGGCGCGGCTGACCCCGGAGCAGCTGGCGCAGGCCAACGCCGTAAAGGACGCTCTGCTCGCCGCCATCGAGGCCGAGAACGCCGCTATGAAAACCGATTTGAAAGGAGAACCCCCGCATGACGAAAATTTTTAAGCAGCTGGGGCGGCACTGGGCGGCCTGCCTGGCCGTCGTTGCGCTGCTCATCGTGCAGGCATACTGCGATTTAAGCCTGCCTGACTACACAAGCAAAATTGTGGACACCGGCATCCAGCAGGGCGGCATTGAAAGCCCCGTGCCCGACACCGTCCGCAGCACAACGCTGCAGGCGCTCGAGCTGCTCATGTCCGAGGACGACGCCGCACTGGCGGACGAAGCCTACTCCGACCCCGACGCGGACGGTATGCGCACACTGAACCCGGACGCGGACACCGCCGCGCTGGAAAATGCGTTCACAACGCCGGACGTTGTGCTGTACATGGCCGCGGCGAAGAATGCCGCCACTGCCGCCGGTACCACCGACACTGTGTTCCCCACGGCCTATGACCTCGACGCCGTCGCCACGCAGCTGGCCGCCGCGTCCCAGGCCCCCGGCGCACGGGAAATGCTGCAGAACCAGCTGACGGACGGTCTCGCCCAGCTGGACGAGACCGTCGCCGACAGCCTGTCCAGCCAGGCCATGCTGCTCGTCGCGCTGGAATATGACGCTCAGGGCATTGCCCATGACGTGCAAATGTCCTATCTGCTGCGCACGGGCGGTCAGATGCTGGCTTTAACGCTGCTCATGGTTGCCGTGGCCGTCGCCGTAGGCTTTATCGCGTCCCGCGTCTCCGCCGCCATTGGCCGTGACCTGCGCCGCGACGTGTTCAGGACCGTCGTCGGCTACTCCAACGCCGAAATCGAAAAATTTTCCACTGCTTCGCTGATTACCCGCACCACGAACGACATCCAGCAGGTGCAGTTCGTCTGCGTGATCCTGCTGCGCATGGTGGCCTACGCGCCCATTTTGGGCATCGGCGGCATTATGCACGTTGCCAGCGGCAACACGGGGCTGGAATGGATCATCTTTGTGGCCGTGGCCGCACTGCTGGCGCTCATCGCCGTTTTGATGAACGTAGCCATGCCGAAATTCAAGCAGATGCAAGTCCTGGTGGACCGGCTGAACCTTGTCAGCCGCGAAATCCTGACCGGCATTATGCCCATCCGCGCGTTCAGCCGCGAGGCATTTGAGGAAAAGCGCTTTGACAGGGCCAACACCGACCTGATGAAGACCCAGCTGTTCACCAACCGCACAATGGTCGCCATGATGCCGTTTATGACGCTCATCATGAACGGCACGAGCCTGCTCATCGTCTGGTTCGGCGGCAAGGCGATGGATCTGGGCAACATGCAGGTGGGTGAGATGATCGCGTTCATCACCTACACGATGCAGATCGTCATGTCGTTCCTCATGCTCTCGATGGTCGCCGTCATGCTGCCCCGCGCCGGTGTGGCTGCGGAGCGCATCGACGAGGTGATCCGCACCAGGGCCACCATCAACGACCCGGACGAAGCTGCTGCAAAGCCCGCGCAGGAGCACGAAAACTGGCAGGG
>OHYP01000759.1_pt1 | contig 14357 bp, 20 predicted proteins | sample 1580341 | NCBI WGS metagenome assembly OHYP01 (sample SAMEA3882509, study PRJEB24775) | human gut metagenome | biome: human-associated habitat; feature: intestine environment; material: feces | place: Netherlands | collected 2009/2010 | reverse complement strand
CCGCCAAGGCCCGCAGCCCTCTCGGCTGCGGGCCGCTTTTTATTTCTACATTATAAAAGGAGAGAATCTGCCATGAAAAAGTTTTATACCGCCGAATCCGTTACCGAGGGCCACCCCGACAAACTGTGCGACCTTATTGCCGATAACGTCCTGGACGCCTGCCTTGCCGTTGACCCCGCCGCCCGTGTCGCGTGCGAGGCGCTGGCCACCCGCGGGCATATCGTGGTCGCGGGCGAGATCAGCACGACTGTGCAGCCGGATGTGTTCAACATCACGCGGGATGTTGTGCGCGGCGTCGGGTATGACCCGAAAGCGTTTCAGATCGACTGCTGGCTGCACGCGCAAAGTCCCGACATCGCGGGCGCGGTCAATGTACCTCTGGACGACACCGACCCGGACGCACTCGGCGCGGGCGATCAGGGCATTGTGGTCGGCTACGCCTGCAAGGAAACGCCGCAGTTTATGCCGCTGCCTGTGGTGCTGGCGCATCGCCTGACCAGCTTGCTGACACTGGCCCGCATGACCGACACCATCCACGGCATCGGCCCCGACGGCAAGGCACAGGTCACGGTCGAGTATGCCGTAAACGAACCGGATCACGAGGACGCACCGCTGCGCGTCTCTACTGTGGTTTTGTCCGTTCAGCACGCCGCCAATAAAAATCCGGACGAGCTGGCGCAGGAATTGACCGAGCAGGTCATTGCACCTGCGCTGCGCGGGCAGCCCGTGGATGATGCGCTGGAAATCCTCATCAACCCCAGCGGCAGCTTTGTGCTGGGCGGGCCGGAGGCCGACACCGGCCTGACCGGCCGAAAGCTGGCAGTGGACGCCTACGGCCCGTTTGCCCCGCAAGGCGGCGGGGCGCTTTCCGGCAAGGACCCGACCAAGGTGGACCGCAGCGGCGCGTACATGGCGCGGTACATTGCGAAAAATCTGGTGGCGGCTGGCATGGCCGAGCGGTGTCAGGTCACGCTGGCCTATGCCATCGGCATGGCCGAGCCGGTCATGGTCGAAGTGGACACGTTCGGCACTTGCCTCCTGTGCGCCGACGATTGCCTTGCCAAAGCTGTGCGGCAGGTCTTTGACCTGACCCCCGCAGGTATGATCGAAACGCTTGATCTGCAAAATCCGTTCTACGCCCGCACGGCGGTGGGCGGACATTTTGGCCGAGAGGATTTCCCGTGGGAGCGCGTGGACAAGGTCGGCCTGCTGCTGAACGCGATTTTGTGATATGAACGGCGTTACGAAAGAGCAGATCGCCGCCGCCAAGCGCATGACGGCGATAGAATTCCTGCGCCGCTACCGCCCGAACGACCTTGTAAAAAGCAGCGCCCGCGGTGAATTTGAATTGCGCAGCCACGACAGCTTTAAGATCAACGGCGAAAGCAGTGTCTGGCACTGGAAAAGCCGGGGCATCGGCGGCAAGTCGGCGCTGGATTACCTGATCTATGTCGAGGGCGTTCGGTTTGTGGACGCAGTGCGTTTGCTGTGTGAGGAAAGCCCTGCGTACACCGAGCCCGCGCACGAAAGCATTGAACGGGAACGGCCTCCCTTTGCTTTGCCCGCCGCCGCACCGAACAACGACCGCATTGTGCAGTATTTACTGGGACGCGGTGTTTCAATACCTGTCATTTCCTATTGCATGGAGCAAGGCATTTTATACGAGAGTACACCCTACCACAACTGTGTGCTTGTGGGCAAGGATGAGAACGGACAACCAAAGTATGCCGCCCTGCGCGGAACGTATCAATATGGCAGGCCGTTCAAGGCCGAAGCGTCGGGCAGCGATAAGAGGTACGGCTTTTGTATTCCTCCAACCGCCGAAAGCGATACCGTGGCCGTGTTTGAAGCCGCCATTGACGCGATGGCTGAGATGACACTGGCGGGCAGTGCCGCCGATAAATATCGCCTGTCGCTGGGCGGCATTTATGTGCCGGAGCAAACACACACCATAAAGCCGCCCGCCGCACTGGAAGAATTTCTGCGCCGGCACCCGCACGTTGTCCGCATGGAACTGTGTCTGGACAACGACCCGCCCGGCCGAATGGCGACCGCCGCCTTGGCCGAGCATTACGGGAAGCGCTACGCCGTGGCCGTGCGTCTGCCGCAGCTTGACGGCGCAGACTATGGCGATCTGGCGCAGATGGCCATGCGGCAAAAGGCAATAAGACGAGAGCAGGCGGAAATCGCCCGATGAGAGAAGCAAAAATGCAGAAAGAAAGTAAACAAAATACACACCCCAAAATGGCGCTGTTCGGCCACGATGGCAACATCTTTGCCATCCTTGGCCGAGCCTCGCGGCTGCTGTGCGAAAACGGACAGCGCGACCAGTCCAGAGAAATGTGTGAGCGGGTGTACGGCTGCCACAGCTATGATGACGCGCTCTTTATCATCTCCGAGTATGTGGAAACCGAATTGTCCGATCCTGACCATATGGCTGCACGGGAAAAAACACCAAAACCAAAAGAACGAGGTGATGCCCGATGAACATAGCGAACAAAACAAGAAAGAAGGAATGCGATTGACGAATACTGAAAACGATCTTTTTTCGTCCGGCTTTGTCCTGCCCGAACACCGCGGCGGTGACGGCTGGACGATCTTACACGGCGATGCGTTGGACATTATCCCGCATTTCCAGCCCGGCGCGTTCGACGCGGTCATCACCGACCCGCCCTATGCGGGCGGCGGGGCAAAGCCGAGCGAGAAAACCCGCACGACCAACCAGAAGTACAGCAGTATGAGCGCTGACAAGGCCCTGCCTGATTTTGACGGGGACCAGAAAGACCAACTGAGCTGGATGCTGTGGACTGCCGTCTGGATGAGCAAAGTCCGCGCCGCCTGCAAGCCCGGTGCGCCGATCTGCGTGTTCATCGACTGGCGGCAGCTGCCGGCGCTCGCCTGCGCCATGCAGTGGGCGGGCTGGATCTGGCGCGGCGTGGCCGTGTGGGATAAGATGACGAGCCGTCCGCAGAAAGGTCGCTACCGCCAGCAGGCCGAATTCATGGTTTGGGGCTCCAACGGCCCGATGCCCTTGCAGCGCAAGGTCGGCTGCCTGCCCGGTGTGTTCCGGCACGCAAATCCTGCCAACCGCATCCATGTGACCGAGAAGCCGCTGCCGCTTATGCGCGAGGTAGTCCAAATCTGCGAGCAGGGCGGGCGCATCCTTGACCCATTTGCGGGGGCAGGCACGACGGTGCTGGCCGCTGTGCAGGAGGGCTGCGAGGCCGTCGGCATTGAAGTGACGAACGCCTACTACGAATTGGGCACGGAGCGATTGAAAAATGCCTTGCAGCCCACCGAAACCGCAGAGTGAATCCAAGTCGGATTCACATGACAGAAAAATGCGTAGGGGTGGAATCCAATGTGGATTCCACCCCGGCAATTTAATTTTAAGAAAGGATTTTTGACTATGAAACGACCTTGGGCTTTTATCTGTGCCGCCGAGGGCACCTCTTCCGCGCACCTGCGCCGTTATTGCCGCACCGTGTTCGAGTGCGGGTACGTTCCCGTCTGCCCGCGTTTGCAGGACGGGCAGTTTGTGGCGCTCGACGACCCCGACGAGCGCCACATTTACAACGATATTGTGCGTGACAAGCTGCTGCGCTGCCCTGTGTTGGTGCTGTGCGGGCGCGACAGCGATGCCGCCGTCAACGCACAGCTCGGTTTGGCGAAAAAGTACAGCCGCGTCTGCACGACTCTGGACGGGCTCGTCAAGGCCGCAGCCAGAGGCGAATCGCTTGTCAGCTGAATTGACCACGGCGTCCCAGCCCGTGAACGGTTTTGCAAGCATAGCGTTTGGATATCCAAACGCACAGTTTGGGGCGATGCCCCAAACCCCGCTTCGTGCCGATGGAGGTGAGCAAAGGTGAGTGAAACATTGTTTGCCGCTTTTACCGAGAATCCCCGAAGCCTGTCGCAACTGCGCAGAGGCTCCGGCTCGTATGTCCTGGCGCCATGTCAGATCAAAGAGGTGCTGGAATTGCCCGATACTGACTACACGGCTTTGGCAGATGATTTTAGGGCCGACTACACTTTTATGCGGAATCATGCGGCGGCTATGTCCGTTGTACCGGGAGATCGTATGGATTGCCTGCTGATCACGACAGAAGCACGGAATCAAGGTATTCTGATGTCACAGTTTAGAGGGAACCGATACATCAAGTACATTGCCGATTTGCCGAAGTTAGGACTGGATTTGGCCGGGGTTCCCGTCTGCCGCGAAGCATTGGTCAAACTGCCTCGGCAGCCAAAGAAAGCAAAACGACTGGGCAAAAATCAAGAGCGGTGATCCCATGCGCAAGCGCAGCCATGTGATCCCTCTGCGGCTGACAGAGCAAGAGCTGGCGCATCTGAACCGCTGCTCCGCCGTCAGCGGCCTGCCGCGCGAGGAATATCTGCGCAGCCTCATCATGGGCAAGACGATCACGCCGCGCCCATGCACCCACCATGCCGACCTGCTGCGCAAGGTAGCGGGGTTATGCAACAATGCCAATCAGCTGGCCCACCGCGCCAACAGCACCGGCACAGCCGGCCCGGAGAGCGTGGAAGAGATGGCACGCATTGCGCGGGTGGTGTGGGAAGAAGTGCGAGAAAATTGGTAAGCACGAAGGGGCCTGCTGCAAAATTCGGCCAAGAGTATGGCAGGTTATTGAAAAATTCACAACTTTACGGTATAATGCAAGTACAATAGAGGGCAGGGGTGAACATCATGCCTGATGAAGCACTGGACGCGGCGCTGTCGATTGGGGAATACCGTTCCCGATCCGATGCAGCCTGCAAAGAGGCCCTGGCCTGCAAGGAAGTGCTGGTTCGGATCTTGCAAGGGTGTGTGCCGGAATATCGGAACTGCACCGAGGAAGAGATCGCCGCCTGCATTGAGGGGCAACCGCTTGTCGGGAAATTGCCCGTAGACCGTGACTTGACCAATCCGTACCGTGCCGAAAAGATCAAGGGCAACAACACGGAGGACAAAACGGTATCGGAGGGTACGGTTCTGTATGACATCCAGTTTGATGCGCTGCTCCCCCACACGAAGGATCGCGCCCGACTGATCATCAACCTGGAAGCGCAGGCGGATTTTACCCCAACCGACAAAAAGCATGGGACGTATCATCTGGTGACACGCGGCGTATACTATTGCGCCAGAATGATTTCCGCACAGAAAGGCATTGAGTTCACCGGCTCCCAGTACGAAAATATTGCCAAAGTATATTCGATTTGGATCTGTATGTCGCCGAGCGAAGAGTGGCGCGGTGCGGTCAATTCGTACAGCCTGGCGGAAACGAACCTGTGCGGCGAGCAGCACGAGGACAAGGAAAATTACGATAAGCTGTGCGTGATCCTGCTCTGCCTTGGGGAAAACAGCAAGATCAGAGAAAGTGAACTGATTGCTTTTTTGAACACGCTGCTTTCTGATAAGCTGAGCAAAAACGAAAAGAGTACACAGCTTGAAGAGCAATTCGGATTTCAAGCCAGCGAAAGGCTGGAAGGGTGGCTAAACGAAATGTGCAATTACAGCAAATTTGTGGCAGACCGCGGCGAGGAGCGCGGCATGGCCAAGGGCATGGCTCAGGGTGAAGAAAAGGCAACTATTGGACTGATTCAAAGCCTGATGCAGAACACTCATGTCACTGCCGATAAGGCAATGGAAATGCTTGGCATTTCGCCTGCCGACCGCGCCAAGTACAAGGCGCAGCTGGTCCAGTAACTTTTGAACCGGCGGGGTTGTGTAAACCGGCCTGTGCCTTGGGACAATTCTTCGCCAACAAGCAATATTTCTACCAAACAGTCGAGAGTAAATCTCCCGGCTGTTTTTTATATTACAGCAAAGGTGGCGGCAGCATATGGCCTACACATCCGTGATTCCCGTCTATCGGTTGGACAACGCAGTACGATACGCACAGGACAAGCAAAAGACCACACGGCAGCACGGGATGCCGCTGGCCGAAACCGTGGACTACGCCCTGAACCGTGAGAAAACCGAAACAGACTGCTTTGAATCTGGGCTTGGGTGTACCACGCAGTCAGCCTATGAGGATATGCGGGCAAACGCTGTGCGCTGGCACAAGACGGACGGCGTGCAGGGGTACCATCTGGTACAGAGCTTTGCCGAGGGCGAGGTCACGCCGGAGCTGGCACACAAGATCGGGCTGGAACTGGCCGAGCCATCGTCACCACACACCTGAACACGAGCCATTATCACAATCATATCGTGTGGAGCAGCGTGGCGATGAACAGCGGCAGAAAATATCACAGCAATGCCAAAAGCTATGCGCTGGAGATCCGCGCCGTGTCGGACGAACTGTGCGTGAAGTACGGCTTGTCGATCATCCAAACCGAACGCGCCGCGCAGGTATCAAAGCCCTACGCCGAATGGCTGGCCGAGAAAAACGGTCAGCCGACCTGGCGCACGGTGATCCGGCAGGATGTGGATGCCGCGCTGGCCGAAGCGCTGACGTGGCGGCAGTTTATACGAGAACTGGAAAGCAAGGGCTACGAGCTGAATTTTAACCACAAATATCCCACGCTGCGCCCACCCGGAAAGACACGGCCTGTGCGGTTTAAAACGCTTGGCAGGCAGTATACCTCAGAAGCGCTGCAAATACGCATTTTGTACCCCGACGCAAGGTGGCACTTTTTACAGGAACAGCCGCCCGTTGCAAAGCACGCCCGATTGCGCAAAAGCTATGGCAAGGCCCGCAGGCTCACCGGCTTGCGGGCCTTGTACTATCGCTATCTGTACGAGCTGGGTGCGCTGCCGCATAAGCCCCGCCGCCCCAGCTATGCTGTACGGCAGGACATCCGTAATCTTGACCGCAGGATCAGGCAGATGGAATTCTTGTCAAAAAATGAAATTGATTTTGTGGCGCAGCTGCAAGCAAAGCAATCCGCACTGGAAAGCAAAATTGCCGAACTGCAAGACGAGCGCCAACAGTTGTACCGCAGCGAGCCTGGCTCCCCGCAAATTCGGGAAATTACGGCCGCCCTCAAACCGCTGCGCCGCGACCTTAAGCTGTGCAAGGAGATTGCCGCCCACTCCGCTGAAATGCGTCAGCGCCTTGCGGATGCAGAACGCGAACGCCAGCAGGAACCGCAAACAAAACCGCAGCAAAACCAAACGAAAACAAATCAAAAAGCACGTTAAAGATTACAAGAAATGGAGTGATGATATGTTCAATAGCAATCGAGATCGTTACCATGCCGAATATGCCCGCAGGCACTACCCGGTGGGCACCAAGATCCGCCTTCTTGCCATGAACGACCCGTATGACCCCGTGCCGCCCGGCACCATTGGTACCGTCACCTGCGTGGATGACGCTGGACAGCTCCACATGGACTGGCAGAACGGCCGCACGCTGGCGCTTGTGCCGGGCGTGGATTCGTTCGAGGTGCTGGAGCGCCCCGCGCCTGCTAAATCGGGCAAAAATAGGGGCGCTGCCAGATGAACTACGGCGCAGAACCCGCGGACCAGGTCGTCCGCTACACATTGGAGGGAACTGAGTTTGCCTTAAAAATCTCCGGAACGGCGGCAAAGAATTTTGCTGTATTTGCGCTGGCCGTACTGCGCGACCAGAAGAAAACGCACGGAAAAACCAAGCTTGTTCGTCTGCTGCGCGAGGGCAAACCGCTGAAATTCTTCAGCGTGCCGACCGACCAGATGCGGGATTTTGCCAAGGCCGCAAAATCGCATGGGCTTTTGTATGTGCCCATCCGTGACCGTTCTGACCCCGATAACATCGAGATCGCCGTCTGGGCCGAGGACGCCGCCAAGGTCAATCGTGTCATTGACAAGCTGCAGCTTGATGTGGTGGATACCGGCGAAGCCGAGCTGGTAGCGGACGTGCAAAAGGGCCAAAGTCAACCCGTGCCCGAAAAAGAAACCATAGAGACTGAGCACGGCGCGGTCAGCTTTGCGGTCGGCGAGAGCGAGGAACAGTTCAACATGGATTTTACCCCAGCCCCGAAGCAATCGGATTTGGAAACAACAGCTTTGGGGAGAAAGAATCCGTCCGAGCCTTCCTCGCCCAACAAAGGGCCTTTGCCCGATACGCCCTCCCCGCGCGCCGACAAAATCAGGGCTAACGGTCAGCGCCCCAGCGTGCGCAGGGAGCTTGGTGACATTCGCGTTTTCCTGCGTCAGCGCGACGATGCCCGCGCACAGCTCCCCAGGATGCCGGTTAAGATCAAGCGTATGGAGCGAACCAGATAAAGGCTGTTCGTTCAAATATTTTCCGTTTGTTTTCAAATCCGGGATAGCAACGCGGCAGAGGTTGTGATATGGTTGAGCCGAGATCAAGCAGAAACGAGGTGTAAACTTCATGCTTCAACGTCGAAATATAAAACTCGACCGTGCCAACAAAAGCATCCTGCTGCGGGCACTGGGCAATGTCTACTACGCACAGAAAGCCACGGGCTCAGACTGCACCGCAACCGGCGCGCTAGTGCTGCGCATCCACGCCCTGCCGCCAAAAGGCGGCAGACTGGCGCTGGATATGGACGAATATCGGCTGGCAAGGAATGCCCTCAACCAGGCGCATCGCCGAGGGAGGCTATACCGACGCCGTGGATGATGCGCTGTGCCGGTTTCTGTAAGCAACTATTCCTCATGGTGAAATTTCCACAGCCTCTTGCTTTTCACAAGAATTATGATGAAATAAGGATAAGAAAGCGAGAGGTGAGCAATATGATCCAAATCCGTCCTGTGTCCGATTTGCGAAATAAGTATCCCGAAGTCGAACGGCTTGTGACCCAACAGCAGCAACCGGTTTTCTTGACCAAAAATGGTTATGGCAGCATGGTCGTGATGAGCATTGAACAATATACGGCGCTGATCGACGGCGCGGACGCCAAACTCGATGAAGCGGATGCCGCAGCCAAGAGCGATCCTGTTCGGCTGAGCCATGAGGAAGTTTTCGGGAATGTGAGGGCCCAGTTCCGTGGAAGAAAATAGGGAAGCTCTGATTCAATCTGGTGCACAGTACAGCGGCTAGCGCGCGTCAGCCGCTAAGAGAAAAGCGCAGACAATACTGGATGTATTGTCGAGCATTTTCTCAACGCGGATGATGTGCGATAGACGGTGTGATGTGTGCCAAGCCCGAAGGGCGGGATTGATTCAGAGGTTCCCTAAGTATCAACTGCGCTACACGCGACTGTTTGAGCAGGATTTGATGCGTGCGGCGCAGTATATCGACCAAGTGCTGGACAACCCTACCGCTGCGCAGAAGCTGGTGGATGATACCGAAAAGGCGATTCTGGAGCGCCTGAATTTTGCAGAGAGCTTTGAACCGTATCCATCCACGAAACAGCGCGAATATCCGTACTATCGCATTTACGTCCACAATTGCACGGTGTTCTATGTGGTGATCGATGGCGTGATGGAAGTGCGTCGGTTCTTGTACAGCGCGCAGGATATTCCTCGAATGCTATAAAACGACAAATAAACCCTATGCCCTGTGCGGTATCTGCCGCGCAGGGCATTTTATGTTTCAGGAGGTGGAAAGCTGAAAAGAAACTATCCTTGGTGGTTCTGCCTGCTGCCCCTGCCGTTGGTCTGGTGGGCGGCGGTGGCTGTGGCCAGCCACTGGCAGACAGGCGGCTTAAACTCGGTGCTGGCCGCACTGAACGCCGCGCTGGCCGCGCCTTTTGCTTTGCGATGGACAGAGCACAGCGCACGGTTCTTGCTGCTTTTTACGCTGACTTATGCAGTTGCCGCAGTCGTGCTTGTCTCCGACAAGTGCAACACACGCCCCGGCGCGGAGCATGGCTCCGCCTGCTGGGGCGATGTGTCCGCGCTGAATCGAAAATATAGAGACAAGCACGGCACCAACCTGCTGCTGACCAAGCACTTCCAAATCGGCGTGGACGGCTACAAGCATAAGCATAACACCAACGTGCTGGTCATCGGCGGCAGTGGTGCTGGCAAGACCCGCACCTATGCCGTGCCGAATGTGCTGCAGGCGGGCTGCTCCATGGTCATCACAGACCCGAAAGCCGAGATCCTGCGAAAGACAGGCGCGTTCTTGCTTGCCCAAGGTTATGAGGTGCGTGTGTTTGACCTGATCGACCCGTCCGCCTCGTTCTGCTACAACCCGTTCTGCTATGTGCAGAGCGATAAGGACGTTTTGCAGCTTATTGCTGACCTCATCCAGAACACCACGCCGCCGAACGCGCATGAAAACGACCCGTTTTGGTCGAAGGCCGAAACCGCTCTGCTGCAGGCACTTATGCTCTACCTGATCCACGAAGCGCCCGCCGACGAGCAAAACTTCGCCATGGTCATGGAGATGATCGCAGCCGCCGAGGTGCGTGAGGATGACGCCGACTACCAATCACCGTTGGACATTTTGTTTGAACGCCTGGAAATGCGCGAGCCGGACAGCATTGCCTGCAAACAGTACCGTATTTTCAAGCAGGCAGCGGGCAAGACGGCGCGTTCGATTCTGGTCAGCGTTGGCGTTCGGCTGGCGGCATTCAATCTGCCGCAGATCGCACGGCTGACTATGGCCGACGAACTGCATCTGGAAGAACTCGGAGAACGCAAGATTGCGCTGTTCTGCTGCATCCCTGATTCGGACAAATCGCTCAACTATCTGGTCGGCATGATTTACAGCCAGCTCATTCAGACGCTCTACCGTCAGGCTGACCGCGTCCACAGGGGACGGCTGCCCGTGCCGGTGCATCTGCTGATCAACGAATTCCCGAACATTTCTCTGCCCAAGGACAGTTTTTTGTCTGCGCTGGCGACCATGCGTTCGCGCGGTATTTTCTGCTCGATCATCGCGCAGAACATGGCGCAGCTCAAGGCCATGTACAAAAACGACTGGGAGTCGCTGGTCGGTCTGTGCGACGAATTTTTGTACTTGGGCGGCAACGAGCAGGGCACGCACAAGTATGTTTCGGAGCTGATCGGCAAGGAAACGATCTCGATCGCGTCCTACAACCGAAGCCGCGGCCGCAACAGCAGCTACAGCGTGAACCGGCAGACAAGCGGACGCGAACTGCTCAAGCCGGATGAGGTGCGGCTGCTGGGGGATGACAAGGCAATTTTGTTTGTGGGGAGCGCCCGATTCTGGATGACAAATACGATCTGCTGCGGCACCCGAACATCCGCTTCACCGAGGACGGCGGTGCATCGCCGTATGATTACACCGCCGCTGCCGGAGCCGCGAACGACCTGCCCGGTCAGCCGGAGCAATATGAACTGCTGGACATGGATGATTTTGAGGATAAGCCAAAAGTGTCCGCCCAACAGAATTTACAAACAAATTTGATTTACAGAAACCGGAGGTAAATGCCAATGCTTTGCAAAAAGAATGAAAAAAATTGCATCAATGCCACCCGCCGCGCACCCAATCGTGCGCGGCATTTCTTTTGCCTATACGCCGCCCTCGTCTGCGGCGTTTGTTTTGCCCTGCCTGCTTTTGCAGACGGCGACCCGCTGACGGTCGTGAACAACCTGTCAACCTTTATCTTTTCCCTGATCCGCGCCATCGGGCTGATTTTGCTCGGCTGGGGCATTGTGCAGGTTGGTCTTTCTCTGCAAAGCCACGACCCCAGCCAGCGCAGTCAGGGATTTCTCACGCTTGCGGGCGGGCTGGTCATTACGTTTGCAAAAGAAATCTTGGACTTGATCATGGGCACGGGGGCATAAAATCGCGCCAACGCATTGTAAAACCAAAACCAAGGGGGTGATGCCATGTGGGCGATAGCTGGATCGTAGACAACCTCAACGCCGCCCTCAACACCTGGAACGGCAAACTGGCCGAGATCTGGCAGCTGTTGACCGAAAGCCCACAGACCTTTCGCGGCGGGCAGGTGTGGTCGGTCATGGTCGGTATCCACGGCGCGCTGCAGGCCATCGGGTACGGGCTGCTCGTGCTGTTTTTCGCCATCGGTGTGGTAAAGACCTGCGGCAGCTTTGTGGAAGTGAAACGCCCCGAACACGCTCTCAAGCTGTTTATCCGCTTCGCGCTGGCCAAGGCCGCTGTGACCTATGGGCTGGAGCTCATGCAGGCAGTGTTTTCCATCGTGCAGGGCACGGTGTCCACGGTAATTACGCAGTCGGGAACATCGGGCATGAACAGCACCACGCTGCCGCAGGAGCTGGTGGACGCCATCAATGATGTGGGCTTCTGGGATTCGATCCCGCTGTGGGCCGTCACACTGATCGGCGGGCTGCTCATTACGGTTTTGTCTTTCGTTATGATCCTGACCGTCTACGGCCGGATGTTCAGCTTGTGGATGTATGCGGCCATCGCACCGATCCCACTAGCCGCCTTTGCGGGCGAACCGACAGCCAACGTCGGCAAAAACTTCATCCGCAGCTATGCCGGGGTGTGCTTGCAGGGCTTGGTGATCGCGCTGTCGTGCGTGATCTTTTCGGCGCTGGCCGCCAGTCCGCCGAGCGTGGATACCTCCGCATCGGTCGTGACTGCCGTCTGGACCTATGTGGCCGAGCTGACGTTCAACCTGTTGGTGTTGGTCGGTGCGATCAAGGGCTGCGACAGGATCGTAAAAGAAATTATGGGATTGTGAGGTGCCGTTATGGAGATCAAAATACCAAAAGAAGTCCGCGAATACCACGAAACGATTTTCTTTGGGCTGAACACGCGGCAGTTTGTCTGCTCCCTGTTAGCAGTGGGTGTAGCTGTTGCGGTGTACTTTCTGCTGCAGCCGATCGGCTGGGTGTGTATTTTGGCCGCCGCACCGTTTGCCGTCTGCGGATTTTTTACCTACCACGGCATGACGCCGGAGCAACTGCTGTGGGCATGGTGCAAATCAGAACTGCTGTGCCCCAAACGGCTGGTGTTCCGCTCGGATAGTTACTATTACGCCGCCATGCAGCCCGCCATACAGGCAGGGCTGCATCAAAAGCGAAAGCGAGGGAAACGCATGAAGCAAGATAAAAAACAGGAGCGCCGCGCATGATTAAAACGCTTGCCAAGGCACAGCAGCAGGAGCGCGTGAAGTTTCGCGTGCCGCGCTCGGTGCAGGACGCCATTCCCATCCGCCGTATCTGGTCGGATGGGATTTTTTTGTGCGGAAATCAATATTCAAAGACGTGGTCGTTTACCGACATCAACTATGCCATTGCAGGCAAGGACGACAAAACAGCGATGTTCCTGGATTACTCCGAGCTGCTCAACGCTTTGGACTCCGGCGCATCAGCCAAAATCACGCTGTGCAATCGCCGCGTCAACAAGGCGGAGTTTGAGCGCTCGGTGCTGTTGCCGATGAAAGGCGATACCTTGGACGAATACCGCCGCGAGTTTAATGAAATGCTGCTCGCACAGACGGCGGGCAGCAACAGCATTGTGCGGGAACGCTACCTGACCGTGAGCGTGGTGAAGCGCAGCATTGATGAGGCTCGCGCTTATTTTGCGCGGGTCGGCACCGATCTCGTCACGCATTTTGCCGCGCTGTCCTCGGTGGCAGCAGAACTGCCCGTGAACGACCGCCTGCGCATTTTCCGTGACTTTTTCAAAGTCGGGCAGGAACCAGCTTTTGAGTTTAACATTGCGGAAAATGCCAAGCGCGGGCAGCATTTCAAGGACTGGCTCTGCCCCGACAGCATGGAATTTGCCGCCGACCATTTCAAAATCGACGGCCGATTTGGGCGTGTGCTCTATTTGCAGGATTTCGCCAGTTATCTGAAAGACAGCTTTGTGTCAGAGCTATGCGACCTTGACCGCGACCTGATGCTGTCCATCGACATCCTGCCCGTGCCGACCGACGAGGCCGCCCGTCAGCTGCAAAATACGCTGCTGGGTGTGGAAACGAACGCCGCCAACTGGCAGCGCGGAAAAAAGCTCTTTATTTGGAATACCGCAAGGCCCAGCAGGATATGCGGGAGCTGGTGGCAGTCAAGGGCAGCGTGGATCATCTGCGCGGGCTGACGGACAACCAGCGCAATAAGGAGCAGGCCCGTTAGGGACGGCGACGCAGACAACGTTTCTTCTGGTCACGGTGTCCAGAAGATAGCGGAAAGGAGGATGTTTCTTGCCCTATGTGAGTGTTCCCAACGATCTTTCCAAGATCAAGACGAAAATTGCCTTTAACCTCACCCGCCGCCAGCTTATCTGCTTCGGCGGCGCGGCTGCCGTGGGCATCCCCGTGTATCTGCTGACCCGTCACGCGCTGGGCGGCACCGGGGCGATGTTCCTGATGATCGCGCTCATGCTCCCGGCCTTTTTCATGGCGATGTATGAGCGTGACGGCCTGCCCTTTGAAAAGGTGGCCCGGAATATCATCCGGGCCAAGTTCCTGCGGCCCGGTGTGAGGCCCTATCAGACACAGAATATCTACGCCCCGTTTGCGGGAAAGGAGGTCACACTTGAGCAAAAGCCCCAAGAAGTCAA
>OHYP01000756.1_pt1 | contig 14384 bp, 12 predicted proteins | sample 1580341 | NCBI WGS metagenome assembly OHYP01 (sample SAMEA3882509, study PRJEB24775) | human gut metagenome | biome: human-associated habitat; feature: intestine environment; material: feces | place: Netherlands | collected 2009/2010 | reverse complement strand
GAGCCGTGGCCTCCAGCAGGCGGGCGGCGTCGGCGGCACAGCGGGGCATGACGGCCAGCTTGGCAATGTCGGCTCCGGCGTCGGCCATGCCGGTCAGGGTGTCCGCCATGGCATCCGTGGCGGGCGTGGCGTCAAAGTGATGCTCGCTGAAAAGCGCTGCGGCCCCGGCGGCGTGGGCGGCGTCGCGCAGCGCGGCGCGGAACGCGCCGCAGGCCCGCCACTCAATGTCCAGCACGTCCACGCCGCCGCGTGCCAGCAGGGCACGGCAGTGCGCGGCGTAGGCGTCGGGCGTCAGGGCAAGCTCACCGCCCTCGGCCCGGGTGCGGATCGTGACGACCAGCGGCTTGTCCACGATGCCGCGCACAAGCGCCAGCGCGTTCAGAAATTCATCCGCGGGCAGCGGGTCCAGACGCAGCTCGACCAGCTCGGCGGCGGGGTTGGCGCTGGCGGCTTTCGCCAAAGGGCAGAGCGCTGCCGGATCGCGGGCAAACAGCGGCACAATGATGCGCGGCCGGGCGGCGGTCAGTGTGAGACCGCGAAGGGATACCATAGCAATCATCCTCTCGGAGCGTTTTTTCTATTTTAGCACAATTTGCCCGATGTGTAAAACTGCGGCGCTTTTTTGCTTGCACCTGCGGATTTTATACGGTAAAATAGCTAAATAGGGGGTGCTGTTTATGAGCAAAATCACGATACCGGACAATTCGATCCTGCTGTTGGAGGGCGGTTCGCTGCGCGGGCTGTTCACGGCGGGCGTGCTGGATACCTTTATGGAGAACGACGTCTATTTTCCGGCGGTGGCCGGAGTCTCTGCCGGGTCACTGAACGCACTGAACTATGCGTCCCACCAGCCGGGGCGGTCCGCCAGCATCAACCTGCGCTACCGCCACGACAGCCGGTACTTCGGCCCCAAGGCGGCGCTGCGCGGCGGCAGCCTGTTTGGCCTGAAATTTATGCTGAACGACGTCAAAAAGGAAGTGCCCTTCGACGAGGAGACCTTCGCCCACGGCGGTATGCGGGTTTTTGCGGTGGCGACGAACGTCGAGACCGGCAAGCCCGCCTATTTTGAGAAGGGGAAGACGGATTTTCCGTTCGACGAGGCCGTGCGCGCGTCGGCCAGCCTGCCGCTGGCATCCGTGCCTGTCGTGCTGGATGGTCAGCCGTACCTCGACGGCGGATGCTCCTGCCCGATCGCGCTGAACTGGGCGCTGAACGAGGGCTTTGAAAAGATCGTTGTCATCACGACACGGCAGAAGGGCTTCCGCAAGGCGATGCCCGGCCAGAAGATGGTGGACCTGTACGACGACTTTTACAGCGATAAGCCGCTGTTTCTGGCCGATATGCTGACTCAGGAGCTGCGCTACAACACCCTGATGGATCAGCTGGATGAGCTGGAGGCGGACGGGCGCATCTGCTGCGTGCGCCCGCAGGAGCCGATCACGATAGGCCGGTTTGAGGGCGACGAGAACAAGCTGCTGGACCTGTACAACCGCGGCCACCGCGAGGGCCGCGAGGCGCTGGACAAGGTGCGGGGGTATCTGGAAAAGTGAAATGCCTTCCTCTGCGGGGGAAGGTGGCCCGTAGGGCCGGATGAGGGGCAAGTTTGCGGAAATTGCCCTTGAATGGGTTGTAGTGGCACACTTTGCCCTCATCAGTCGCCTGCGGCGACAGCTTCAGTCTACGCGCTAAGAGCCGCCTTCGGCGGTTGCGCTCCGACACGCGCCTGCGGGCGCAGCCCCGAGGGGGAAGCCTTTTTTCTTGCATCATGTCCGAAACTGCGGTACAATAGAGAAAATTATGTTTCGCGAAAGGATGACACCGATGGTAAAAGGCGTTATTTTTGATATGGACGGGCTGATGTTTGACACCGAGCGCCTGTGGGATACCCTGTGGGAACCCGCGTGCGCCGCGCTGGGTCTGCCGCTGCCCGCGGATATGGAGAAGTTTAAGGCCGGGGGACGCGGCCTGGCGGGGGACAACCTGCGCCGCCATGTGGCCGAGTACATCCCCGGCGACCCGCAGAAGGTGCTGGACAAGATCTGGCAGCTGGCGGACGAGCGCTTTGCCCGGGGCGTACCCTGCAAAAAGGGTCTGAAGGAGCTGCTGGCCGCGTTGGAGGACATGGGCCTGCCGCGCATTGTGGCCAGCTCGAGCCCGCGGAATATGATCGAGATGAATTTGCAGACCACCGGCACGGCGCGGTACTTCCACGATGTTGTCTCCGGTACGGAGGTCGCCCACAGCAAGCCCGCACCCGACACCTTTTTGGTCGCGGCGAAAAAGCTGCACCTTGACCCGCATGACTGCCTGGTGCTGGAGGACAGCTTTAACGGCGTGCGCGCGGGCCGCGCCGCGGGCTGTGTGACCGTGATGGTGCCGGATCTGATGCAGCCGACGGAGGAGATCGCGCAGCTGTATGACAGAAAATGTGAGGATCTGCTGGAAGTCAGAGACTTGCTGATCGAGGGGAAGCTGTAATTTATACGCCTTCCCCCGTGGGGGAAGCCTTTTGGCAGCCGATTTTTTGCTTGCGTTTTCCTGCTGTTTGCTGTATACTTGGTTTCGGCGGTCCGATAGGATCGTACATTTGCGCTGTACTCCCGATTTGTAGGAGACGGCAGCAGGAGGAAAATTGAATATGAAAAACCGTACCAACGTCCGTTGGCTCACCCAGCTTGCGCTGCTGGTGGCCATTCTGCTTGTGTTGAACTACACGCCGCTGGGCTATCTGCAGATCGGCCCGCTGTCGGCGTCGCTGCTCACCGTGCCCGTGGCCATCGGCGCTATGACGATGAACCCTATGGCAGGTGCTATTCTGGGCGGTGTCTTTGGCGCAACCAGCTTTATTCAGGCTGTTGAGGGCAAGTCCGCCATGGGCGCAGCCCTGTTCCAGGTCAGCCCTGCGGGCACCTTTGTGGTCTGCTTTGTGGCCCGTGTGCTGATGGGACTGTGCACCGCGCTGATCTTCAACGCGCTGCGCAAGGCTATGCCCAAGAATGAGAAGCTGGCCTGCTTCCTGGGCGGCTTGTCCGCGCCGGTGCTGAACACCGTGTTCTTCATGGGCTTTCTGGTACTGATCTTCTATAACTGTGACTATGTGCAGAACCTGGCCAACACGCTGGGCGCACAGAATGCGTTTATGTTCATTGTGCTGCTGGTCGGCGTGCAGGCTATTTTTGAGTGGGTCCTCTGCTGCGTCGTTGCCGGTGCCGTGTCGCTGCCGGTACGGAAATATCTGAAGATGAATTAAAAAAACAGAGCGTTCTTCCCGGGATGGGAGGGACGCTCTGTTTTTTTATAGAGCAGTAGGGGCCGCACATGTGCGGCCCGGAGGTGCACAGTGGGCGGATACCGGCGGGAAAGCTGCGGGCCGGGCATGCCCGGCCCCTACGGGGCGGCAATGATTACACCGCCCCGTAAATCCCCTTTACGCTGACCTCGCCGGTAAAGACGCGGGTGTCGCCGGTCTCGTCGCGGACGATGAGACGGCCCTCGTCGTCCACGTCAACGGCGGTTCCGGCTCCGCCGTCGTAGGTGACGCGGCGGCCAAGATTGACGCAGAGCGCCTTGTAGCGCTCGCGGTAGGGGGCGAAGCCCTCGGCCTCGTAGGTGTAGAGCGCGCGGTCAAAGCCGAAGTCGGTCATGTATTGAGCCAGCCACTCCGGGTCGGTGTCCATGTCTACGGGCACGCCCTGCAGAGCCAGGCTGGTGCCGTGGGGCAGACCCGCGGCGTCGAAATATTCCTGCGGCTGGGCCAGATTGATGCCGATGCCCACCACGATGCTGTGGCCGTCGGGGCCGACCTCGCACAGGATGCCGACGATTTTTTTGCCGTTCAGCAAAAGGTCGTTCGGCCACTTGATCTGGCAGTCGATGCGGTAGCGCTCGCGCAGGGCGTCGCAGACAGCCAGACTGGCAAACAGCGGCAGTGTGGCGGGCTGGACCAGATCGGTCCTGATGACGGCGGTGTAGTACAGGCCCTTGTGGGGCGCATCAAGCCAGCTGCGGCCAAGGCGGCCCCGCCCGGCGGTCTGGTGGGTGGTGTAGACCGCGCCGATGGGACCGAACTTGTCCAGATTATGCTTGGCCCAAAGGTTGGTGCTGTCTACCTCGGGCAGGTAAATAACGCTCTCGTTCAAAATTCAGGCACCCTCTTCCAGGTAAAGCTGCATTTGCCGTTTTCAATCGTAATGACGCCATAGCTGCCGCCGTCGCGCAGACTGCCGGGGTTGAACACCGTGGCCGCCGTGCCGACGCCGCGCACCAGCGCGCCGGTGGGTGTGGCCGAACAGCGCCACATCTGCGCCGCGCTCACCGGCACACTCGGCCAGGCGTTCACTGCCCATCTTGACGCCGTAGTGATGTCCGTGGGTGTAGAAGAAAAGCACCCCGCCGAAGGGAGCGAGTCCCTCGGACGGCTCGCTGTAGTTGACGTCGCAGTTGCCGGCCACGCGGTAGATGGGATAGGGCACCGGCTCCCTGCGCAGCTCCAGCGCGGCGTTCAGGTCGTACAGACCGTCACCGAGGTAGAACATGGCGTCGGCGGTCTCGTTTTGCAGCACCCACCGCAAGTCGCGCAGGCGGCCATGGACGTCGGAAATGACTAGAATTTTACACATAGAAATAGACTCCTGTTGAAAAAGGCTTCTCCCCTGGGGGAGAAGCTGCCGCCGCAGGCGGCTGATGAGGGGAGAGCTTGCGGAGGTATGGCCGTGAATGGGCGATGACGCAGGGCTGCCCCTCATCCGGCCTCGGGCGAGGCCTCGGCCACCTTCAGTCTCCGCGCTAAGGGCCGCCTACGGCAGTTGCGCTCCGACACGCGCCTGCGGGCGCAGCCCCAAGGAGGAAGGCTTTTTATTTTATAAGCTCTTTATATATTTCACCCTTACTAAACGGTGTCCCGGCGGCGGCCTGTTTGGCGGCGGCGGCGGGGGGCAGACCGCCCGCTTGCAGGGCGCGGGCGGCGGCGACGGCTTCTTCCAGGGTCGGCGCGGCGGCCTGCTCGACGGCGGCAGGATCGGTACCGGCCAGAACCAGCACATACTCGCCGCGGGGGTCGTTGTCCTTATAAAAGGCCACGGCCTCGCCGAGAGTCGTCTTTTTGATCTCCTCGTGCAGCTTGGTCAGCTCACGGCAGAGCGAGACCGAGCGGTCCGCACCGAAGGCAGCGGCCAGGTCGTCCAGCGTGCCGCGCAGCTTGTGCGGGGCCTCGTAGAAGATCATCGTGCGGGTCTCGTTCTGCAAAAAGGCCAGCCGTTCGCGGCGGTCCCGCTTGGGGACGGGCAGAAAGCCCTCGAACACAAAGCGGGCCGTGGGCTGGCCGCTGGCCGCCAGCGCTGTGACGCAGGCCGATGCCGCCGGGATGGGCACGACCCTGATGCCGCGCTCATGGGCCTCGCGGACGATCTGCTCGCCGGGGTCGCTGATGCAGGGCATACCGGCATCGCTGCACAGGGCGCAGTTCTCCCCGGCCTCGATGCGGTTCAGGATGGCCTCGCCGTGGTGGAGCGCGTGCTCATAGTAGCTGACCATCGGCTTTTTGAGGCCCAGATGGTTGAGCAGCCGCAGCGTGACGCGGGTGTCCTCAGCCGCGACGAAGTCCGCCAGGCCGAAGGTAGCCGCCACACGCGGCGGCATGTCATCCAGATTGCCGATAGGCGTGGCGACAAGATATAAAGTACCGGGCAATGTGAAAACCCCTTTTGATGTTGATATAATAGTATTATACCTGCAATAACAGACAAGTGCAAGCCAAAAAGAGAGGAGATAGGAGTGAGAAGATAGGAGATTTTCCCACAGCAGGGTTCTCTCCTTTCTCCTAACTCCTATCTCCTCTCTGAAAATTACTCTCCGCTCCGCTCCCCAAACCCGTATTCGTGCTCCTTAACGGGCAGGGTGGTGACTTCAACGTTCTCGATGCGGGCCCAGCGGTTGCTGCGCTCGATGAGGGGGACAAGGGCGTCGAGGGCGGCACGCTCGCCTTGGGCCTCCAGCGTGACGCTGCCGTCCCAGTTGTTGGCGACCCAGCCGGTCAGGCCCAGATGCAGAGCTGCGGCGCGGGCATAATAGCGGAAGCCTACGCCCTGCACTGTGCCGGTGAAGCGCCAGCGGCGGCGGATGGCGCTCATGCGTCGATGCCAGTGACGGTGTAATCCCTGGCCTCGACAGCGGTCTTGAGGTCGGCGTCGGCCACATCGTGGGTCAGGGACACAACGGCAGTGCCCTTCTCGTGGCTGACCTCGGCGCTCTGCACGCCGTCCAGGGCCTCCAATGCCTTCTTCACGGTGGCCTCGCAGTGGCCGCACATCATGCCTTCAATGTGAATCGTCTTTTTCATGGCAGTTCCCTCCGTTTGGGTGGTTTTATTTTCCGGGGCAGGCTGCACGGGGCAGCTGCCGGTGGGGCAGGGGATCTCGGGCGCAGACGCGCGGACCGGGGCTTTGCGCTTCGGCGGGGCATCGTGGGCGGCGCTGCGCGGGTCAAAGGTGTTCAGCCGCAGGGCGTTCGTGACGACGCAGACGCTGGACAGGCTCATGGCCGCGGAGGCGATCATCGGGTTCAGCGTGATGCCGAAGCCCGTGAACACGCCCGCCGCCAGCGGGATGCAGATGGCGTTGTAGAAGAACGCCCAGAACAGGTTCTGATGGATGTTGCGCACCACCGCGCGGGACAGGCGCACCGCGGCGGGCACATCGGCCAGGTCGCTGCGCACCAGCACAACGTCGGCGGCGTCCAGTGCGACGTCCGCACCGGCACCGATGGCAATGCCGGTCTCGGCGCGGGTCAGGGCGGGGGCGTCGTTGATGCCGTCACCGACCATGGCGACGCGGCCCTGTTTTTGCAGTGCGCGGACCTCGGCTTCCTTGCCCGCGGGCAGGACGCCCGCAATGACATGGTCGGCGTCGAGGCCGACAGCCGCGCCGATGTGGCGGGCCGTGGCGGCGTTGTCGCCGGTCAGCATCACGACCTGCAGGCCGAGCGTTTGCATCTGGGCGATGGCGGCGGCGGAGGACTCCTTCACGACGTCGGACACGCCGATGACGCCTGCGGCCTTACCGGCCAGCGAAAAGTAGAGCGGCGTGATGCCGTCGGCGCTCATCTCGTCGCCCGCCTGCTGCAGGTCGTCGGGCAGGGCGCAGGTCTCGCGGATGAAATCGGCATTGCCGCCCGCAATGACCTTGCCCGCGACCTTGCCGCGCAGACCCTTGCCGGGTACGGCCTCAAAGTCGGTCACAGTGGCGTAGGACAGATGGTCCTTCTCGGCGCGCTGCAGGATGGCGCGGGCCAGCGGGTGCTCACTGCGCAGCTCCAGACCGGCGGCCATGCTGAGCAGGAATTTCTCGGGCACGTTGCGGGTGCCGAAGATTTTTACAACGTTGGGCTCACCGGTGGTGACGGTGCCGGTCTTATCCAGCAGTACGGCGTCGGTGTAGCCGGTGGTTTCAAGGCTGGCGGCGGTCTTGAACAGGATGCCGTTTTTGGCACCCACACCGCTGCCGACCATGATGGCGACGGGCGTCGCCAGGCCCAGGGCGCAGGGGCAGCTGATGACCAGCACGCTGATGCCGCGGGCCAGCGCAAATGTAAAGGTCTGGCCCAGCAGCAGCCAGATGACAAACGTGGCCGCGGCGATACAGATGACGGTGGGTACGAAGATGCCGGAGACCCTGTCCGCGGTCTTGGCCAGCGGGGCCTTCGTCGCGGCGGCGTCGCGCACCAGGCGGATGACCTGGGACAGCGTCGTGTCCTGGCCGACGCGCTCGGCACGGCAGGTCAGCGCGCCGTTTTGGTTGATGGTCGCGGCGCTGACGGGGGAGCCGGGGAACTTGTCCACCGGCATGCTCTCGCCGGTCAGTGCGGCCTCGTTGACCGTGGAGATGCCCTCGGTGACGGTGCCGTCCACGGGGATGCTCTCACCGGGGCGGACTAAAAAGAGGTCGCCGACGTTGACCTCACTGACCGGGACTGTGACCTGCTCGCCGCCGCGCAGGACGCAGGCGGTCTGGGGGGCCAGCTTCATCAGGCTTTTCAGTGCGTCGGTGGTTTTGCCCTTGCTGTAGGCTTCCAGCGTTTTGCCGACGGTGATGAGCGTTAAAATCATGGCCGCCGACTCAAAATAAAGGTCGTGGCGGTACTGCATGACTAGGTCGTCGTTGCCGGTGGACAGGCCGATGCAGATCATGACGATGGCGAACACGCCGTAGGCCAGCGACGCGCCGGCGCCGAGGGCGACGAGGGTATCCATGCCGGGCGCGCGGGTCTTGATGCCCTTCCAGCCCGAGAGGAAGAACGCGCGGTTGATCCAGCAGACGGGCAGGGTCAGCACCAGCTGGGTGCCCGCGTACAGGATGGCGTGCCAGCCGCCGCCGTGGAACACACTGCCCAGCGGCAGGCCGATCATGTGGCCCATCGAGACGTACATAAGCGGCACAAGGAAGCAGAGGCTGGCAATCAGGCGCTTTTTGAGCTTGGGAGTCTCGGTGTCCTCGAGCTCGGCGCTTTCGCTCTCGGTGGTGGCGAGGGACGCGCCGTACCCGGCGGCGTCCACGGCGCGGAGGATGCGCCGTGCCGTGGCATCGGGGTCGGCGTCGGGGGCGTAGTCTACCTGCATCGAGTTGGTCAGCAGGCTTACGGCGACGGATGCCACACCCGGCACCGCCGCAACGGCTTTTTCCACATGGCTTGCGCAGGCCGCGCAGCTCATGCCGGTGATTTCGTAGCGTTGCATGGGGATACTCCTTTTTTGGTAGTGCAGAGAAAGCCTTCCCCCGAGGGGGAAGGTGGCGCGGAGCGCCGGATGAGGGGAGAGCTGACGGATACTGCCCGTGAGCGGGTGGCGTTGGCGGGGTCTGCCCTCATCAGTCACCTTCGGTGACAGCTTCCCCCAAGGGGGAAGCCTTTTATCTTATTAAAACAGATTTTCCGGCAGAACGATGTCGCTTTTCGGGACCTGGGACCAATCGAAGGTGCGGGCCAGGGCCTGGGGCGTTGTAGGGGCGGGGGAGGCTTGCAGGCCGCAGGCAAAGGCCAGCTTGCCGATGATCTCCTCGGGGGTGTATTTCTCCCGCAGGTTCTCGAGACTCTGGTCGCCGTCGCGCTTTGAGAGGCGGCGGCCATCGGAGGCCAAAAGCAGCGGCAGATGGTAAAATTTCGGCGGGGTCAGGCCCAGCTCCCGGTAAAGCCAGAGCTGGCGCGGTGTGCTGGACAAGAGGTCGCTGCCGCGCACGACCTCATCGACGCCCATCAGCGCGTCGTCCACAACGACGGCCAGCTGGTAGGCAAACACACCGTCGGCCCGCCGCAGGAAAAAATCCCCGCAGTCGCGGGCGAGGTTTTCTTCATAGTGCCCCATGTGGCCGTCCTCAAAGGCGATGACCTCGTCGGGCACCTGCACGCGCCAGGCGGGGGCGCGGGTCTTGGAGCGCTCGGCAATTTCAGCGGGCGTCAGGCCGCGGCAGGTCCCGGCGTAGATGACCTGCCCGTCGCTGCGGTGGGGCGCGCTGGCCGCGTGCAGCTGACTGCGGCTGCAAAAGCAGGGGTAGACCAGCCCACGGCGGGACAATTCGTCGAAGTACCGCTGATAAATTTCGCTGCGGTCACTCTGGTAGACCGGCGGCGTCGGGCCGTCGGCGGCAAGGCCGAGCCACGCCAAATCGTCCACAATGGCGTCCGCATAGCTGCGGGGGCAGCGCTGGGTGTCCAGATCCTCAATGCGCAGCAGCACCTGCCCGCCCTTGCTTTTGGCGCTCAGCCAGGCCAGCAGGCAGCACATCAGGTTGCCTAGGTGCATCCGCCCGCTGGGGCTGGGCGCGTAGCGTCCCGTGCTCATTCCAGCGTGTAGGTGCCGTCGCCAAGGGCACGCAGATGGACACGGTAGAAGGCGGCCACGGCCTTTGTCATGGCCTCGGCGTCGGCGACGCTGGCCGTCTCGACGGCACTGTGCATCGCGAACTGGGCGCAGCCGATGTCTGCCATCGGGATGGGCAGCGTGTGGCTCTGCAAATTGCCCAGCGTGCTGCCGCCGGCCTCGTCGGCGCGGTTCGTGAACACCTGCACCGGCACGTCGGCCTTCCGGCAGATGGCGCGGAAGATCGCGCCGCTGACGGCGTTCGTCGTGTACTTCTGGCTGGCGTTGTACTTGAGCACCACGCCGCCGCCCAGCCGCACGGGCGCGCAGGGGTCGGACTTCTGCGGGAAGTTCGGGTGGGTCGCGTGGGCGTTGTCGGCGCTCAGCATAAAGCTGTTGGCCATGGCGCGGTGGCTGGCCTGTGCGCTGTGGGGCACGGCTTCAAGGATGCGGTCCAGCACGTCGCGCAGGTAGCTGCTCTCGGCACCCATCCGGCTCGAGGAACCGACCTCCTCGTTGTCGAACATCGCCCAGACCGGGGCGCAGGCGCTGTCGGTCTCCTCGGACGCATCCAGAAAGCCCAGCAGCGTCGTGGCGGCGCATTCCAGATCGTCAATGCGCGGGGCCATGAAAAATTCACCGTCGGGGCCGATCTGGGTTGGGGCCTGGCGGGTGACGAGCTGCAGATCGCTGTCCAGAATGTCGGCGGCCTCCACGCCGAGGGACTCGGCGACGAGGTCGGTCAGGGTGCGGCTGCCCGCGGGGCCCCACAGCGGCTGCATATCGACCTGCGGGTTGAAGGTGTGGCCCTTGTTGATGTCCCGCTGAAAGTGGATGGCCAGCGACGGGATGACGAGCAGGTCGCGATCAAGGTACACAAGGCGGCTCTCGATGCCGTCCTCGGTCTTGACGAGGGCGCGCCCGCCGACGGTCAGCGGGCGGTCCAGCCAGGTGGACATGATCATCCCGCCGTAGCCCTCGACGCTCAGGCGGCGGCAGCCGTCGTTTTCAACGGTGTCGGCCTTGATTTTCCACGACGGGGAGTCGCTGTGGCTGGCCACGATGCGCCAGCCGCCGATGGCGTGCTGCGGCCACAACGGACGAGCCGTTGCGGGTCGTGTAATAGCCCTTGCCCGGCTCAAGGTTCCAGTAGTCGGCCTCCTCCAGCCGGGTGAAGCCGGCGGCGCACAGCCAGCTTTCGGCGGTGGCAGCGGCGTGGAACGGGGTGACGGACTCCTGCAGAAACTCTACTAAATCATCGTACATAAGTTGTTTTCTCCTCTTGGGTGATTTTCCGCACATTTGGCGGTGAATATTGTAGGGCGGGGTGAGGTCAGGCTGCCCTACCTTATAATCATACACAACTATATTACCGCAAACATTCCCAAGAAACAAGTTGCAAACGCGGGGAAAATACCCTATACTTAGTATATTCAAATAGGCACTTTTGACAAGTACGCACTTTTTAGAAACCGCTACCCAAAAGGAGAGTGTGAGCAATGCACCCGAACGAACACTGTAACTGCCGCTATGCGGATGTGGGCTGTGATAGGATGGAGCAGGTCATGGACCAGATCAGCGGCAAGTGGAAGATGCGCATTTTATTCATGGTGGGCGCACACGGTACGCTGCGCTACGGTGAGCTGCGCAAGCTGCTGGACGGTGTGACCCACAAGATGCTGTCGAACCAGTTGAAGGAGCTGGCCGCGGACGGGCTGGTGCAGCGCATCGACTACAACGAGGTTCCGCCCCGGGTCGAGTACCGCCTGACCGAAAACGGCGAGGCGCTGATGCCGATTTTTGATGACATTCAAAACTATATCCGCCGCCAGAGCTGCGGCGACTGCTGCAAGCAGGAAACACGCCACACCTGCTGTGAATAGTATAAGGCAGCAGACTGTCAAAAAATTGCATTCCTGCCTTATTGCGTATGTAGGGGCGACCATTGGTCGCCCGCCAACTTACCGCAGCAACGCATTTTCCGGGACAGTTTCTTGCAAGGCAAACGGGCACGGGCGAGCAATGCTCGCCCCTACAAGAGTGTTTCGACAGTCTGTAGCTGCCCCACATTTCCGCTGCCCACTGTGCCGAACGGGTGTTTATTTCTCCCTCTTGACAAAAGCGGTTAGTCTATGCTATCTTGTCATTGGTTAGCTTGCGCTAACCTTGAAGTATCGCTTTATCCCATTCCGGGCATACTGAAAAAGCAGTTTATAGAGAAAGGACTTTGTACCATGAGCTATCTGGAAATTGAGAAGGTCATTGGCCGCGAGATCATCGACTCCCGCGGCAACCCCACCGTCGAGGCAGAGGTATGGCTGGCCGACGGCACGATTGGCCGCGGTGCTGCCCCCAGCGGTGCGTCCACCGGTGAATTTGAGGCTCTGGAGCTGCGCGACGGCGACAAGAGCCGCTTCGGCGGCAAGGGCGTCAGCAAGGCTGTTGAGAACATCAACACCACCATCAACGAGGTTCTCGCCGGCATGGATGCCTCCGACATCTACGCTGTGGACGCCGCTATGCTGAAGGTCGACGGCACCAAGGATAAGTCCAACCTCGGTGCAAACGCCATTCTGGCGGTTTCCATCGCGGCGGCCCGCGCGGCGGCCATCTCGCTGGATGTGCCCCTGTACCGCTTCTTGGGCGGCGTGTCCGGCAACAAGCTGCCCGTGCCCATGATGAACATCCTGAACGGCGGCGCGCACGCGGCCAACACCGTGGACGTGCAGGAGTTCATGATCATGCCCGCCGGTGCGCCCAGCTTCAAGGAGGGTCTGCGCTGGTGCACCGAGGTGTTCCACGCCCTGCAGGCGCTGCTGAAATCCAAGGGTCTGGCCACCTCCGTCGGTGACGAGGGCGGCTTTGCACCCGACCTTGCCAGCGACGAGGAGGCCATTCAGTATATCCTCGAAGCCATCGAGAAGGCCGGCTACCTGCCCGGCAGGGATTTTGTGCTGGCCATGGATGCTGCCTCCAGCGAGTGGAAGGGCAGCAAAAAGGGCGAGTATAAGCTGCCCAAGTGCGGCAAGGTCTTTACCAGTGAGGAGCTGGTCGAGCACTGGAAGCAGCTGGTCGAGAAGTATCCCATCTACTCCATCGAGGACGGCCTCGACGAGGAAGACTGGGAGGGCTGGCAGCACATGACGAAGGAGCTGGGCGGCAAGGTCCAGCTGGTCGGCGACGACCTGTTCGTCACGAACACCGAGCGCCTGTCCAAGGGCATTCGCTTGGGCTGCGGCAACTCGATCCTCATCAAGCTGAACCAGATCGGCTCGGTTTCCGAGACGCTGGAGGCCATCAAGATGGCGCACAAGGCCGGTTACACCGCCATTGCGTCCCACCGCTCCGGCGAGACCGAGGACACCACGATTGCCGACCTGGCCGTTGCGCTGAACACCTGCCAGATCAAGACCGGCGCCCCCAGCCGCAGCGAGCGCGTCGCCAAGTACAACCAGCTTCTCCGCATCGAGGAGGAGCTTGGCGGCGCCGCGCAGTATCCGGGGTTTGGGGCGTTTAACATTAAAAAGTAAGTGCTAGAGAGGAGAGAAAATGCCGCGGGCGGATGCTCGCATCCGCCCCTACAAATCAAAAACTGTTGCCCAAACAACACACAAAGTCCTGTAATTCTGGTATAATACTCAAAGCCGGGCGAAATGCGCCCGGCGATCCATACATTAAAAGAGGTGCACAATGACAGATTTCAAACAGTGGGAAGGCTTTGAAGGCCGCATTTGGAAAGAGGAAGTCAACACCCGTGACTTCATCCAGAAGAACTACACCCCCTACGACGGCGACGAGAGCTTCCTCGCTGGTCCTACCGACGCTACCAACAAGCTGTGGGGCGCGCTGCAGAAGCTGCAGAAGGCCGAGCGCGCCAAGGGCGGCGTGCTGGACATGGAGACCGAGGTCGTCTCCGGCCTGACCGCCTACGGCCCCGGCTACATCGACCCCGAGCTGAAGGACCTCGAGAAGGTCGTCGGCCTGCAGACCGATAAGCCCCTGAAGCGCGCCTTCATGCCCTACGGCGGCATCAAGATGGCGGAGCAGGCCTGCACCACCTACGGCTACCAGCCCAGCGAGAAGCTGCACGAGATTTTCACCAAGTACACCCGCACCCATAATCAGGCCGTGTTCGATGCCTACACCCCCGAGATGAAGAAGGCCCGCCACAGCCACATCGTCACCGGCCTGCCCGACACCTATGGCCGCGGCCGCATCGTTGGCGACTACCGCCGCGTGGCGCTGTACGGCATCGACTACCTCATCAAGGCCAAGCAGAACGACTTTGCCAACTGCGGCGACGGCACGATGACCGAGGAGGTCGTCCGCCAGCGCGAGGAGATCTCTATGCAGATCTCCGCCCTGAAGGGCATGAAGGAGATGGCTGCTGCCTACGGCTTCGACATCTCCCAGCCCGCCGCCAACGCAAAAGAGGCCGTCCAGTGGCTGTACTTCGGCTATCTGGCCGCCATCAAGACCCAGAACGGCGCTGCCATGAGCGTGGGCCGCATCTCCACCTTCCTGGATATCTACATCC
>OHYP01000687.1_pt1 | contig 15797 bp, 8 predicted proteins | sample 1580341 | NCBI WGS metagenome assembly OHYP01 (sample SAMEA3882509, study PRJEB24775) | human gut metagenome | biome: human-associated habitat; feature: intestine environment; material: feces | place: Netherlands | collected 2009/2010 | reverse complement strand
CCGTCGAATTTCACGGTAAACTCTGCCTCTTTTTCCGCAACATAGACATTTTCCGGGAAATAAGAATTCTCTTCGGAAAATCCCTGTCCCTTGTCTTCATAGATCTGTACCCGCAGTTCTCCTTCCGACTGACGGAAACGCCCGATCCATTCGGTGGGTTTATAGATTTCGCCGCCTAAGAGATTCCGGATCTCACCCATGGACAATTTCTGTCCGGTGACATATTTCTGGAATTCCCGCTCCTGCTCTCTGTACTGTCTTGCCTCATTTTCCGTGATGTCCAGACGATCTAAGATCCGGTCCAGTTCCAACGCATTGCGTCTTTCATTCTCCAGAACATAACAGTAAATTGCCCGGAACGCCAGTGCTTTCGTATCTATGACACGGTCAAAGGTCCACTCGTAATCGATCAGTGTCCAGTGATCCCCGTCCACCAGAATATTGGCAAAGATCAGGTCAAAATCCGCTACCGGAACTTCTTCCCCGAATCCTACCCTCTCCAGATACTCCGCAAACAGGCTGTGGAATCCTTCGATATCCTGTCTGTCCAGACATTCATCCATCAGTTCCGACAACGGTCTGCCCGATACGAATTCAAATTCCGCATAAGGGATGCCGTCCTCTTCTCCCGGATGACAGACATTAACGTCCAGCCGGCTTCCGGCATAACGTCCTTTTAATTTTTCATACGCTTCCATCATATGGCGCACATGCGCCTCGGCTTCTTTGGTCAGCGGATATTTCCGCACGATCCGATTCCCCCGGTCATCCCGCAGGATCTCCGTACGGATGCGGAAGCTTTCCGCACGGTCGTTGGAATATCTGACATATTTCAGGTCCAGAGGCTTGCCGATCACTGCCAGATAAGAATTGGAAAATACAGAAAAAAGACCCTCTTCCACGATTCCGTCAAAAGCACTTTTTTCATCGAATAACAACATTCTGTCACGGTCGAAATTCCGCAGATTATTGGACAGTTCTCCCCGGCCCGGCAGATATGCATCCGAATAGACCGTGGTCATGAATTTATAATCGGGATACGGATAATAAAAACTGCGTTCTCCCACACCGCAGGCATCGAAGATCTTCTCCAGTTTTTTCCGGGAAAAAGTACGCACGACGCCGCCGTTCGGATAATTTTCAATTCCGGAAAACCAGTCTCCCAGGTGATCTTCCTTGCAGCCCGCAAAATATTTCAATCCGTATTTGTTCTCAATAGCGATAACGATTCGTCCACCCGGTGCCAGATGCTTTTGCAGAATTTTCAGAAAATCTTCATAAGGTGTGCTACCGCCTATGTAAGCCTGGCCGTACTCGAAGACACCAATGAGGCAGATATAGTCATAATCTGCGGGCAGATCCGGTTCCACATCCGTAAAATTGCCTATGTGGATCGTCACATTTTCACTTTCACTGTGCCGGTACGCATTGATCAGACTGCGCTTTTTTGAGAGATCTACGCAGGTCACCGATCCGGCTTTCCGGGACAGGGCTCCTGTAATGGCTCCGCAGCCGCTGCCTACTTCCAACACTTTGTCCGTCTTTTTGATCGGAAGAAAATCCACGATATTTTCCCGCAGAGCCGACAGATGATACAGGATCGGCCAGCTTTTTCTCTCTGCGATGATCCGGTCATATTCCACGGTACTGTATTTTTTTACAATCTCCAGAATCTCGTCTTCCACACTGCCGTCACAATAATAATCCTCTCCGGGATACTTATCCAGATTCAGTGTTACTTTGCCGATGGTCTCTGTCATTCTTTATTTCTCCTCCGCATCCCATACTTTCGTGTTGGAATCCATATCATAATAGCCTACGGTGTTTTTATCGGATACTACTGTAATATTCAGGGCATCATACAGTCTGTGATAGACCTCAAAGGTATCCTGATTGTACCCCGTCACTCCCAGAGACAGCAGATATTCTCCACCCTGCAGATTCATCTTCTGTGTAAAAGTCACATTTTTCACATCACCTGGTTCCACACTGTCTAAGAACGCCTTCTCGATCATGGTATTGGTACCGGTGATCTCCACACCGATAACATTTTTCACGGAAAATGCAAAAATCGGTGCCGGTATAGGATCCATAAACCGGACCTTCATATGGATGGTAAACATTGTCCCCTTCAGAATGGCATTGGTAGGCACACCCCTGTCATCCGTAATGTAAAATTCTTCGATCTGTGCCTGCTTTGTACCGTATTCCAGGGCATTGGGATTCTGTCCCTTCGCCTCCGCGGAAGCCTCAGCAGCATCTTTGGCTGCGCCATCCGCCTTTTTCGCAGCGGCTCTCTGCAGATCTTCATCATCTAAGAGATTCTCCGATTCCTCACCGGCATTTTCGGATTCATCGTACTGTCCCACCAATACCCGTTTATAAGTATCGATCATGGCCTTGGGGCTGCCTTCTCCCAGAATATTTCCCTGGTTCAGCAGATAGACGCGGTCGCAATATTTACTGATACTGCTCAGATCGTGACTGACGAAGACGATCGTCTTGCCCATTTTCTTGAATTCTTCGAATTTATGATAACATTTTGCCTGGAAAAATACATCACCGACGCTCAGAGCCTCATCTACGATCAGGATCTCCGGCTCGATATTGATCGCCACTGCAAACGCCAGGCGGACGAACATACCGCTGGAATAGGTCTTTACCGGCTGATAGACATAATCTCCGATATCCGCAAAGCTTAAGATCTCCGGCAGCTTTGCCTCGATCTCTTTTTCGGAAAATCCCATCATGGTACCATTCAGATAGACATTCTCGATACCGTTGTATTCCATATTGAAGCCGGCACCCAGCTCCAACAGAGCGGAGATACGCCCGTTGACCAGCACCCGTCCGGAAGTCGGATTCAATACTCCGGTGATGATCTTCAGGATGGTGGACTTACCGGAACCGTTGGTACCGATGATTCCCACGGTTTCCCCCTGATAGATCTTCATACTCACGCCTTTCAGGGCATAGTGGAGCTTATGTTTGGTCTTTTTACCGAATCCGAAAGCTTCCTTCAGACGGTCCGAAGGTTTATCATATAATTTATAGATTTTCTGGACATTATCAACTTCAATTGCCAGTTTTCTCTTATCCTGCATAATGTCTTAATCCTTTTCTTTCAGTGTTACACTGTCTTTATGGTACCACATGGCCAGGGAACGATTGGCTTCATTATTCGCATCCTCGGAGATTTCTCCCATGCACAAAAACCACGGGCGGAACTGATAGGCCGGCAACTGTACATCTTTTTCCGGTCCGGACAGAATTGCCACCCGCTCCAGATACTCCTGATGAAAATTATAGGCCTCCCCGGTGTGTACATAATAATACGCTCCATAGGACGAATAATGTCCCGCCTGATTGGATGATGCCCGGAAGATCACAAGACATGCCACACCGATCAGCACATAAAACCACCAGGCTGCTGCGCCGTTTCGTATGGCCCACTTCTGTATCGTCAATTGCCCGGTTGTCTGCCCCGCTCTTTTCTCCAGTAACTGTCGCAGCCACCCGATCCAGTAGATCTCATTCAGAAATAACAGCAGCAGATAGGTGATTTTTACCGCATTCAACGTTCTGGACAGTCCGGCATGTCCCAGGGAATACAGGCTCGGTGTATAGCCGGTCGCATACAGACAGAAGGACAAGGCGAGTACGATCCCCGGATAACGAAAACGGTAATCCGTGCTTTTCACTGCCTGCCAGATCATAGGTACCAACAATAACATCACCATCAGAACCACCGGTCCGGTATATTCCGGAATGTGTTTCACGGCTTCCAAAAATGATCTGCCGATGGACTCTAACGGTCCATAGCCCCAACCCACATAACTGCGGGCACGTACGGAATTTCCCGGAGCCGCCACATTCAGGCCGAAGCCTATGATATACACCAGTGTAGACGGCAGCAGCCACAGCCCCGTCCTGCGCCGTTCCACTACCACGCTGACCAGAAGGATGGTCAGAAGACACAATAATCCCTGCAATGCCGTGACGAAATTGCTTCCCGCCGTAATCATGGCAAGCAGAACCGATGCAGTGAATAACAGACCTTTTGCGGTTCTGCCCTCTGCTCTCTCCAGGCAGATGGCCACAGACAAAAACAAAAGTCCGAAACCATGCATTCCCACATAGTGGATCCCGCCGTTATACCAGTAGAAGCCGCTCTGCGCGGAATAGATAAACATAAATTCCGCTATGGTGATCACTGCCTGAATTGCCAAACTGATCCATTGCTCCATTCCGAAGACTTTCCGCAGGATCACGTGGGTAAACACCATGCTTCCCGCCAAAAGCAGTAACAGAATGAACACCGGTCCTAAGAAGTAATACTGTTCTCCCCAGACAGCCGGCATCAGTGTCATGAAAAAAATAGAAGAATACGTTCCCTGCCATGCATACCACTGGGTTCTGGAGCAGTCCAGTGCGCCGGAGATCGCCGCCCATTTCGACTGCTCCTGCTCCATGGCAGCTCTGGCAAATCTTCCAAAGTTATAGTCGTCATAATAAGGAACCGCATAAATCGTCAGTCGAAACAGTGGGATCAGTGCTAACAACAGCAGTCCGCAACAGCCCACTGCCAGCAGTACCCTGCCCGGCTTCCATAACAATATTTTTCTTAACTTTTCAAGAGCACCCTTCAATTACTTTCACCCTTTCTGTTTCCCCCACAACAGTTCCGTAATGCAGTACCTCCCCACAAGGTTCTTCATTTATAAAAGCTTTTTGCCATGCTCTGTTTATTTTTACAATATGTTTTCTCCGTTCCTCGAGTTCTCGGAATGGTAACAGTCCTTCGTATTACAATACATCTGCGAAATGCACTTTCAGTCTCTTAAAGATCACAGCACCCAGTCCGAACAATACCACCGTCACGATCCAGAAATACATCGTGGAGAAGAAATCCCGGAAAAACCATTCTTTCTCGTAGATCGCACTGCGGTAGCCATTCACGATATAGACCAGCGGATTCAGCTTCAGGATCATGATCCACTCCGGAGACAGCGCGTCCAGATTCCATAAGATCGGAGTGGCCCACATGCCGATCTGCAATCCGATGCTGATGATCTGGGACAGATCCCGGAAAAACACCACTACCGCACACGTGGTGTAGCTGAGTGCCAGCACAAATATAAACAGGCAAAAACTGTAATAAATGATCTGTATAGTGTAGATTGTGGGGTAATAGCCGTAAATAGCCGCTACGATCAACAGGAGACACACGAAAAATACATGGATAAAAGTAGCCGCAATAATCTTGATGATCGGCAGGATGCTGATCTTAAATACTACTTTTTTCACCAGATAGTTGTACTCTAAGAGTGCATTGGTGCCGTTGTTCAGTGCCTCACTGAAGTAGAACCAAGGCACCAGTCCCGCTGTCAGGAAAAGTACAAAAGGCACTTCCACGCCCTCCCGCAGGGGTGTGCTGGTATTTCCCATGATCTTGTCGAAGACGATGTAATACATCGCCACGGTTACCACCGGCTGTGCCATCGCCCAGACCGCGCCCAGGTAAGAACCCGCATATCTCTTTTTAAAATCGTTTTTCGCCAGCTTCCAGATCAGATGTCTATTCTGGAATAACTCTACCGGCAGTCCGGTAAATTTATCGTACCAGTGGATAAACGCAAAGCATGCCGCCGCAATGACAACGCAGGAGATGATCTTTTTCGCCAGCTCCTGGCTTTGATCCACAGCAGGTCCCGGATTCTTATGGAACACGATGAGCAGAGCCATGATCACTGCCGCTGTCACGAACAGGGCAATACCTGTTTTCTTACTGATTTTCACACTTTTTTTCATGCTCTTTTTCCTTCATGTACTGTTCCAGAGTGCCCCACTTGGTATCCTTCTCGGATAATATCAGTTCCATACCTTCGGGGATGGGCCATTCCACACCGATATCCGGCGTGTTATATGCAATACCGCCCTCATCATCCGGATGATAAAAATCGGTACATTTGTAGCAGAACTCTGCGTAATCGGACAGTACCAGAAATCCATGCGCGAAATTTTTCGGAATAAAGAACTGCTTCTTGTTCTCCTCAGACAAAAGTACACCATACCACTGCCCGAAAGTTTTGGAGCCTTCCCGCAGATCCACAGCCACATCATAGACTTCTCCGCGGATCACACGTACCAGCTTGTCCTGCGGAAAATGCTTCTGAAAATGAAGTCCTCTGAGAACTCCTTTTTTAGAAGCAGACTGATTATCCTGTACAAACACTTCCGGGATTCCCGCTGCTTTAAGATCATTGTAATTATAAGTCTCCATGAAATACCCTCTGGCATCACCGAATACCGTGGGGGTAATGATCTTCAATCCTTCGATTTCACATGTTTCTACTGTTATCTTGCCCATTTATTTCATCCTCACTCTTTATTATTTTCATTCATAGGTGATATTCATATCGACTCTGCCTTCGATACCGTCCACTTTTCCCTTGGAGGTATACTGCCAGGTCTTGTAATATCCCTGATATAACGGCACACTGCGGTACTCCGCAAGCCAGATATGATAGTTCTCCAGTCTGGCGGTCTGCAGATTATTGTTGTACCAGTTGCGGCTGGCATAGACGCCTGCTGTATATCCGGCATTTTCTACCGTCCGGCAAAAAGCCTCACATACCAGGGTTCTGGTCTCCGCATCCAGTCCGTCCGCCCGGCCGTTTCCTCCGGCACCCTCCGTATCAATAAATACAGGATAGCTCAGTTGGAAATCACGGATCAGCTCCAGCACGGCAGAAGCCTCTTCCACCGCCTCTTTCTCATCTGTAGCCTGGGTAAAAAAGTACACGCCCACCGGAATCCCAGCGGCTGTTGCACCTTTCATGTTGGCGACAAACTGTGGATCCTCCACCAGACTTCCCGTAACCGAACCGCGGTAGCCCGCACGAACGATGGCAAACTGCACTCCGGCATTTTTCACCTTATCCCAGTCGATAGTGCCGTTCCACTTGGACACATCGATGCCGACCTTCGCATTGCCGGATGTAGTCTGCAGCTTTTGGATCTCGGTCTTGTCCGCATCTGCCAAAGCTCCTGCCACAGCACTGTCCTCGGCATCCGCATCGACTTCATCCTCTGTCTTGATCAACAGAGAAATATCATCAATGGCCAGATATTCCACTTTTTCTTTTACATGCACTTTGGTCTCGGTGATGGGAACTTTATATCCTTCGATGGGTAACAGTTCCATATAATAATCGCCGGAATCCAGATCAGCAATGTAGATCACGCCGTCCTGATCCAGATCCTTGTAATCTCCCAGACCGTCCACCCGGACATAGAAACTCTCTCCGGTCACCGGTACACCTTCATTGTCCACGATCTGGATGCGCAGATCCTTTTCCACGGAAGTCGCCACCAGTGACAGGCGGTGGCTGTTATCTTTCGCCGCCTCCAGGATCGGATTCACATCCGGATCAAAAAACGTATTATCTTTTAAAAAGGCTTTCAGGTCGTTGCCGATCCTGCCATCCGCTTCCGCGGTGTCCGTCTCCCCGGTGCCCTCCGGCACGGGATCCACTGCTTCGCCGTCACCTGCATTCTGCGCTCCGGACACCGCCGTGTTCTGGCCGGATGTGGGGGACAGTTGTTCCCTGTTCACATACATTACCGCTAGTGCCACCAGCAGGATCACCGCCATGGAGGCCAGGATCCCTATTTTCCGCAGCTTAGAGTCCATTTGCTACCTCTACCAGATATTTACCGTAATTCGTCTTCAGCAGCGGCTCTGCCAGTGCCAGCAGCTGCTCTTTATCAATAAATCCACGTTTGAAAGCGATCTCCTCGATACAGGAAATATACAATCCCTGTCTCTTCTGGAATGCTGCCACGAAATCTGCCGCATCCAGAAGTGCATCGTGATTGCCGGTATCCAGCCATGCGAATCCACGACCCAGAGTCTCTACCTGCAGAGTTCCTCTGTTCAGGTACTCGTTATTAATACTGGTGATCTCGATCTCACCTCTTGCGGAGGGCTTTACGTTCTTCGCAATCTCCACTACATCGTTATCATAGAAATACAGTCCGGGAACTGCATAATTGCTCTTGGGATGCTCCGGCTTCTCCTCGATAGAAAGTGCCTTGCCGTTCTCATCGAACTCCACTACGCCGTATTCTCTGGGATCGCGCACATAATAACCGAAGATGGTCGCGCCTTTTTCTCTGGCGGCTACTTTACGAAGCACTGCCGAAAAGCTCTGCCCGTAGAAAATATTATCTCCCAGTACCAGTGCCACTCTGTCGTTACCGATGAATTCCGCTCCGATGATAAAAGCATCCGCCAGTCCACGGGGCTTATCCTGCACCGCATACTCGAGACGCATGCCCAACTGACTGCCGTCTCCCAATAACTCTTTGAATACCGGAAGATCTCTCGGGGTGGAAATGATCAGCACCTCTCTGATATCTGCCAGCATCAGTGTTGACAGGGGATAATAGATCATCGGTTTATCGTACACCGGCATGATCTGCTTGGATATTGCTTTTGTCAGGGGATAAAGTCTGGTTCCGGAACCTCCCGCCAGTATAATACCTTTCATAAAAACCTCCTTAAAATACTTGTTTTTTAACACACCGAATGGGAACGACGTTCATCGTTCCCATTTAGCAGATATTCTTTACTTTTCCTCATACATTTCATTGTAGTATTTCTGGTAATCGCCACTGGTCACATTGTTCATCCAGTCTTCATGCTCGAAGTACCAGGCGATGGTCTTGCGGATACCTTCCTTGAACATGGTCTCGGGATACCAGCCGATCTCTGCCTTGATCTTGTCCGGCGCGATGGCATATCTTCTGTCATGTCCCTTACGGTCTTCCACGTAAGTGATCAGATCGTTGTTGATATGTGCCTTGCGGGGATCGGAATCGGGAAGCATCTCCTGTAAGGTCTCGATGATAATATGGATGATCTCGATGTTCTGCTTCTCGTTGTGTCCGCCGATATTGTAAGTCTGGAACAGGCTTCCCTGCTCCTGTACCATGTCGATGGCCTTCGCATGATCCTCTACATACAGCCAGTCGCGGACATTTTTGCCGTCTCCGTATACCGGAAGCTTCTTGCCGTGAAGGGCATTGTTGATGATCAGAGGGATCAGCTTCTCGGGGAACTGGAAAGGACCGTAATTGTTGGAGCAGTTGGTGATATTGGCAGGGAAATGATAGGTATCCATGTATGCCTTCACCAGCATGTCCGAGCTTGCCTTACTGGCGGAGTAAGGACTGTGGGGATCATAAGGCGTGGTCTCATAGAAGAAAGCATTGTCATCATCGGGAAGAGATCCGTAGACCTCATCCGTAGATACATGCAGGAACTTTTTGCCAGCCTTGAAGCTGCCGTCCGGAAGCTCCCAGGCTGCCTTGGCACAGTTTAACATCACTGCGGTACCCAGCACGTTGGTCTGTACGAAGATCTCCGGGTTACGGATACTTCTGTCTACATGGCTTTCGGCTGCGAAATGTACCACGCGGTCAATATCGTTCTCCGCGAAAATTTTGCCGATGGCTTCCTTGTCGCAGATATTTGCCTTCACGAAAGTGTAATTATCACGCTTCTCCACATCCTTGAGATTCTCCAGGTTTCCCGCATAGGTCAGGGCATCCACATTAATGATACGGATCTCGTTATCGTATTTTTTGAACATGTAATGAATGTAGTTGGAACCGATAAAACCGGCACCGCCTGTTACCAGATAAGTTCTCATTTTCTCTCCGTTCTGCGCAGGTGTACGCATTTTGCTATAGATAGTGATAGTCTACCATAAAATAGGGTGGATAGCAACACGGGCTATCGTCCTGCCTGCGAGCAGTCTCACCGACTGTTCATTGTAAATATTAACACGGCTTCTCCGCACTTCGTGCTCTCGAATCCGTAACACCCATTCGCATTCCGGACTATCGTCCTACTTGCTCATGTGTGTTTGATTTGCTAATAAAGCACCAGACCTGCCTGTAAGCAGTCAGTCTGGGCTTTATTGCAAATCTTAATATCCCAGGTAGCTGATATTTAAATCGACTTTGCCGCTGATACCGCTGACTTTTCCGTCGGATCTGTACTGCCACAGATCATATCTGCCGGTATAGGTCGGGGTCTTGGCATACTGTGCCAGCCAGATCTTGTAACCGTTCAGAGCACCTGCATCCATCTTGGATGTCAGCCATGTCTTGTTGGCATAGACACCGGGAGTATATCCTGCATTCTTGATCGTGTTGCAGAATGCCTTGCAGACTGCGGTTCTGGTAGCAGAATCGATGGCATCGCCTCTTCCGCCGCTGCCTTCCACATCCAGGAATACCGGATAAGAAATCTTATATCCGCTGATACGGTCCAGTACCATGGATGCTTCCTGTACTGCTTCTACCTCATCCACTGCCTGTGTGAAGAAGTATACACCTACCTTAAGGCCCGCTGCCGTAGCTCCCTTAATGTTAGTCTTGAACTTAGGATCCTCGATCAATGCTCCCTGGGATGATCCGCGGTATCCCACACGAATGATCACATAATTCACTCCGGAATTCTTAACCGCATTCCAGTCAATGCTGCCGTTCCACTTGGACACATCAATACCCATAGTGCCCGATCCCACTACCAGGGACCCGTCACTTGCGAAGTTATATTTTGCACCCTGGATGACCTGCTCACCGGTCACCTTGCTGCCGTCTGCCTTGAAGAAATATACCTTACCGTCTAACGTCTGCCAGCCGGTATATCTGGCCTCCTCCATGAGGAAAAACTTTGTGGCAGTGTAATAATCCGCATAAGCTGCTGCCCGGTATTGGTTGTCACCGATGGATACATACAGCTGTCTGCCGCTGGTATCCTTTAACGGTGTTTTTGTATCCTCTCTGGGATTCACATCGCCCGCTACCGTAACTGTAAAGGTGGCTTTTGCTTCCGCGCTGCCCTCCTTATATGTGACAGTGATGGTTGCGGTTCCTTTTTTCACACCGGTAACGGTGATCGTTTTGCCACTTACAGCTACCGTGGCAATATTCTTATCTCCGGAATCTGCCGTTATGGTTCCGCTTCCGCTGACAGAGGCTGTTACAGCAGCCGTAGATTTCGGATAAACGGTTACAGCTGTCTTATCCAAAGTGATCTTGATTCCACCCGTGACCTTCACTGCCAGATCCAGTGTCTTAGTCTCAGTTCCCATCGTTACGGTGACTGTGATCTTCGCATCACCGGCTGCTACACCTTTCACTGTGATCTTACCGTTTGCATCTACCGCCGCAGTGGCTGCTTTATCATTGGAATTTGCAGTGATCTTATAAGTTGCACCTGTGAAATTTGTAACTTTAACCTGTGCTGTTGCTTCTTTTCCTGCTTCTACGTTCAGGGATGCCGGTTCCAAAACAGCGGTCGGCTTTTGGACTTCCGTAACAGTAACTTCCCAGGTACAGGTCTTCTGTGTGCTTCCTACCTGTGCATATGCTATAGGAAGGCTGCCGCCTCCCACGGACTGCGACTCACCTGAGGAGCTACCATCTTCCCCTGTTCCTCCTGAAGATGTACCCGAATCCGGTGTTGTGGGAGTCGGCGTCGGTGTCGGAGTAGGTGTAGGTGTCGACGTAGGTGTAGGAGTCGGCGTCGGTGTAGGAGTCGGCGTAGCACTGCCAGCCTCCGTATACGTACAAGTGATCGTTACAGGTCCACCTGCCTTCACGCCGGTAACCACACCATTATTTACACTGGCCACCGCCGCATTATCGCTGCTCCAGCTAACAACCGTGGCTCCTGCCGGCGGATTCAGCTGCTTGGTCTCTCCTACCTTGATACTTATCTGTTCATTTGCTATGCGCAGGAATCTTCCACTATAAGCCGTCTGTTTTTCCGGATTTACCACGGTATCTTTTGTTACCTCTCTATAAGTAGGAGGTAATTTCTTACTTTCTACCCACTGCACGGTATCTTCCAGAATAGACTCCACCACAGTATCATTTTTCATGGTGTCCTCTTTTGCCGCATTGACCTCGGATTCCTTCTTGATCTCGTTTGCCACATCGACCTTTTTATAAGCGATATCCTTTCTGACTTCTACCTTCTGGGTACCGGTAGGCAGTGTGTAATCCTTATATTTTTCATCGGTCAGGGTATTTACCGCTACCGTATAGTTGCCGGGGGTAATGCCCTTCTTGTAGATAATACCGTCCATGTCATCATCGGTCCAGGTATCGGATTTACCTTTGGGATCCGTGATCGTCACGCTGAAAGGTACATTGGAGATCAGTTTACCGCTCTTTTTATTGGTAAATTTGATCTTTAGATCCTTCTGCACGGAGACCAGTTCCAGTTCAACGGTACCACCGTTGGTATACTCGGCCTCATCATATTCTTTTTGTTCCTCATTCTCATCATCGACTGCATTGGCTGCTGCGATCTTCGCAAGCTTTGCATCTGCCACTGCCAGCATACCCTGCTCACCGATCATCTGGATGCCGTCCAGCTGGCTGCCCACACTGACGAACTCCGATACCTGATGATCCACCATACGTGCGCTGGCATATACACTGCCTGTCACAATGGCCAAGATCAGCACTGCCACACCGGTTGCCGTCATAATGCGGTCCATGGTACTCATGTTCAGGAATTTGGTCCAGATAGCAGCTATTTTATTGCCACCCTGCTTTTTACTCTTTTTCCCTTTACCGCCACGAGCAGGTGCCATATCATCGTCGGCATAGTACTCTTCATCGTCGGCGTAATATTCTTCGCTGTCCTGGTCTCCGATATACTCCTCGTCGTCGGCATAGTACTCTTCGCCATCCTCGTCTCGGCTGTAATGCAGCACAACATGAGCCCCCGGAGTACTCTCATACTGTAAAAATGCCTTGTCATAGATGAAATACTTCTTCAGCAGTCTGTAATCAAGCCTTGCAAAAAAATCAAAATACATATTGTTATATATATAATATTTAAGCAATGTATCTTCAATCTCAAGCTCAGCCTGAGTGATATCCGTTTTCTCAGCAAAATGCTTCAATAGGGCTAACTGGCAGGCATCATTTAATGTTCTGTTTCCAATAAATCGCTTTTCGATAATATCAAAAATAAAATCAGCCTTGCACATGCCACTATGCAGATATCCATGTGCCACAAGAGATATATAAGCTAAAATCAGCTTATCATTTCCGGCTCTTTTATAGTATTCCAGAAAGATATCCGATATCTTTTCAGGCTCAATCTGCGTATAAATACCCTGTTCGAGAATACGCTCATCAAGCTTCATGGAAGATATTGAAAACTTGTCAGCAGAAGGTCACTGTATTTGCCTGTTTTAAAGGCAGATATGGCAAGCTGCACCATAAAATCATCATCTACATGCTGCACCTTAAGTGCATTCTCACACAAAACCACCTGCGATGCGGCAGCAAGCATGTCTATTCCATACTCCATGGCCATATCATATGCCTTTTCATAGAGGCGGTTTGATACAAGCATGTCAATAAGATATTTTCTTGCATCCTTTTGCAGAATATCAAAATCAATGCTTTGCAGAAACGGCCTGACGTAATCCTCATAATCGTGAAGCTGACAATATTTTAAAATTCTGTATCCCATAACAGCTTTGTAGGAATCAGAAAAAGATTCACTATAAAATACAGGTTTAAACAGCTTCAAATCACCCTTTGTAAAATCAGAATAATCCCTTACATTCTTAAAATGTGACACTATATACTGTGGTCTGTCTGGCGAGAGGCTTATACACCTGTCAAGGTATTTCTCGGCATCCATCAGCCTCTGCAGTCTGTAAGAGATGCTTTTAACATATCTATAGCCCCTTGAGTCCTCAAAAAGTATAACATAGTCGTTTGAAAACAGTTCAAAATAAGCACACTGGTCTGTAACCGGAACTATCTGAGGCTCCTTCATTTCATTCTGATATATGATGGCTCTCACTATGCGCTTATCAAATACAATAAGCTTGTGGGTATATATAATATCTGAAAAAGCTGCCGAAAGCTCTTCATTGATGAATCCCAACTCAAGCATATCCTCGTATAAAACAGCCAGATTGTCATCAATATGCCTAAGCTGTGCCTGGTCCATGGCAAACCTGCCCATAGCTTTCCTGTACTTGTGGTAGACCTCAGGCTCTGTTTCCTTGGCAGCAATTATATTATTGTAAAGCACTGCAAGCTTTCGGTATGGCAGCTTATTATCATAGCTGAAATACATCTGGATAATCTTTGGCACAGGGGAAATCTGCCTGTCATCCATCGTAATGAGATACGACTCATACAAGCCTGTCAGACGCAGCTTATTCTCGATACCCAGCTCAAACCATTTATGAAAACAGGTATCATTTTTGTGTCCCTTAATCAGGTAGCTGCATATGATGCCGACATACTCTGCCTCCGGACATATCTCATAGGCTGCTGTAAGAAGCTCATATACCCTGTTATCGAACCCGCCTGCCAGATCAACCGCCTCAAAAATTGCTCCGGCAAGCTCCTTTGTCAGAGCCTTTTTCTTTACGGCCCAGCTTAGGATGCGAAGCTCAAATACCGACAGCTCCTTTATTAGATAAGGATCCTGTGATATGAGATAATAAGCTTCAATATACAAATACGGAGACGAACAGCCTCGCAGTACCCAGTATTTTATATCTTTAAGCTTACCGGCATTGTCATCAAAATACTGATTCCTCAAAAATAAAAGTACCCAGAACAAAAGCACAGAGTCAGGATTTTCATAAAAAATCAGCTCCACTTCGTGTGTCATATTGTCAATGTATGAGGGCTCTCTCTCTAACAGCGTCATCAGATACAGATAATAGCCCCAGATTGGAGCTTTCTTATCAGGATTACTGTGCTTGAAATCATCAAGAATCCACTTAGCTTCCTGCCTTTGCCTATTGATAATAAATGCCTGAGCCTTCATCAGCTCATACATATGCTCATCCGGCATGAGTGCATGCAGGTGGTTTAATATGCTTATAGTCTCGTTTGCCCATACCCCGGTCACTATCCGCTTCAGCCTGAAGTTGGTATAAAGCTCCATGATTCCGACCATGCATTCCTTTATGTCCTTTGTCACAGCTATACCACTTATGCTGCCATCATCATCTCTTACACCGGCCGTGATATCTATTGTAAAGCTCTGATATACACCATCAATATATATACGGCCAAAATTACGTCCGGCATGCATTGCAGATGCATCGATGATATACTCATACAGATAGGTTTTACCTATAAAATCATCATGCGTTAAAACAGGCTTAGACAGCTTTATGAATTCACAATCCGTGCGCAGGCGTATCTCGGTATAGCCCCAGTTATCCTTTGTTATGGTAAAGCATCCACTCTGTGGCTCTTTAGAAGCCATAAAAATCTCCTCTGACTTGTCTACACTAATGGAAACAGGCTTTTTTTTGTTTACGCCAATCAGAAACTCTTCCATATTCTGACCGGATGGTCTGGCGCAGGCAAAGCCCTCATAGGTCAGCCTCTCATATACATTGTCATAAGGAATTGTGTTTAAGAAATTGCGATTATAAAACAGATGATAAGCCTCATCCCAATTAGATGCCGCAAGCCTTGTAAAATCATCAAGGCTCTTTACAGCTCCGGTGGATGCTTCCGCATAGAGCCTTGTGATTCTTGCACAAAAAGAAAGACTGTACTCTATCTGATTGCATACAATCACAAATTTGCCCTCGCAGGCATCGCCCTCCGTGAGACCCTTACTGTTAAATTGATAACGAATCCTGACTTTCTCGCCCTCGAAGTGCGGATTCAGACACTCCATCCTAGGATTAGTCGAATAAACTATGCCA
>OHYP01000663.1_pt1 | contig 16406 bp, 10 predicted proteins | sample 1580341 | NCBI WGS metagenome assembly OHYP01 (sample SAMEA3882509, study PRJEB24775) | human gut metagenome | biome: human-associated habitat; feature: intestine environment; material: feces | place: Netherlands | collected 2009/2010 | reverse complement strand
CCTGTATCTGTTGTTTACCAGAAACGGCATACCCTGGCAGACCGCCAATGCACCCTATCTGTATAAGATGGCGGACATGATCGTGACCGGGCTCCCGGAAGGAATTACCGGCAAAGAGAAAATCAGGCGGGTAACCATCCAGTTTGGAGAATACAGCAGTATGATTCAAGAAGATGTCATTCCGGTATGGAATATTCAGAGACTTGAGCTGGACAGCATCGGTTTCCCCATACCCTGCGGAGACCATCAGAATTATGAACACAGCGTTTCCCTGAAGAAGCATGGAATAAATCATGCATATCTGGTGGAGGATGACAGGAATGTACAGAGTGTCAGTCAGGAAGGGGAAAGATTACGAATCGTATGTAAAACCGGTGAAGCAAAAAAATGGGGGATCTATCAGATCCGTTCTTCCCAGGAGCAGAAGATAGACCGCTATACCTTTCCCATCATGGGAAACGGCCGGGAAGAAAGCTTTGCAGAGAAATACCAGAGAAAGTGGAACCAGCAGATCAGGACCAAAACAGAGCTGGCGCATTTCATAAAGGGATTCGGGCTGGAGGATTATGTACGTTATCAGGACTGTCAGGTAGAGGACGACTTTCCGGGCAATAGGGAGACATACGCGGTGAACTGCTTTATTCCGGATGAGATCCGGCTCAGATCAACGCAGAAGAAACTGGTTCTCTATTTCCAACCGGGAAAACAGGAGAGGTGGCTGCAGAGAGATATTCTGAGTTTTCTGGTATCTGAGGTACAGCGGATCTATCCGGAATATGACTGTGGGGGAATATTGGTATGAGGTACCTCTGGGAAGTACTATTGGAAGCGAAAAAGGAACAGATTCCGGAAGAGAGACTTCGGTTTGTCCATGCGCCACAGGGCAGCGGGTATATGGAACTGTCCCTGCCCTGTCTCAACCAGACCTGGCTGGGAGAAGAGGAGCAGCCGGAAGACATCAACATAGAGGTGAATACCTATTATCGCTTTTATGACATATTCTGTGAAATGTTTCCACCGGATGAGGCAGAGTTCCCCTCACTGCGGGAAAGTCTGACAAATTTATGCCTGCATATGCTGGCACAGAATGATATCAGGATGGGCATGACAAGGGAAGATTACCACAAGAGACTTCTTGCAAAAGAGATTCTGGACGGAAACTTCGGAGAAATAGCAGGAAACGTATTCCGGTCAATGAGCAGCAAAGAGCAGGAGATATTGCTGGGCGGATGGCTGAACAGCTTCCGGACAGGCAGTGTCCTGCCGGTTTTTCTGGATATGGTTCATGGTCTGGTGGCGGACAGCATCGTCTATCACAACAACGCCTATCCGGATGAGATTCTGATCTATACCGGATGGAAGAGAGAGCGGAACCTGGAGCAGAGGATCCGATTCCTGATCGATACGTTTCTGGACATCCGGTATCGGGTGGAAATCTTTTATGAATATCATTTCGGGATAATCGGAGTAGAGGAGACGATGCGGATCGGGGAGATCGCGATCTGCTGAAGGGAGAGAAAATGTTTCAGAATATTTATCCTGTGTTTGAACCCAAAAGACTTTTAAAAAAAGAGATGTTGGAAAATCTCAGGGATTTTCCCAGAAGCCTGTTTGGATTGCAGTATCAGAATTACAGCGATGGAATTCTGTATGGATGTGACATTACGGGAACGGAGACAGGGATGATTCTTCTGCCGGGAATATTGTGTTACAAAGGTGTGCCCTATTTTCTGGAGAGACCATATCCTGTTTCGTGTAAAGCAGAAGGAAAAATGGCATATGTAAAGGTACATTTCTGGGATAAGACCATCGGCAGCGGCGGTGAAGAGTATTTGTCACAAATCATTGTGGATGAACAGGAGCCGGATGCAGAACAGGAACTGGAGCTGGCACGGTTTAAACTTCAGGCGGGAGCAAGACTTCGCTCAGACTATGTGGACTTTTATGATTACGAGACCGAATTTGATACGGTGAATCGTATTTACGTGCCTTATGCCGCACTGGATCATCCCGGCATCTGGCCGCAGATTTTAAAGAGCTTTGCAAGAGAATTATTGAAGTATGCTGTGACAGATCCGTGGGATTGTGCATTCTGTCTCCAATGTCTGCAAAGGAAGGAAGCCATGCCTTATGAGGCGGTCCGTGCCTATCTTCATGCAAGGCTGGGGCAGAATAAGGAATACACAAATATGCAGATGTATGGCGCATTGAAGAGAATTCTGGGTGAAGCGGGAGGAAGGGAAGAGATTCCCGGACAGACCCGAAAGAAAGAGGGAACATTACTCATGCTTTAACGGTGTGAGGGAAAAGGAGGCGGCAGGCATGGAAAACGAAATGGATTTGTCCATAGCACGGTTTATCAGAGAGCAGCGGGAACGGGAAGAACAGGAGGAAAGAGAACGCCTGCGGAAACAGTATGATCCCAGGGAGCGGATTACTTATACGCTGGAGGAGATGATAGAGGGGATACGAAGCGGACGACAGTATCTCTATACATTGTTGCTGGAGTTTGAACCGAAGGACCTGTTGGAAGGACGGTTGACGGTTCCTTTTATTAAAAATTTCTATGATGTGGAGCAAAATGAAGCCGGAATGATTCTTTTGGCAAGCAATGCACGCAAGGTTGTTTTTAATGTATCTGATGCACCTTGCACAAAAGTGAAGATGCCTCTGAATAAATGGATCGAGCAGACCAAAGAAGCCATGAAGGATATGCACATATATATTAAGCCCGGGAAAAAGGCGGTGGTAGGAAATATGGAATATTTCTGCTATACGGCGCCTACATCCAGAGGACGTCTTTTTAACATCGTCTTTCGGTTGAAAAAAGGCGGCAGGATATATGCGGGAAACCTGAATTGCCCGGAGGAAGAGCAAAAAGGCATGGGACTGTTGCTGGAGGCAATGGTGCATGTGATTGAGGAAATGAACCGTTAGAAGGGAGGGAGCAGCGTATGGATGCGATTACCTATGGGAGTCTTTTTCTGATACTGGGAAGTACGCGTCTGTCGGTTTTGACATGCTGCATCAGTGAAAATCCCGGGAAGCACGGATTCCTTTCCGCAGATGCAGAGACGCAGGAGGAACTGAAGGATTATCTTCTGTACGAGGAAGATGGTCATATCGGATTATTTGTAATGCTCGGAGAGACCATAAAACCGTTGTTTTACGGCACGGTGACCTGTATGGAAGTAAAGGCTCAGGGAGGAAGGTGTGTGCTGCATCTGGAGGCACTGACGGAAAGCTATCAGATGGATCTTACAGTAAGGAACCGGTCTTTTCAGGACGTAGCCATGACCTCCCACCAGTTAATTCAAAAGATATTGGAGCCTTATTCGCAAAGTCAGATTCTGTTCTCCATAGAAGATAAGGCATTAGGGCAGATTATGGTGCAGTATCAGGAAACGGATTGGGAATTTCTGAACCGTGTTCTTTCCGCGTATGGTGCCAGTGCGTATATTGCAGGCAATGAACCGGGGATTTATCTGAGAGTAGGATTGATGGATACAGAGGAGGATGCAGACTGGGATCTGCTTCCCTATGTTCTGCATCGTAATGCTGCGCCCAGAGAGACAAAAAAAGGACTGAAAGGGCAGATCTGCTATCAGATAGAGACATATGACATTCTTCCATTGGGAAAAAAAGTGCTTTTCAAAGGGAAAGAACTGTATATCGGAAAAATCGAAAGATTTTTCCGGCAGGGACTTTTTGTCAGCAGATATTATCTGTATTTTGCAGAGGGACTGAGGAAACTGAAATATTACAATCCGTTCCTCGGTGGAGTATCCATAAACGGGGTGGTTACGGCCGTCAGCAGGAATCGGCTTCAGGCACAATTAGAGACGGATGCTTTGGCAAATTACAGGAAAAAGTATTTTTTCCCCTTTTCTACAGTGGCAGCATCTCCGGATGGAAGTGGATGGTATTGCATGCCCAGACCGGGGGATCAGGTAAGGATTTTCTTCCCCACCGCAGATGAGAAGGAAAGCTATGCGATTGCAAATATTCAGGGAGATTCGTCGCCTGCATCTGACAGTCCGATGAGCAGGCCTGATCTGAAGGATATTACCATGCCGGATGGAAAGGCTGTCCGGTTTATAGAAGGCGGAATACAACTGGCTGTTGGCGGAAATAAAGGAACTGTCACTCTGACAAATGATGGAAACGCCGAAATTGTTACCGATGATGACATTGAAATCAGCGCGGCGGAGGCAGTGTGTTTCAGCACGGATGGAATGATGAGTGTGACAGCGGGATCCCGGATACAGTTTATCAATGATGCGGGGGGAAATATTACCGTAACAGACGAAACAGTGAAAATCGATGCTGCTATGATTATCAACAATTAGCGGAGGGATATTATGTACAGTTTGCATGATATAGAAGTAAACGGGCTGGATCTGGCAGAGGTGTTGGAGTGTGAAATAGAATCCCGGGCAGGAGAGCATAGTACGCTGGTGATCCTTGCCCGTGTGACAGAAGAAGAGTTTGTATTTGAAATCTCAGATTGTCAGGATCTTGAAGTACTTCTGCGCGAAGGAGAAGGCAGGAAGATCCTGTTCTCCGGCATCCTGACGGATATTCAGATAACGGAAAGCGGTCAGGTGAAGACTGTACGAATAGAAGGAAAGAGCCGCAGCTGGCTTATGGATCGGGAGAAACATTCCCGTTCTTTCCAGAACGCTAAGATGACTTTTCAGGAGTTAGCACAGGAAATACTGGCAAATTATAAGGATGCTGATCTGATCTATGCTGCTGCGGGAAAGGCGGTTGGAAGTCTGATCGTTCAGTATGAGGAGACGGATTGGGAATTCCTGCAGAGAGTGCTTTCCAGGGAAGGTATTATGATCACTCCGGACTGCCGACAGCCCGGCTTAAAATTATATGCGGGAGTTCCGGAGCTTATGGAGTCAGCATTTCCCTGTCATATTCTGGATATGGAAAAGGATATGGACGGATATTATGAGCTGAAGGCAAACGGCAGAGAGGTGCATGCATCGGATTTTACCCGCTATACGGTCGTTTCAGAACAGCTTATGGGAATCTTTGATCCGGTCCGGATACAGGGAAATCCTTTTGTGGTTTGTGCATGCAGATATTCCTTTGAAGATCAGGAGATGCAGGGAACTTATAAATTACAAAGTGCAAAGGGGCTTACAAGGCCTGTGATCTATCCCATGCATTTGATCGGGGTAGCGCTGAATGGCAATGTGGTGAACGTATCAGGTACAAAAGTGCAGGTAGCAATGGCAATTGATGGAAACAGCAGGAAACGTGCATTGTACTGGTTCCCCTATTCCACCCTGTCTGCATCCTCAGATGGCAGCGGATGGTATTGCATGCCGGAGGTGGGAGATGATGTGCGGATATATTTTCCTTCCAAGGCAGAATCTGAGGCAATTGCACTGAGTGCTGTAAGTAATTACGATGCACCGCAGAGTGGAGAAGATCGGATGAGCGATCCGGACAACCGGTATCTGCGCACCAAATCCGGGCAGGAGCTTGCACTGGCCCCGGGGTATATAAAGCTTTCCTGTGGAAAAGCAGCATCCGCAGTGACAATTCAGACGGATGGAAAGGTCAAAATACAATCTCAGTCTATGGTGAAGGCAATGGCACAGGAAGAGATTGCGATTCATGCGGAGGAGCAGGTGACGCTTCATGTATCGGAACAATTTATTATGCATAGTCTGAGCGGCGGACAGATTGTATCCAGCAAAGGCAACGTTATTATGCAGGGAACAGAAGTAATCGTGGATTAACATGTTTTGAAGGAGAGACAGATGGACAGAGAAACGGCTTTGCAGAATTACAGAGAAGCGGTATCGAGAAAAATAGCAGCATTCCGCAGCCATATGGGGGATTCTGTTCTGGAACATGCCGAGGATTGGGAGGCTGTGGTAGAAAAAGCCATGAAGCTTCTGGGAGAGCAGATGGAAAAACAGGGAAAGGAGTATGTATGTTTTTTGTATTTTTCTCTGTTGAAGTCAGATACGATCAACAGAAACTATCGGGTTCAGCTTCACGGTCTCGATATGAGCTGGTATATGGATAAGGAACCGGTTGAGGTGTATGTGGATGTAAAGGAATTGCTTACACCTTTGGATGAACTTTGGAATGAGTTAGTTTGTGCCAATCAGGGATATGGTGTCTCTGTCAATGAATATGACATTCAGAATCTGCTGTTTGATGAACTGACCATTATGGACAATATGATCTGTCAGGTGCTTCGCTATCGTCTGCGGGACTGGGAGAAAAAGGGAATCTTTGAGCCTGTTACCCGTTCTCCCTATTGGGTACTGAGGTGGGGGGAATATCGTGATCAGACCGAAATACTGGTTCAGGCGGACCGGGTGGAAAAGGATCCCGGCGTCTGGAAGACCGAACTGTCAAAGGCAGCCAGAGAGCCGGAAAAGATGGTGTTCAGTTATTGGTATAAAGGCACCTATGCAGACAGAACGATCCGGGACATGGATATGCGCTTTATTACGTTTGAGGAAAGCACCGTACAAAACATTGTATTTCAGAACTGCAATCTGGAAGGAAGCCGTTTCCCCGGAACCAGACTGACGGGATGCAGCTTTGAAGGGTGTAATCTGTGGGGGGCAGATTTTCGGGAGTGCACGTTTGAACAGACATCTTTTGCCGGAGCTGAACTTACTGCCGCTGTGTTCCCCGCAGAAAGTGTTCCGTTTCTGGAAATCAGTGCAGAGCAGCTTCAGGTAATCCGTCTGGACAGGGAGGAAGAATCATGAGGTATTTCTTTATTACGCAGGACAAAAATCTGCCGGGATCTATTCAGTATCGTGATTTTGATATCAATGGGAGCCGCCATGTGTTTTCTAAAGAGGACAGCAGCCAGTTGGACAGTGTTGTGGCATTGTATCTGGCAGGGGATGGCAACGAGGCCAGATGGGATTTTCTACAGCATCCGGTAACCATGTTCTCCAGAAGATTCCGGAATATTCTGGATGCGTATGAACCGGGATTGTTCTTCCAGGAGGTAGTTCTAATCCACAAGGAGAGTTCCCGGCAGTACCGGTATGTACATACGTTAATGGATCAGCTGGATGCGGTGGGAAGTCAGACGGAATATTATCCCAACGGGACGGTAAAGCGTCTGGTTTTAGACAGCGGGAAAATTGGACAGCATAACCTGTTCCTGCTGAAAGGGAACCAGAGAAAGGATCCGATTGTCAGTCTGCCTCTGGCAGAGAGCCTGCTGCGGCGCAGGCCGATGGGAATACACTTTGAAGAAGTGGAGGTGCAGTAAATGAGTGAGATACAGCCAAGTCTGGGAGAACTGGAGGATGCACAGAATACTGCCTATGAGAATTTCTTCACAGCGCGGGATGCTGTTACGGCGGCTGGGGAAAGAGTTGCTGCCGCCGATGAAGCGGTATGTCTGGCAGAGAAAAAGTATATGAACGGTGAAATCAGTGTGGAAGAGTGGGAGGCAACGTTACAGGAATTAAGCGATGCACAAGTGGCTGAGACAGCGGCAAATGAGAACTATGAAGCTGCGGCAGCGGGGGCGCAGGCGGCAGCGGAAGCGGTGGAGGCCAAAAAACAGGAACTTCGTGACAGCCGTGTAAATGACACCGCTTATGTGGTACATTGTGCCCGGATCGAGTGCCCTTTTGGTATGCGTGAAAGCTATCTGGCACTGGATGCTACCCATGGGGTACTGACGCACCAGATACCGCAGATGACGGTAAAAGATATGATTCTGAATACAAATATCATTAACTTCGGTGGATGCCACAGCAGGGAGAACCCTGATGTTCAGGCGGAGATTGAAAAAACCAACGCCATCATAGAATCCAAAAAAGACTGGCGGGACGATGTGGTGGGCTATTTCACAAAGAAATGGAATGAGCGTGTAACAATCATAAAAGCAGGGATCGGTCTTGCAAAAAAACTATTAGGGATGAAAAAGAAAGAAAAGACCGAAGAAGAAAAGCTGGAAGAAATGAGTTCAGATTTTGTTGGTGAGTGCAAGGCCCAGTTCCCCGCGGACGGAGAATGGCTGGAAGGGCATGAAAAGGTATTTATTAATGGGGAACCGTTGCTGTTGCGCAGATGCAGTATCATGTGCAGTTACGGAGGATGTGTAACGATCTTGCTTTCGGGACAGCCGGAATAGGAGGAAAAAGGTATGGAGCTTGCTTATCAGGGTCTTTTCATTCGACTTCCCTTTGAAGGTGCGGTTGGAGTAGAAGCATTTGAAATGAATGCGTCATTTAATGACCATGTCACATTAAGGCTGTTACTTCTGGTGGAAGAAGAAAAGATAGAAGCTCTCATTCATGGTATTGGGGATGGGGATGATATAGAGGTATATAAGGCGGAGGCTGATGGACTTTTATATGCCGGAAAGATTACAGACGCTAAAATGGAGCAGGATCGCAGCCTGCACCTTTTGCAGCTGGAAGCAGCTTCTTATACCATGGAATGGGGGCTTGCACCGGTAAGCCAGAGCTTTCTGAACTTAGACACAACATACAGGCAGGTTATGGACAAGGTCCTTAAGAATCAGAAGGATGTGGAAATTCTGGACTGTGCTACCAAAGGTGCTGTGATTCCTGATTTCCTGCTTCAGTATGAGGAGAGCGACTGGAATTTCCTCGTGCGTCTTGCCAGTCATTTTCATACCTTTATGGTACCGGACTGCCGTGCGGCGCATGGACGGGCCTATTTTGGAATTCCGGATCTGGGGGAAGAATATGTCCTGAGCGATGAAGAGTTTACAGAGATCAAGGATATGGACCAGTATTATCGTCTGGGCAGAGAACAGAAAATCCTTCCGCAGGAAACCCTTAAATGGAAAGTGACTGCCAGGCAGGATTTCTGTCTGGCACAGAAGGTACGCTTCCGGGGGATCAGTGCCATTGTCACAAGGATACAGTATCAGACGGTAGAAGGAGAACTTGTACGGACTTATGAACTGAGCCGGAGAAAGGGTGTGTTATGTGCCCCTGAAAAGAATCCTCATATTTTCGGTATGAGCATCCCCGCTACGGTAAAAGAGCGTTCGGGAAATTGTGTCAGGGTGCATTTCCATATTGATCCGGAATATGATAATTCCCCTAATGTAAAATACTTTACTTATGCGATCGAGAGCAGCTTTATCTACTGTATGCCGGAGGTGGGAAGTCAGGTACATATTTACTTCCCCGGGGATGATGAGAAAGATGCTATTGCAGTTCATGCCATCCGGACATCCAGCGGTTCCTCCTCATCCGGTTATGCACAGATACCGGACAACAAATCTTTTTCCAATGTAAATGGTGCGGAACTTTTGATGACTCCATCTAAGGCTATCGTATCTGCCGATCAGGAAAAGCAGACCTGTGTCTATCTGGATACGGATGGAAATGCCCTTATCACAGGGAAGAAGATTTGTCTTCATGCGGAAAAGAACCTGATTGTGGGCGATCCTGCAGAGGAAGACGGACAGGCTTCCAGACAAATGGTGCTGGAGGCGGAGGAACTGACGGTTCAGGTCGGAGGGAACGGTTCTCAGATCAACTTAACGGATGAGGCACGGATTATAGCAGCCTTTGTAAAGATGGATGCATCGGACCGGTCGCCTGCTGCAAATCCGTCTCTGGAAGAACTCAGATCATCCGTAACAGCAAATGATGAGACCAACAGAAAAAATATCAATGAAGATGTCAGCAATGAGCTGGTGGAGAAATTCGAGGAAGGCAGAACCGGTATCCTGAAAGGGATCGTAAAAGTGGCTGCCAGTTGCAACTGTGGCGGTAGCGGTAGCGCTGACCGCAGCAACCGGCGGTGCTGCGGCAGTTATTATTGCAACCGTGGTGTTGGGAGCAGCTACGGCTGCATATGCTGCTGCAGATGTGGGAGAAGGAATAGACAATTACAAAAATGCCCAAAGCGGTGATTTAAGTCAGGGACACAATTTCATGCGGGATGACGTATTCGGTGGAAACGAGCTCCTGTATGAACTGGTGAGAGCGGGTACGGAGATTGCCTTCGGTGTTGTATCCGGCTGTGCAATAGGTAGTGCATTTAATAAATTGATGACAGCAGAAAAATTCATACATCTTGCTAAGGAAGCAAAATGTATGAAGGCAGTCATGCAGATAGGGGGAAATGTACTGGATGGTATTTTTGATGATCTGGCACGGACAGGAGAGATCAATCCTGCCAGGACACTATGGAATATCGGGATAGGATTTGCACAGGGCAGTACCGGCAGTGGCATCCGTGACGGACTATTGAGTAAATTAGGTATTGAAGGATGTTCCTTCGGAAACCATCTCATTAAGACATTTCTGGGCGGTTTTATTGACACCGGCATAGATGGGGTGGGTTCTGCTCTGAGTGAACAGGACTTTGATCTGAAGAGCAGCCTTATCCAGAATCTTTTCTTTAATGGACTGGACGCTTTTATCAGCGATCCTGTGGACGCAGTCACGGGAATCTATGTCATTCAGGCTACGGATTTCCTGCTGGCCAGCGTGCCCTTTGCCCTGAAACTGGAACGGTCCTATTATTCTACCAATAATACGGTCTCTGTACTGGGGCTGGGATGGAAATTCCCATATGCCAGCAGGATATATCGGGATACAAGGGATGTGGAGCATACCCGGGTTCATCTGGAGACCATCACGGGTCATTCTGTGTGCTACGAGGAGCAGGATGGCCGTTGGGTGAACCAGAGCAAGGGAGCATCCAGATTCCTGATGGAAGTACAGGAGGCAGAGATAACCGGACAGGAGCGGTATGTGCTTACGGATGTGGTGGACCATACCCTGAGTGTTTATGATGCCAGAGGACTGCTTCAGTCTGTGGAATATCCAAATCAGCAGCGCTTAAGCTTTGCCTATGGAGAAGAGGGGCTGGAACGGATCGTTACGCCCCTGGGCAATGTACTTCAGGTAGAGTGCCGGGGTGGGCGTATTCTGCAGATTACGGATGAGATCGGACGCAGGACCCAGTATCGCTATGAGGGCGATCTTCTGGTGGATGTGGTGCATACGGACGAGGGGATTACCCACTACGAATATGATGAAAACGGACATATTTCTTCCGTTACGGATCAGAACGGAAGTTGTTATCTGGAGAACGAGTATGACGTGAAGGGCAGGGTCACCCGTCAGAACTTTTCAAGCGGTGTGTACCAGACCTTTACTTATGATGATATTCATCACAGGAATACCATTTATTACAGCGAAACGGGCAAGACGGAGATCTATGAATACAATAACCGGTTTCTGAAGGAACGGGTAATTTATGAGGATGGTTCGTTTCAGACCTATCAGTATTCGGATGACAACTTAAAGGTGGAAGAAATCAGTCGTCTGGGCAGCAGGAAAGAGTGGGAGTACGATGCCTATGGAAGAAGCATCCGGGGAAAATTTCCGGATGGCTTTGAAGTGCACCATGAATATAATGATCACCATGATCTGGTACATACATGGGACAGCGACGGAAGAGAGACCCTCTATACTTATGACCAGGAACACAATCCGGTCAGGACGATGGAAAAGATCAAAGAGGGCAAATGGAAAGAAACGGCCCGGAAGTATGATTTCAGGGGAAGATGCATTCTGGAGCGGGATGCCCTCGGAAACGAAAGCCTTAAGGAATATGAAGCCAACCGGGCATACCCCAGCCGTGTCATTACGCCGAAGGGGGAGGAGACCGCCTACGGCTACGATACCGTAGGCCGCAGACTGTCCATCAGCAATACTTACGGCACGGTGGAGCTGGCTTACAATTCCAGAAACTTTGTCACCAGCCGCATCGACGGGGAAGGCTATACCACCCGTAGATTCTATGACCGCATGGGCAATCTGACCACTTACTATCCACCCGTGCAGTGGGAAAAGAAAGAGAGCGGCTATGAGTACCGCCACGATTTTCTGGAACGTGTGGTAGATACCATATCTCCCCTGCAGGAACACCATCGTGTATTCCGTAACTTTGACGGGGACATCACCAGCCGGATCCATCCGGTCAGCTATGCCCTGAAAGGCGAAGAGGGAGAAGGAACCCGCTATGAGTACGATTCTGACGGGAACTGCATCCGTATCCTTTATCCGGACGGAGGCGTGGAGCGGAGATTCTATGATGCGGACGGCAACATGATCAAACAGGTACAGCCGGAATCTTATGATGCAGATTCGGATGACGGCAATGGCTACCGCTATGCCTATGACGCCTGCGGCCGGATGACAGAAGTACAGGATCCCGAGGGGAACATCCTGCACACCTACGAGTACAACGGGCACGGACAGATCCTCCGGGAAGTGGACGGCGAAGGAAAGGAGGTCATCTATACCTATAATGATCTGGGCTGGAAGATCCGGGAACAGATAAAAGTGCAGGAGACCGATCCTGCGCTGTACCGTGTCATCGCCTATACCTATGACAGTCAGGGCAATAAGGTGGAGGAGGCCTACGGACAGCAGGAGGTGGAAAGAGACGGAGAGCCGGATGGCTGGCACCGGATCCATTTTTCCTACGATAAAAACAATCATCTGAATGTAGTGAAAGATGACTTTGGGGCAAAAATGCGCTACGATTATGACTGTCTGGGAAATGTAACGCTGGAAGAGCGTGTCATTGCGGACGGTGTTCATAGTGTTATTCATTATGCCTACAATAAAAACGGGTGGCTTGTTCAGCGGACGGAGGAAATCCAGGGCAACGGCCCGGTACAGGCCGCCGTTACAAGATATGCCTACGATGCCAACGGCAACCTGACAAAGATCACCACCCCGAAGGGCTCCGAGATCCGCAGAAGCTACGATGCGGACGACCGCCTGACCGAGGAGAGAGTCCTTGACAGAAAGAACGGTATCGACAGACGGGTGCAGTATGCCTATGATGCGGCCGGAAATGTGCTGAAACAGGCCATTCTGGGAACGGACGGGGAATGTCTGGAGAGCAGCACCCGGTATGACCTGAAAGACCGGGCGACCCACAGAACCAATCCGGCAGGAGGGGTGACCCGCTATCTCTATGACCGGAATGACAGGCTGCGGAAAGAGATCAGTCCCTACGGCTACGAGCCGGAAAACGATGACGGGGCAGGCGCAGCCTACACCTATGACAGCCGCGGCAACCGCCTCCGCACCACCAATGCATTAGGAGAAGTGGTACAGGAGCTTTCCTACAACCTGCGGAATCAGCCGGTCATCCAAAAGGATACGTTTGGAAACCGGACAGAGCTTTCCTACGAACTGGACGGAAAGATCAAGGATGTCCGGCGATTAGGGAACGGTAACCGGAACCATCAGCGCATCCTCCAGCAGTATGAGTATAATGCCAGGGGGCAGATCACGGGAGTTGTGGACGGCAACCGGAATCCCATCTCCTATGACGTGGACAGCTGGGGACGCATCACAGGCATTGGCTTTGCGGACGGGGGGAAGGAAGGCTATGAATACACCCCCGCCGGGCAGGTCAGCAGGACTATAGACGGCAACGGCAATGCAGTGCAGTACCGTTACAACAGTCTCGGCAAGGTCAGCGAGAGAATTGACCAGCTGGGATTCACAGAGACCTTCCGGTATGACGAGGAGGGCAACCTGTCCCTGCACATCGACCGGGATGGAAGACAGCTGCAGCGCGCCTGCAACGTATTCGGACAGCCTGTGTATGAGAAGGCGTCCGATGCAGAAGGAAAACATACCAACATCAGCACCTGGCACTATGACAGCCTGGGCCGGGTGACCCGTGCCGTCTGTGACGGGAAGTCCTATGAATACATCTACGATGCATATGGTAATCTGAAAGAGAAGCGTTCCAACGGGAAACGCTTAGTTTCCTATACCCATGACAGGGCAGGGCAGATCACGGAGATCAGGGATCCCGCAGGAGTCAGCACCCGGTATGAGTATGACATTCTGGGCAGACGAAGCCGCATCTTTAATGATGACGGACTGGAAGTGCGCTACGGCTACGATGCTTTGAACCGCATCCGCCATATCCGTTATGGCAATGGTGTGGAGACCGCCTATACCTACGATGGTGACGGTAACATCCGCACACTGGAAACCAAGGCAGGAGAAAATGTCCTGCTCTCCTTTGCATACCAGTATGACGGCAACGGAAACCGCACGGCGAAGACAGGCACACAGGCAGCTCTGGGCGGCATCACTTCCGAAATCACCACAGGGAATAATGCGTTGGATCTCTCCTATGCTTATGATGTCCGGGGACAGCTTCTGGAAGAGCGGCGGAACGGCGCTTCTGTTTGCTATGCCTATGACAAAGCCGGAAACAGAATCCGGAAGACGGATGTACAGGGAGAAATCCGTTATCTTTATAATGAGAAGAACCAGCTGGTCGAAGAGGAAAGCCCTGCCGATAGAAAACAGTTTTCTTATGACCGTCAGGGCGGTATAATAGAGGAGAAAAATGCAGCCGGGATCCGTCGGTTCTCCTATAACAGCCGCCGCCAGCAGACAAGGGTGGAAACCGAAACCGGCAGCGTGCAGGAGAACCGCTATGATGCGGAAGGCCTGCGTTTTGAACTGCTGGAAAACGGCAGGAGAACCAGCTTTGTATACCACGATGGAGAGCTTCTGCAGGAGGAGGGAAGAGAAGAGCAGGGCACCAGTTATCATCTCGGGGCAGGGATGGAAGCGTTCCGCAGAGGACAGGAACTGTCCTACTACCACAGGGACGAACAGCTCAGTACGGCACTTGTTACTGATGGACATAGAAATGTTCAGAACAGCTACCAGTATGATGCCTTTGGCATGTCTCTTGGAACCACAGAGAAGCTGAATAACCGCATCCGCTATACGGGACAACAGTATGATGATGTAACGGGACAGTATTATTTACGGGCGAGGTACTATAATCCGGTTGCCGGGCGGTTCATGCAGGAAGACGTATATCAGGGGGATGGACTGAATCTGTATGCGTACTGCGGGAATAACCCGGTGGTGTATGATGATCCGAGTGGGTATAAAAGGAAAGCTTGTCCTCCGCAGGGGAAAATTAGTGAAAGTGTTGATGAGAGTGGTAGTAGCTCCTATAGTTTATTACCAAGTGAAGGTGAAATTGGAACATATAGAGAGTTATTAGATGCAGGTGAGGTTGGAGATAATATTACACCACATCATATGCCTTCTGCGGAATATATGTCTCAGTATGGAGTAGGAAGGGAAGATGGTCTTTGTATGAATATGGAAATGCCTAGTCCAGGTACGGGAGGGCGACATCGTTTGACCGACACTTATGGAAGAAATATGACAGATGCAGAAAAGGCATATTATTATTCGTTATCCCCTAGAGATGCACTAGCATACGATATTGCAAATATGAGGCAAATATATCAGAGTCAAGGTTTATATTCTGAGATACGACCGAAATTGCAAGAATATATCAAGAAATACATGGAATTAATGCCTGAATTATTTGATAAATAGAAGAGGAGAATTAAGCAATGGATAAAAAAAATCAGATACAACAATTAATCAATTCCAGGAAGCTGAGTACTGATGAGGAATATGTGTTATTTGAAGGTGCCTTGCAGGCATTGCATTTGAATATAACGATTGATGATATTGCTGAAATATGTAAAGCTTTTGATGATGATACAAAAGATGATGAAGTTATGTTTGGAATTATTCATCTGATTGAACAATTGCAAGGAGAGGAGTACTTAAAGAAGATTGCAATATGTACACCAGATATGAAGGAGGCTCATGATTGGGCAATGACGTTAAATAAGAGAATAATTAACAGTCAAAAATATTTTGAAAAGTACATTGAAATTATTGGCGATTTGGAAAAGGAATACAAAGAAAAAATATTAAAACTGTTAGTTGATGTTAAAAATGATAATCCTAAAAGATTTGGTGACAAAATAAATATGTTGATTGAGCGGACAGTATAGTAACTTTATTTATGTCTCCACTTAAGGATGCCCACCACTTAAAAATCCAACAACGGTCTTTAATTTAATTGAAATGGATCTAAAGTATAGAAAGATCCAAGAAGATTTAATATAAAGACCTTAGAGCAAAATTTATTCTATGGGTGCATTTAAGGACATCCAAATTCAAAACTGAATATTGATTCTAAGATTTAAAACGCATTGTTTTCATAGCACTTGGTGCTGTGGAGACAATGCGTTTTTTCGATGATAATTTTCAAATTCTTTTCCAGACTGCTAATATCGGTCTACTCCTTGCGAATATCGTGCCCAAAGTCTGTCTTTTGGGCATCTCATAAAGAGAAAGTGCACAGTTAGCTCAAGAAAACATTGCTAGCGAAACTCTGGTATTGAACTTTAACAAGTAAATATTATTCGAAATTGAACCATCAGCGCATCCTCCAACAGTATAAGTATAATGCCAGAGGCCAGATTATCGGAGTCGTGGACGGCAACCGGAATCCCATTTCCTATGACG
>OHYP01000660.1_pt1 | contig 16458 bp, 16 predicted proteins | sample 1580341 | NCBI WGS metagenome assembly OHYP01 (sample SAMEA3882509, study PRJEB24775) | human gut metagenome | biome: human-associated habitat; feature: intestine environment; material: feces | place: Netherlands | collected 2009/2010 | reverse complement strand
CACTCGAATTTAGAACTTATGCAATATTTCACCAGAAGGGAGGCTGGAAAATGGCTACACCATTTACTGTTTACAAACTGATCATCCTATACATGCTTCGGAATTCTTCGTCCCCCATCACTAATTCAGAAATTTCAGAATTTATTCTGGACCGTGAGTACACAAATTATTTCCATTTGCAACAGGCGCTTTCCGAGCTTGAGGAAACAGAACTGATTGAGAAGCGTACCATTTCCAATACTTCCTACTATTATCTTACTGAAGATGGAAAAAACACGCTCACCTATTTCGAGAATGATATTTCCCAGGACATCCGTACTGAAGTGCTCCAGTACCTGGCAGCCAGAGGTGCCTCCACCAAGAATCAGGTGAAAGCTCCAGCCGATTATTACATTAATAATCAGGGAGAATATGTGGTTCACCTTCAGCTTTTGCAGAAGGGTGCTTCTGTGATCGATCTTTCTCTTGCAGCGCCATCTCTTTCCGCTGCCAAGGCCATGTGCAGGCAGTGGCCCAAGAAATATGAAGAAATTTATGCAAAAATAATGGAGGGGCTTTTATAAAGCTCCTCCACTTTTTATTTCAGATATTGTAATTGTTCAGTACCTTCACAGCTGCACGCTTCGCAAAACAGCACTTGCTGATAATTACTCAATATTTATTCCAAACCGTGTTCGAAAAATCATTCCTTCAATCTGCATGCTCTTTTATAAACTTCATGTGTTCCTTCAGTTTCTTCTCATATCCCATATCTGACAGCTCATAGAATTTCTCTCCACGAATCTCATCTGGCAGATACTGCTGCTTTACATAATGATTTGGATAATCGTGGGCATACTTATAGCCGATTCCATGTCCCAGCTTCTCATGCCCTCCATAATGGGCATCCTGAAGATGAACCGGCACAGTCGTCCTAGTACGCTTCACACTGTCCATTGCTGCAAAAATAGCATTCACCGCAGCATTGCTCTTAGGTGCACACGCCATATATGCGGCAGCCTGGGAAAGAATGATCTGGGATTCCGGCATTCCCACCCGCTCAACTGCCTGGGCTGCTGCTGTTGCCACTACCAGGGCCTGGGGATCTGCATTTCCAATATCTTCAGAAGCAAGGATCATCATACGTCTTGCAATAAATTTCACATCTTCACCTGCATACAGCATCTTCGCCAGATAATAAACTGCAGCATCCGGATCGGAGCCGCGCATACTCTTGATAAATGCAGAAATAATATCATAATGGTTATCTCCATCTTTATCATAGCGCACCACGCGCTTCTGGATACACTCAGAAGCCACATCCAGAGTAATATGGATCTTGCCGTCTGAAGCTCTTGGCGTAGTAAGAATGCCAAGCTCTATGGCATTCAGAGCGCTTCTGGCATCTCCCCCTGCCATATCTGCCAGAAACTCCAGGGCATCTTCATCCAGAACCGCATTATAGCTTCCCATGCCCTTTTCCTTATCGTTCACTGCCCGTAGGAGCAGTTCTTTAATCTCCGGAATCTCCAGCGCCTTCAACTCAAATACAATAGAACGTGAAAGGAGCGCACCGTTTACCTCAAAATAGGGATTCTCTGTGGTGGCCCCAATAAGGATAATGGTTCCGTCCTCCACAAAAGGCAAAAGATAATCCTGCTGTCCTTTATTAAAGCGATGAATCTCATCAATAAACAAAATCGTCTTTCGCCCATACATTCCAAGGGCATTCTGAGCCTGTTTTACCACTTCTTCCATATCTTTCTTGCCTGCTACGGTGGCATTGATCTGGGTAAAGTCTGCGCTAGTAGTATTGGCGATGACTTTAGCCAAGGTGGTCTTTCCGGTTCCTGGAGGACCGTAAAAAATAACGGAAGTCAGCTTATCTGCCTTGATGGCTCTGTAAAGTAATTTATCTTTTCCCACAATGTGCTGCTGTCCCACTACTTCCTCCAGTTTCGTAGGGCGAAGACGTGAGGCAAGTGGGGATTCATTCTCCATTGTCCTGGATTTCGCATATTCAAATAAATCCATGTATTTCTCTCCAATTCAAAAGTAATTTTCCGTACATTTGTTCTAATTATAATCTATATTTCTCATTTAGGCAAGTTTATAAAGCTATTTTTTAACTGTTCGCGGAGCATTACATTACTGTTCACTGGTAACGTTCCGCGAGGCGTTTTTTGTGAACAAAGTTCACAGTAACCTTTTTTCCTAAGTTCTTACAAAATAAAGCAGCATAAACTTGCAAAATCGAGGATTTCCAATTACAATGAATACATCATTCATGAAAGGATTTTACAAAATGACAAAGGAAGAACTCGCTCTTGAAGTGATAGATCGATTAAAGAAAGAATACCCCCTGGCAGATTGCACTCTTGATTACGATGAAGCCTGGAAACTGTTGGTTAGCGTACGGCTGGCAGCACAGTGTACAGATGCCAGAGTCAATGTTGTAGTGCAGGATCTGTATGCCAGATATCCGAACGTAGCCGCACTTGCAGCAGCTACCCCTGAAGAAATTGAAGCGATTGTAAAGCCTTGCGGACTGGGAAAAAGTAAAGCCAGAGACATCAGCGCATGCATGAAAATCCTGCATGAAAAATACCATGACAATGTTCCATGTGACTTTGACGCTCTTCTCGCCCTCCCTGGTGTAGGACGCAAAAGTGCCAATCTGATCATGGGCGATGTATTCGGTAAACCAGCTATTGTCACTGATACACACTGCATTCGTCTCACCAACCGGATTGGCCTTGTGGATGGAATCAAGGATCCTAAGAAAGTTGAAATGGCACTGTGGAAAATCATTCCGCCGGAAGAGGGAAATGACTTCTGTCACCGCCTGGTAAACCACGGACGGGAAGTCTGTACTGCCAGAACCAGGCCTTATTGCGACAGATGCTGTCTCGCTGATATCTGCGCAAAAAACGCAGTAGACTAAAGCAAAGGCTTTCTGCAGGATATGCAGGTTTTAAAGCTCCCTATAAAAAGGAAGCATTTTCGCCCGGATATTTTCTCGAAAATGCTTCCTTTTACGGTTATTCTCCCACACTTCTTCTCAACGCAAACATAAAAATCTTCTCAAATCCCACACTCACTGCAATAATGACAATTGTCCATGCAAACAGGTCTGGTGTCTCCAGATACACCTTAGCTTTGTATAATTTTTCACCGATGGACCCAGCAGGAATGCCGATTACTTCAGCCGCAATCCCCGCTTTCCAACAGAGACCAAGTCCCAGTTTACAGGCAGTAACTGCATATGGCATAACCTGGGAAAGATAGATAAATTGTAATTTTTTTCCCACTCCCGCTCCAAAGGAATCTGCCATCTCCAGAAGCTGTTTGTCCGTCTGCCTGATTCCTTCCAGAATATTTGTATATACCACTGGAAAAACCATGAGAAACGAAATAAACACGGATAAGTTTCTGGATGGAATCCAGATCAGGCACAAAATAATAAAAGAAGCAACCGGCGTAGCTTTTATCCCCATGATCAATGGCTCCATCAGCACTTCCACAGCAAAAAAAGCAGAAGAAAGCGCCGCCAGAACCGTTCCCAGGATCAAAGCCAGAGAAAATCCCAGTATAATCCTTACGAAACTGAACACCACAGATTTCCAGAAATCTCCCATTGCAATCAATTCGGTAAGTCTCTTTATAACAGAAACAGGAGATGCCAGAAGGATCTCCTGTTTCAGCCACATACTGGTCAGCTGCCATACCATAATCCATACAGCAGCTGCCACAATTTTATAAAATATCCGATATTTTTTTGCCTTATCAGCGTTTATAATAGAAGTCCTCATCTGGTAACTGACCTCCGATTGTTTCCGGATTCTGCTCATTTAGTGTGTTCAGATAGCCGGAAAGAATGGTCTGCATTTCGTCGCCCTCCATGAATACAATACTGCATTCCGGAATGGCTTTTGCTGCAACTTCTGCCGGAATAATATCATGGTTTCCAATGATCTGGGCAGCTGCTTCTGTATCAGAATTTACAAATTCTACAGAGTCCTTATATGCATCCATAAACGCATCAATATCTGCTTCATGCTCTTTCAGATAATCATTTCTGGCAATTACAACACCTGTTACCAGCCTGCTTCCATCTGTTGCAGAAGACTCCCAAAGCTCATTCAGGTCAAGGGCCACACGAAGGTTCTCATTCTTCATAAGTGCAGTGGTTACAAAAGGCTGTGGAAGAAGTCCAACTGCTGTCTGGTCTTCTGCAAGCGCTGCTACAACCTCTGCATGCTCAGACTTGTACTCAATGGTCACATCCTTCTCCGGATCCAGTCCATTAGACTTCAGAACAGAGTTTAACGCATACTCCGGAGTCGCACCTTTACCACTGGCATAGATCGTTTTTCCCTTTAAATCATCTACAGACTGGATGGAATCACCATTCTCCACCAGATAAAGAACACCAAGAGTATTTACTGCCAGAACGCTGACGTTTTTATCTGTTTTCTGATATAAAACGGAGGCTAAATTGGATGGAACAGCTGCTACATCTACCTGTCCCTGAACGATCATTGGGACAATTTCATCTGGAGATGCAGCAAGGGAAAACTCGTAATTCTCATCGTCCAGAAGCTGTGCCATTCCCATTGCAGTAGGACCCTTCAGTGCCCCAATTTTCATTACAGAACTGTCTGAATCCGTCTCATCAGCCGGCTCTTCTGATGTCTCATCTGCCGCTTCCGTTTCTTCATTCTGTTCTTCTGCCAATACAATATTTGCGCTTCCAATACCTCCAGCCATTGTTCCAACACCAAGTGCAGCTGCCATAAACCATGATAATGCTCTTCTCTTCATAGAATGTCCTTTCCGGATCTTTACCTGATCCCATCAGTTCGTAATAGGTTACTGTTCACTGGTAACATTCCGCGAGGTGTTTTTTTGTGAACAAAGTTCACAGAAAACCCGAGAGTTGCGGCGCGAAATCATGCAAAGCATGATTTCTGTGCATCGCGAAGCGTGTTACTGTGAACGGAGTGAACAGTAACCGTAATAGAAAATATACTGCTGCAGCAGTCAGATATTTGTCTCTTGGGTTTATAGCCAAACTATGTGTGTCATAATCATTATCCAGATCAAAATATGGAATTCAGGAAAAAGAGAAATTCAGTTTCGTCACAGTCAAAATAATCCGGTTCTACCCATATCATGCTTTATACTGCCTGAAGAAAAGGGTCAGACTGTCCAGGGCCTTGGCAAGGACAAGCGCTTCCTTCTCGTCCAGTACATCAAGCACTGCATCTGTCATTTTGCGGTGAAATTCCGCATGGTGATGATATGCCTTTCTTCCTTTCAGGGTGAGATGGATAAATACCACACGGCGATCCTGCTCACTTCGCTCCCTTGTGGCGTATCCCTTTTTTACAAGGCTGTTCATGGAAGTAGTCAGGGAACCTACGGTGATATTCAGTTTGGCCGCAATGTCGGACATTTTGTTCCCACCAAGGCCTACAGCTTCAATAATATGCATATCATTATTCGTGATATCCTTATATTCTTCCGTAATGATCGCCTGCTCTTCCAGCTCCATAATCTCGTTGAACAGATGTACCAGTACATCATTAATAACTTCCCTGTTCTCCACTCTTTTCTCTCCTATAATGTGACAACATTATTTTCTATAAAACATTCAAGCAAATATTTACGGTAAGTATATCACAATTTGATATGTTTTTCTACAATTTTACAAATTTCTAAAACGAGTATAGCGCTTATTCAGTAATTTTTCCGGATCAAGCAACTGATAAGTTTCCAGGAATTCTTCTATTCTGTTTTTCAACTCTTCCATGGTATCTGCCATATTTTCTCTGGTAAGAGGCTGATTCTCAGGGATTACCTGCTCAATAATTCCAAGCTCCTTCAGATCTGCGGCTGTCAGCTTCATTACTTCTGCGGCTTCCTTTGCCCGTGTGCTGTCTTTCCACAAAATAGATGCAAAGCCTTCTGGTGAAAGAATTGAATAAATGGAATTCTCCATCATCCAGACCTGATCACCTACGGCAAGAGCAAGGGCTCCACCGCTGCCGCCTTCTCCGATTACAATAGAAAGCACCGGAACTTTAAGGCTGGAGAGCTCATACAGATTTCGGGCAATTGCCTCTCCCTGGCCCCGTTCTTCCGCCTCCAGTCCACAGAATGCCCCAGGTGTATCCACAAGGCAGATCACTGGTCTGTGGAATTTTTCTGCCTGCTTCATAAGACGCAGGGATTTTCGGTAGCCTTCCGGAGAAACCATGCCAAAATTATGGGCAATATTCTCTTTTGTACCACTTCCTTTTTCCTGGACAATCACCGTTACAGGCTTTCCTGCCAGGTATGCAATACCGCCAACCAGAGCCGGATCATCACCAAAAAGCCTGTCTCCATGAAGCTCTGTAAAGTAATCGAACAGCCAGGGAAGATAATCTTTTCCTGTTGGACGTTCTTTGCTTCGTGCAAGAGAAACATGCTCCCAGGCGGATTTTTTTGCTGTGATTTTCGTTGTAAAATCAACATTTGATTTGCTGTTTACAGACATGCCGTCAGCTGAATCAGATTTTTTTTCTGAAATCTTCTCTGCATTTTCCTGCCCTTCCAGACTTTCCGCACAATCATTTTTACAATGCATTTTCAAGAGTCTGGCCAGTGTTTCTTTCATGTTCTTTCGTTCTGCAATCTGATCAATAAATCCATGTTCCAACAGAAATTCTGAACTCTGAAAGCCTTTAGGAAGCTTCTGCCGGATCGTTTGTTCTATCACTCTGGGACCTGCAAAACCAATTAATGCACCTGGTTCTGCCAGGATAATATCTCCCAACATGGCAAAGCTTGCTGTCACACCACCGGTAGTTGGATTCGTAAGGACACTGATATAAAGAAGCCCGGAATCGCTGTGTCTTTTTAAAGCTGCGGAAGTCTTTGCCATCTGCATCAGGGATACAATTCCTTCCTGCATTCTGGCACCTCCTGAGCAGGCAAAAAGCACTACAGGCAGACGTTCCTGTGTTGCCCTTTCCACTGCTCTGGCAATTTTTTCTCCCACATTTTCTCCCATACTAGCCATGAGAAAACGGCTGTCACACACTCCAAGCAGTACAGATATTCCACCTATTTTTGCCTTTCCTGTGACAATTGCTTCGTCCAGGTTTGTCTTTTCCTGAAGCTTTTTTACCTTCTCTTCGTACCCTTTATAGGACAAAGGATTACTTATTGGCATTACCTTATCCCACTCTTCAAAGGTTCCTTCATCTGCCAGCATTTCGATTCTTCTCCTTGCATGAACACGGAAATAATTACCGCAATGCGGACAGATATAGGCATTCTTTTTCACCTCATCTACAAATACAGCGGCCTTGCAGGCATTGCATTTCTTCAGCATACCATCCGGCACTTCTGGTTTCAGTTCTTTATCTGCACCTGCAGATTTGTTTGCAATTGTACGTTTAAAGGCATATCTAAGCTTCATTTACCTTCACTCCTCCGATCTGATGACTCTCCAGAAAGCCGATATCAAATACACCTTTCTGATAGTCCGGATCGTTCATAATTTCAAACTGATAGTCTACATTTGTATCAACACCCTGAATGATCATTTCTCCCAGAGCGCTTTTCATTTTTGCAATCGCCTCCTCACGGTTATTGCCGTGTACAATCAGCTTTGCAAGCATAGAATCATAATACGGTGGAATCTGATAACCACTGTAAATTCCTGTATCTACCCGGATTCCCTGGCCTCCGGGAAGATGAAGATCCGTGATTGTTCCAGGTGACGGGCGAAAATTTTTCCATGGATTTTCGGCATTAATACGACATTCTATAGCATGTCCCTGAATATGAATATCTTCCTGGGAAAAAGGCAGAGCTTCCCCGGAAGCAATCCTTAACTGCTCCTTAACCAGATCCAGACCGGTAACCCATTCTGTCACAGGATGCTCAACCTGAATACGGGTATTCATCTCCATAAAATAAAATTTCCCTGTCTTTTCAAGGAGAAATTCAATGGTTCCGGCATTTACATAATGTGCTGCTTTCGCCGCTTTTACTGCTGCAATTCCCATCTCTTTCCGCAGCTCTTCTGACACTGCCATAGAAGGAGATTCTTCAATCATTTTCTGATGATTTCGCTGAATCGAACAGTCCCTTTCTCCAAGGTGTACTACATTTCCATGACTGTCTGCAAGGATCTGAAATTCAATATGTCTGGGATGTTCCACAAAATGCTCGATATACATGGTTCCATCTCCAAATGCGATCTGAGATTCCTTCTGGGCTGTAAGAAATGCCAGTTCAAAGTCCTCCGGAGAGAAGGCAGTTCTCATACCTTTTCCACCGCCTCCAAGAGCTGCTTTTATGATGACCGGATAGCCAATCTGACTGGCCTCTCTTGCTCCTGTTTCCACATCCAGAATAGCTTTTGTAGTGCCGGGGATTACTGGAACTCCTGCTGCTTCCATGGTATTTCTGGCAATCTGTTTGTTTCCCAGATTCTGGATTACCTGTGATGGAGGTCCCACAAAAGTGATGCCGCACTGCTCACAAATCTGGGCAAATCTGGCATTTTCAGATAAGAAGCCAAATCCAGGATGTATTGCATCTGCACCGGATACTATGGCGGCACTGATAATACTTTCCATATTCAGATAACTTTTAACAGAAGGTCCCGGTCCAATACAGATGGCTTCGTCTGCAAGCTGCGTATGCAGGCTTTCTTTGTCTGCCTCAGAATACACTGCAACTGCTTCTATTCCCATTTCCCGACAGGCGCGGATGATCCTTACGGCAATTTCTCCGCGATTGGCAATTAATAACTTTCTGATCATAATTTCACCCTTCCGAGTATCGTAATATATATCTATCTAGCCCACCATAAAAGTAAGTTCCGCTTTCACTACAACCTTTCCATCCACAGTTGCCACAGCCTCTCCAACACCCATAGGCCCTTTCTGTTTCATGACTTTCATTTCCAGTTTTAGCTTATCTCCAGGCTGAACTTTCCCTTTAAACCGGCACTTATCAATGCCGCCAAAGTAAGCAATCCTGCCTTTGTTTTCAGGCTTGGAAAGAATCGCGACCGCACCTGTCTGTGCCAGTGCCTCCACGATCAGAACGCCTGGCATTACCGGCTCCTGGGGAAAATGTCCTTTAAAAAAATCCTCCCGGAATGTGACACATTTATAGCCAACAGCAAATTCTCCCGGTTCATAATCTTCGATGTAGTCAACCAAAAGGAACGGGTGACGATGAGGAAGGATTTCCTCAATTTGTTTTATATTTAAGTGATTCATATCTGCTCCTATTTCATTGAAAAACAAATGTATTTATCCTATTTTTGATAAAATGGTCTGCGTGTCAAAAGGGATTCTGACCTTTTAACATGGATATTATAAAATTTAGCTTCTTTCTATATCAACGGATTACAAATAACGGCTGTCCATACTCTACAGGCTGACCGTTTTCAACCAGAATTTCTGCAACTTCTCCATCAAAATCGCTTTCAATATCGTTCATCAGTTTCATAGCTTCTACAATAGCAAGAATCTGTCCTTTTTTTACTATATCTCCCACTTTTACAAAGGCAGGAGCATCCTCAGATGGAGCTGCATAGAATGTTCCTACCAGAGGAGATTTCACAGTATTTCCTGTTGGTTCTCCGTTGGAAATCACTGTATCTGAAGCCTGTTTTTTCTCACTTGCAGAAAGTTCTTTATCCGCTATTTTTCTATCTGGAGCCTGTTCTGAAATGCTATATTTTTCTCCATATACGAAACCTTTTTCTCCTGTTTCAGCACCAGATAACATGTTATTTTGCAGGGTTCCAGGTATGATCACAGGTGCAATTTTATTATTTAAAGTCAGTTTCACTCCATCACTTTCATAGCAGAAAGACTCCAGATGAGAAGCTGATACATGGTCAACCAACTTTAATATCTGTTCAAATTCCATGATTTTTTCTCCTTATTTACAGCAATTTCTGCAGCAATTCATACTTTAAATGTAGCTGTTCAGTACCTTCAAAGTTACAGGCTTCGCAAACTGATATTACTCACTTTTACCTGTATTTTTTCATTAAAAGTACTGCGTTATGTCCACCAAATCCAAGAGAATTACTCATAGCATAATTTACTTCCTGCCGTGTTGGTCCGCCGATGCAATAATCGAGATTCAACTCTTCTTCTGTCTCCTTTGTGCCTACAGTCTGATGAATAAAACCTTCCTCAATGGACTTCACACAGACAACAGCTTCCACACCTCCGGCGGCTCCTAAAAGATGTCCGATCATAGATTTGGTAGAATTAATTTTTACCTTCTTAGCCGCATCTCCAAGGGCTGCTTTAATGGCTCTTGTTTCAAAAAGATCGTTGTGGTGTGTACCTGTTCCGTGCGCATTAATGTAGTCGATTTCTTCTGGCTGTATACCAGCTTCTTTCATGGCATCCATCATAGCACGTGCCGCTCCGCTGCCGTCTTCAATCGGAGACGTAATGTGGTAGGCATCGGCAGTTGCGCCATATCCCACTACCTCAGCATAGATCTTCGCACCACGTGCTTTTGCATGCTCAAGTTCCTCCAGAACAACAACTCCGGCTCCTTCTCCAATTACGAAACCGCCTCTTTCTTTATCGAATGGAATGGACGCACGATATGGATCCTGACTGGTGCTAAGAGCGGTCAGATTCGTAAATCCAGCCACACCAACCGGGCTGATCGCACCTTCCGTTCCCCCTGCGATCATAACTTCTGCATCGCCATACTGGATTGCACGAAATGCATCTCCGATACAATGTGTTCCAGACGCACAGGCAGTCACTACGTTGGTGCATTTTCCCCTTGCACCAAGCGCAATGGATACGTTTCCAGCGGCCATATTGCTGATCATTTTGGGAACAAGAAGAGGGTCAACCTTGGATGGTCCGCGCTGGATCAGTCTCTGATCTGCTGCCTCCATTGAACCGATACCGGATCCTACGCTTACGCCAACACGGAAAGGATCTTCTTTTTCCATTTCAATTCCTGCATCTGCCATAGCTTCCTTTGATGCAGCCACTGCATACTGGGAAAACAACTCCATTCGTTTGGCAGCTTTAAAATCCATATAATCTTTTGCATTAAAATTTTTTACTTCTGCAGCAAGCTTCACCTTAAAATCTGCAGTATCAAATCTGGTAATTTCTCCGATTCCTATTTTGCCTGTTTTTACACTTTCCCAGAAGGCCTGCACATTATTTCCCACAGGTGTTACTGCTCCAAGTCCAGTCACCACTACACGTCTTTTACTCATAACATTCCTCCATCTACGCACAAAACCTGCCCTGTAATATATCTGGCTTCCGGTGATGCCAGGAATGCTACTGCCTTGGCTACATCCTCCGGTTCACCATAAGTTCCCATAGGAATATTCTTCAAGGTTTCTTCTTTTACCTTATCAGAAAGTACATCTGTCATGTCCGTTCTGATAAAGCCAGGAGCAACGGCATTTACGGTAATTCCTCTTGATGCAAGTTCCTTTGCTGCAGTCTTTGTGAGACCGATCACACCTGCTTTTGAGGCTGCATAATTAGCCTGTCCGGGGTTTCCGCCGATGCCTACAACGGATGCCATATTTACAATGCGTCCGCTTTTCTGCTTCAACATCTGTCTGGCCACATGACGAATGCAGTTAAAAGTTCCTTTAAGATTTGTATCTATAACTCCGCAGAAATCATCCTCACTCATTGCCATCAGAAGCCCGTCTTTTGTAATTCCTGCGTTATTCACCAAGATATCTATCTGTCCATATTTTTTTACTGTTTCTTTAATAAAAGCACCGCAGGCATCAAAGTCAGATACGTTGCACTGACTGGTTTCAGCCGCACCTCCGGCAGCAATAATCTCAGCTTTCACTGCCTCCGCTTTTTCTTTTGAACCATTATAATTTATAACTACAAATGCTCCCTTAGCAGCAAGCTCAAGAGCAATCGCTCTTCCGATTCCACGGGAAGCACCTGTTACAACTGCAATCTTTTTTTCTGCATTCATTCCTTGTTTTACTCCTGTAAAGTCAGGTGAATATCATATTTTTCCAGCACGACAAACATTAACTTTTCCTTTGTTAACCACTTCTGAATTTCTCCGTATCGGCTGCTTCTGATAATACCTGTATTATTTTAATTAACTGTTTTTGATCTTATTTTCTACTGTGTATAAGATCTGAAATCTGTTCAAGATCTTCCACATTCTGAATATTATAGGTCTTCATTTCCGGCGCTATTTTCTTCATAAAACCAGCCAAAGTCTTTCCGGGACCAATTTCTACGAAAGTATCCACACCCTCCTGAATCATCTTTTCCACACTCTGCTGCCAGAGAACAGAGGAAGAAATCTGCCTTGCAAGAAGATTTTTTGTCTCGCTGATGTCTGTCACATACTGGGCGGTCACATTGGTCACATAAGGAATCTTCAGACCGGAAAGCTCTACTTTTGACAGTTCTTTTTCCAGTTCTTTTCCTGCATTTTGAAGCAAAGAGGAATGAAAAGGGCCACTTACTGCAAGGGAAAGTACACGTCTTGCACCGGCTTCTTTCAGCTTCACAGAAGCTTCTTCTACAGCAGGTTTTGGTCCTGTGATAACAATCTGTCCAGGGCAGTTGTAATTGGCAATTTCAGCCTTTGTTCCTGCAATTGCGTTCTGGATCTTATCTGCATCAAGACCTATAACAGCTGCCATAGAGCCTTCTCCTGCCGGCACTGCGTGTTCCATAAGGATTCCTCTTTTTCGCACAGTTACTATGGCATCTTTCACACTCATTCCACCTGAAACAGCAATGGCACAGTACTCTCCAAGGCTTAATCCGGCAGTTATATCCGGATGAAGCCCACACTCCTCCACCACTTTTTCCATTGCAAGACAGGTGGTTACCAGTGCTGCCTGCGTATATTCCGTAAGATTTAATCTGTCATTTTTTTCAAAGCAAAGAGCTTTCATATCCAGAGAAAGCCATTGACTTGCCTGGTCAAAAACCTGTCTGGCAGAGGGATACTTTTCATAAAAATCCTGTCCCATTCCAGCCTTCTGTGCTCCCTGTCCAGGGAAAAGAAATGCGATCTTACTCATAAATTCCAGTTCCTTTCAACAACGCATCCGTCTCTTTTACCAACTTTCTGATCAGTTCCTGACAGCTCATCTGCTCCTTCACAAGTCCTGCACTCTGACCAGCCATAACGCTTCCCATTTTCACATCTCCGTCTACAACAGCACGGCGCAGGCTGCCAAGCGTCATCTGCTCCAGTTCCTCAAACGGAACTCCTTCTGCCTCTTTTTTCAAGTATTCTTTTGTCATCTGATTGCGGAGAGCACGTACCGGATGACCGGTGGAACGACCGGTTACCTTTGTATCAATGTCCTTTGCTTTCAGTATCATATCTTTGTAATTCTGATGTGCCCAGCACTCTGTGGTTGCCACAAAATGAGTTCCCATCTGAACGGCTTTTGCACCAAGCATGAAGGCTGCTGCAATCCCTCTTCCGTCTGCGATTCCACCAGCTGCAATAACCGGAATGTTCACTGCATCTACGACCTGAGGCACCAGAACCATTGTGGTTGTCTCACCGATATGACCACCGGATTCACATCCTTCTGCCACTACAGCATCCGCTCCGCATCGCTCCATTCTCTTTGCGTGAGCCACAGAAGCAATAACCGGAATGATCTTTACTCCTGCTTCTTTCCACATTTTCATGTATTTCTCAGGGTTTCCTGCACCGGTTGTAACCACTGGAACTTTTTCTTCCACAATTACCTGTGCAATCTCATCTGCGTATGGACTCATCAGCATAATATTCACACCAAAAGGTTTATCGGTGAGTTTTTTCACCTCCCGTACCTGCTGACGAACCCAGTCTGCAGGAGCGCTTGCGGCTCCAATCAGCCCCAGCCCACCAGCTGCTGAAACAGCTGCTGCCAGATGATATTCTGCCACCCAGGCCATGCCGCCTTGAATGATCGGGTATTCAATTCCAAGTAATTCTGTAACTTCTGTTTTCATGAAATTCTCCATTCTGTAATTCCGTTATACCATGCCCGCCTATGGCAAATACATGCCGGTATCATTCTGTAAACAACTTATATTTCCTGACATTCCGGCTTATTATTTATGTATACTGTCAAAGCCTGAATACAAAATTTCCAAATTACTGGCGACTCTGAAGATAGCTTTCCACATCACCGATGGTCTTAATATTCTCAAGATCTTCAGTAGGAATCTCTACCTCAAACTCTTCCTCCAGTGCCATTACCATCTCAAAAAGATCAAGAGAATCTGCTCCGAGATCTTCTTTGAAAGATGTTTCTGCTGTCATTGTACTTACGTCTGCTCCTAATGAATCTGCTGCGATTTCTTTGATTTTTTCTAACATTTTTTGTTCTCCTTATTTTGTTTTTTAGATTTTCAAATCCATTTTTAACTTTTTATGATTCAAAGCTTTACGTGGTTGCTGTTCACTTTATATGACCAGAGTGTGTTTGAAAAAGGTATTCTGCAAAATATACTGCAAAATAGAGCCCGCAGATTGCGGAAATGATTTTCAAAACGCTTTCTAACAACCTGTATTAATCAGCCTGAATTACCTGATTTCCAGAGCAAAGCAGTCTTTTTTATCTGCTATAGTTTTATTTTTCAAAGCCCTGATACACATTTTTACCACTGAAGCAGGCTGGCTCCATAGGTAAGTCCACCGCCAAATCCTGAAAGGATAATCCAGTCTCCTGAATTTAATCTGCCTTTTTTATTCCACTCATCCAGGAGAAGCGGAATGCTTGCGGAGGATGTATTTCCTAAATTTTCTATGTTCATCGGATACTTTTCCAAAGGTTCGTTCATGTGTTTTGACACAGAAGCAACGATCCTTTTATTCGCCTGATGAAGCATGTAAAAGCGGATTTCTTCTTTTGTTTTTCCTGCTTTTTCCAAAACCTCCATAATCACTTCCGGAACTTTGGAAACTGCAAATTTGAATACTTCTTTTCCATCCATCTGCATGTAAGTTGACGAAATATCTGCGTCTTCTTCTATAAATTGCTGCTGATTGCGGCTGACACAGGTAAGGGCTTCGCCTCTGCTTCCAATAGAATGAACAGCCTGGGTATAGACTGCATTTTCTTCTGCTTCCAGCACCACCGCACCGGCACCATCGCCAAACAATACGCAGGTACTTCTGTCCTTCCAGTTTGTAAGATGGGAAAGAGTTTCAGAACCAATTACCAATGCCCTGCGATAAATCTGCTGTCCCAGATAGGCCTGGGCTGTATTCAACGCCAACAGAAATCCTGTACATGCACCGTTCAGATCAAAACAGGCCGCGTTCACTGCACCGATCAACTTCTGCACTTCGCATGCAGCACACGGCATGATTCTTTCAGATGACATGGTAGACACCAGGAGCAAGTCAATCTCTTCCGGTCGCATTCCTGCATCTGAAAGAGCTTCCTCAGCCGCACGAGCTGCCATATAAGCAACGGTCTCTCCACGGCTTGCAATGTGTCTCTGACCGATTCCGGTTCGCCCACGAATCCACTCATCACTTGTATCCATCATGTGGGACAGTTTGTCATTGTCCCACACCTGAACCGGCCTGTAGGAACCGGTTCCCTTTATTTTTCCAACCATAATACCCTCCAGGTATGTTGTGTAGTTCTTATTTTTAATTTAAAATAGTTTGATTATCAAAGTATATCACATTTTTGGACTTTGTCAATAAAAAAATACTGTCAAAACCAAAACTTTATTTTGTTTCGGTTCTGACAGTATTTAGGAGTTATTTCTTTACTTTGACTTTACAGGTAATTTTTTTGTTTCCTGACTTCACTGTAATTGTAGCTGTTCCTTTCTTTTTCGCAACTATTTTTCCTTTTGAATTTACTGCTGCTACTTTGGAATTGGAACTTTTATAAGTTACTTTTTGCTGGCTGGTGACTGGTGTGAGAGTGACTCTCAGCTGAAAGCTTTTTCCTTTTTTGGCAAGGATTATATTCCGTTTATTCACGGAAACAGCAATTGTTTTTACAATACCTTTCTGCACTTTTACCTGGTAAATCCTACGGCTTCCGTTGGTATAAGTGATGGTTACCGTTGCTTTTCCGGCTTTTTTTCCAGTGATTTTGCCCTTCTTATCCACTTTGACAATTTTCTTATTGGTGGTGCGGACTGACTTTATTTTACCACCGGACTTGTAGGTTTGTTTTACCCGTAAGGTAAGTGTGGTGGTAGTTTGCACGGGTGTCGCAGTCGGCACTGGGGTTGCAGTCGGGATTGGAGTGACGCTTACAGTGGGTATCGGTGCTACGCTCGCGGTTGGGGTCGGTTCCGCACTTACGATCGGCGTCGGTTTCACGCTTACGGTCGGAGTCGATTCCGCACTTGCAGTCGGGGTCGGAGCCACACTTACGGTTGGCGTCGGTTTCACGCTTACGGTCGGAGTCAGTTCCGCACTTGCAGTCGG
>OHYP01000653.1_pt1 | contig 16616 bp, 13 predicted proteins | sample 1580341 | NCBI WGS metagenome assembly OHYP01 (sample SAMEA3882509, study PRJEB24775) | human gut metagenome | biome: human-associated habitat; feature: intestine environment; material: feces | place: Netherlands | collected 2009/2010 | reverse complement strand
AAGCATCATATACCCTTCGCCTTTTAATGTATAATAAACTTCGGCAGTGTCTACGATCTGATGAAAATGTCCTTTCGTCATATAATATTCATTTCCAATCTTCCCAGGATGGATCATCGTTGTGCCGAATGCAAGATCACCGGCACGCTCTGGGCATCCAAGTTCATAAAACTCATAGATCAAAGGGTCTTCGTGTTTAAGAATTTCTTCAACAGCTTCTTGATCCTGATACATATTTTTCATCTGGGAAAGATAACGCTTTGTAGTATCTGCGTGCTTGGAAAGTCCGTTATTTAGATCAAAATCCAAAGTAAAAGCCTGATCCCAGTTAAACTGATTCATAAAATACCTCCTAAAAAATTGCTCTAGATCTCAAGTGTGGAAACGCCTTGTTCTTTCATCATAGCTTCGAATTCCTTGATGATCGAGATACCAGCACTTGTTCCGATACGTTGGGCACCGCACTCTATCATTTTCATAAATGTCTTGGCATCACGGATTCCACCAGCAGCTTTTACTTTTACCGCATCGCCAACATGCTCTTTCATTAATTTCACATCATCAAAAGTAGCACCGCCAGTACCGAAACCAGTGGATGTTTTGATAAAATCAGGTTTCACCTCTTTGGCGATTTCACAAAGCTTGATCTTCTCCTCATCATTAAGATAACAGTTTTCAAAAATGACTTTACAAGTAACATCTTTTTCATGGCAGGCAGCAACGATCTGTGACATCTCATCCTTGATATAATCCCAGTTAGAAGCTTTGATCTCTGTCTGATTTACAACATAATCAATCTCATTTGCACCATTTGTAATAGCATCTTTTGTATCAAAGACTTTAGAAGCGATCGTTGTCTGACCTAATGGGAAAGAGATAGCAGCTCCTGTATGAATATCCGTTCCTTCCAGTAACTTTGCACATAATCCAGACTGCACCTGATTGATCGCTACCATGGCAAAATGATGATCTTTTGCCTCATTACATAAGACCTCCATGTCTTTAGGAGAAGCATCCGTATGTAAATTTGTGTGATCGATCATTCTTGCAAGATCATCTAATGTATATGATTTCATAAAAACCTCCTGTTTTTCAATACGGTTAACGTTACTATTATATATGTTTTTTTACAAATTAGCAAAGAGTTTCCCATTCTTCATAAAGTTCTTCCAAAGAAGAAGCGATGGAAGCCTGCTCATTGCTAAGTTCCATTAATTTCGCAGGATCAGAAGCATTTTCAGGTAAAGACATAGCTTCTGAAAGTTCTTCTTGTTTCGTTTCCAACTCTGTGATCTGCTCTTCGACTTTTTTAAGACGATTTTCTTTTTTTCTCTGTTTGGCTTGTTCTTCTTTTTGCTGTTTCCAATCGAGTTTGGATTCTGTATCAACAGAAACGGAGGAAGCAGTAGAAGAAGTAAGAGATGCCTTTTCTTTTTCCTTCTGAGCAATATAATCCTGATAATTTCCAGGATAAGAAGTTAATCCATGATCAGAGATTTCCAAGATTCGTGTTGCAGTTTTATTGATAAAATAACGATCATGTGAAACATAAAGGATCGTTCCAGTATAAGCATTCATTGCAGATTCCAGAATCTCCTTAGACTGAATATCTAAATGGTTTGTAGGCTCGTCGAGGAGCAGGATGTCGGGATCGGTAAGAAGAAGTTTCCCGAGGGCGACACGGGTTTTCTGTCCACCGGATAAAGTATCTGTTTTTTTTGAAAATTCTTCTTCGGTAAATCCAAGTCCTTTTAACACACCGATAATCTCACTTTCACACGCATATCCGTTTTGAGATTCAAATTGCGACTGAAGGCGGTTGTATGTTTCGAGACGGGAATTTAATTCCTCTCCGGATAATGATTGTAGTTCGTGTTCGATTGAGCGAAGCTGTTGTTCCATTTCGATGATGTCTGCTTTGGCAGATCGAAGTTCTTCGTAAATGGTACCGTTTGGAATCAGGTTTTGATGTTGGGCAAGATAACCGATTGAGCGGCCTTTTGCAAGGATTATTTCTCCTCCGTCAGAAGGTTCTTCTCCGATGATCATTTTGAAGATTGTTGATTTTCCGGCGCCGTTTACCCCGACAAGAGCTGCTTTTTCACGTTCCTCTATATGAAAAGATCCGGTATCGACAATGATTCGGTCTCCGAATGATTTTTTAAGATTATGACATGCAAGTATCATGATATAATTCCTCTTTCATAATAACGATTATAGTAATGGTCTGTTTTCCAATCTATTATAGCTGAATGTCCTGTAAATAAAAAGTAAAAATTGACATAATATTAACTATTTTATATAATGGAACGGAAGTGTCGGCACGTCCGACGTGTGAAACAATATAGATACAAGCGCGAGTATAGACGGCGCGGTGGAAAGGTGATAAACGTGGAGCGTAGAAAAATATCCAGAGCGGTAATTTCAAGACTGCCGAGATATTATCGGTATTTGGGAGATCTGCTTGAAATCGGGGTCGAGAGGATCTCTTCCAATGATCTGAGTAAGAAGATGAATGTAACGGCGTCTCAGATTCGTCAAGATTTAAACAATTTCGGCGGATTCGGACAGCAGGGGTATGGATATAATGTGAAGTATCTTTATACAGAGATCGGCAAGATATTGGGACTTGATAAAACGCATAATTTTATTATTATCGGAGCGGGAAATTTGGGACAGGCGCTCGCAAATTATGCTTCTTTTGAGAGGAGCGGCTTTGTTTTGAAAAGTCTGTTCGATGTAAATCCACGTTTTGAGGGAATGGCAATTCGGGGAATCGAAGTGCGCATGATGGATGAACTGGTAGATTTTTTGAAAAATAATGACATAGAGATCGCCGCACTGACGATTCCGAAGTCAAAAGCGATTGAAGTTGCGGATCTTCTCGTTGCGAATGGAATCAAGGCTATATGGAATTTTGCACATACAGATTTAAACCTTCCGAAAGATGTGATTGTGGAAAGTGTACATCTTTCAGACAGTCTTATGAAATTGTCTTATAATATCAGTCAGCGAGAAGGCGGACAGAAAAAATAGATACTTGAAGACAGAACCCCGCAGGAAACTGCGGGCGTTCCCATTTAAACAGCATAATAAAGGCGGTGAGATCAATGAGATATCTTCCCAATGGAGCGCAGATGAAAGCGGCAGATACATATACGATTGAAAAAGTAGGGATTCCGTCACTCGTATTGATGGAAAGGGCTGCGCTTGAAACAGTTAGAGTTTTGAAAGACAGAGGAGTAGATTTTTCAGATACACTTGTTGTATGTGGAAGCGGAAATAACGGCGGAGACGGATTTGCGGCTGCACGTATATTGAAGGAATATGGTTTTTGTGCAGAAGTATTATTTGTAGGGCAAGATGCGTCTATGAGCGAGGAATGCCGGACGCAGAAGCAAATTGCAGAACGGCTGGGCATTTCTGTGTTCACAGATTTTCCTAAAAAGGAATATACTGTTATAATTGACGCTGTGTTTGGCGTAGGATTGAGCAGGGCTATTGAGGGCAGGTACCATACTGTAATTGAATGGATGAATGATAAGAAGTGTGAAAAAGCAGCGATCGACATTCCATCCGGCATATGTGCGGAGAGCGGCAGAGTTTTGGGAATTGCATTTCGTGCAGATATTACAGTTTCTATGGAGTGTGTGAAGTTGGGATGCGAATTATTTCCGGGGAAACTGTATGCCGGGGAAACAGTATCAGTTCCGATCGGAATCGATCTTTCTTTTTTTGAAAAAAACAAAGATGTATGTATTACATATGATCCGGAAGATATTCCTTTGCTTTTGCCAAAACGAGCAGCGGATTCTCACAAAGGAGATTATGGAAAAATTTTAATGATTACCGGGAGTAAAGGAATGGCGGGCGCCGCGTATTTGTCGGCAAAGGCCGCATATGCGGTCGGCGCCGGACTTGTTCAGATTTATACGGCGGAAGAAAACAGGACTGTTTTACAGGAATTGCTCCCTGAAGCAATTATATCGTGCTATAACGAAACGGCCGGAAAGCCTGATGATAAAGAACTGGAAAAATTGATTCAATGGGCAGATGTTATATGCATCGGATGCGGACTTGGAACAAGTGTGTTTGCGAGCCGGCTTTTGAAAAAGACGATGGAAATATTAAGAGAAAATGGCAGTGAAGAAGAAAAACTCCGATCTTGTCCGTGTATTATCGATGCAGACGGACTAAATCTTCTCAGTATGGATATGGAACAGTTGCAGGGAGTTCCCAATGTGATTTTGACTCCGCATATGAAAGAAATGTCAAGATTGATCAATAAAGAGATCCCTCAGATTGCAGAACGTCGTTTTTCTGTCGTGAAAGAATTTACGGAACAATATCAGGTTGTATGTGCGTTAAAAGACAGCAGAACTGTCGTTATGAAGGAAGGACATCATCCTTTTTTGAATCTCGCGGGAAACAGCGCCATGGCAAAAGCAGGATCGGGGGATGTTCTTGCCGGAATGATCTCAGGGCTTGCTGCTCAGAAAACAGATATTTTCGACGCTGTATCGGCAGGGGTATATTTTCATGCATGCGGCGGAGATGAAGCAAGAAAAAAGAAAGGGAGTTACAGTGTTTTAGCAAGAGATCTGATCGATGGGATAGGGCAATGTTTGAAGAATGCGGAAGAAAGGCTTTGACAGATCAAAAAGAGAAACAGATGAGTGATATAAGGAGTAAGGACATGGATCAACATAATCGGGTATGCGCGCAGATTGATCTGGACGCAATCGCTTATAATATGGAACAGATGAAAGATCAAATCGGAAAAGAGGCGCGTCTGATCGCTGTAATCAAGACGGACGGATATGGGCATGGCGCTGTTCCGATTGCGCGGATGTTTGAAACATTTTCATATGTATGGGGGTATGCCGTCGCCTGTATTGAAGAAGCGGTGTCTCTTCGGAAAGAAGGAATTAAAAAACCGATCCTTGTACTTGGCTGTGTTTTTCCGGATCAATATGAAACGATGATAAAAAACGAGATCCGTGCGGCTGTCTACACAAAAGAGATGGCGGAAGGGATGTCAGACGAAGCGGTTCGCCAGGGGAAAAATGCTTATTTCCACATTAAGATCGATACCGGAATGGGACGGATAGGATTTCCTGTAAATAGCGAAAGTGTAAATTTGATCGAGGAGATCAGTAAACTTCCGAATATACATATGGAAGGGTTATTTACTCATTTTGCCAAAGCAGATGAAAAAGAAAAATCATATACGTTAAAGCAGCATGAACGTTTTTTGTGGATGAAGGAACAGTTGGAAAAACGGAATGTAGATATTACGTATTATGACTGTGATAACAGCGCCGGAATCATTGATTTTCCTAATTTGAAGCATGATCTTGCAAGAGCAGGCATTTCTACATATGGAATGTATCCGTCAGACGAAGTGCAAAAGAGCAATGTTCATCTGAAACCGGCTCTTTCATTGATCAGTCATATTACATTTGTGAAAGAAGTAGAGGCAGGAACACCGATTAGCTACGGGGGAACATTTGTTGCTCCGGAAAAGATGAAAATTGCCACGATCCCGGTCGGATACGGAGACGGATATCCACGTTCTCTTTCTAATAAAGGCAGTGTGCTTATCAGAGGAAAGCGGGCAAAAATCGTAGGAAGAGTATGTATGGACCAGTTCATGGTAGATGTGACCGATATACCGGGGGCGGCATTTATGGATCGGGTTGTTTTGATCGGAAAAGACGGAAAAGATGAAATAACAGTAGAGGAATTGTCAAAATTAAGCGGAAGATTTAACTATGAATTTGTCTGTTGTCTCGGAAAACGGATTCCGAGGGTTTACACAGGCGGTGATTTTGATCTGATGAAGTAATTGTTTGGTGAATACATCCGATGACAAAGGGAATACTGATAAATGAACATGACCGGGAGGTTATGAGGAGAATATTAGTATGAAATCGGAGAGTGAAAAATTTGATGATCAGACGCGGAGACATTTTTTATGCCGACTTAAGTCCTGTTGTCGGTTCGGAACAGGGAGGGGTAAGACCTGTTCTTGTCATACAGAATAATGTCGGAAACAGACATAGTCCGACTGTGATCTGTGCGGCGATTACATCAAAGATGAATAAGGCGAAGCTGCCGACTCATATAGAGATCAGTACAAGAGATTATAAAATCGTAAAAAATTCTGTTATATTGCTAGAACAGATTCGTACGATCGATAAGCAGCGGCTGAAAGAATATGTCTGTCATATAGACAGTGCAATGATGCAGAAAGTAGATAAAGCAATAAGGATCAGTCTTGAAATTGCTACATAGACTGTTCTGACTTCTTTACAGAAGATCAAAAGAGTGATAAAATTGTAAAGCAAAATGTGCGGTTGAGCGAAACGGACTGTACAAGAGAAAAAGAAGAGGAGAAAATTTATATGTCTGGACATTCAAAGTTTGCAAATATTAAACATAAGAAAGAAAAAAACGATGCGGCTAAGGGAAAGATTTTTACAAAGATCGGAAGAGAACTTGCTGTGGCGGTAAAAGAAGGCGGCGGACCGGATCCGGCAAATAACAGTCGTTTGCGCGATGTTATTGCAAAGGCAAAGTCGAATAATATGCCGAATGATACGATCGAGAGAAATATTAAAAAAGCAGCAGGCGAAGGAGCGGGCGATAATTACGAGCATATTACATATGAAGGATATGGTCCGAACGGAACGGCAATCATCGTAAAAACATTGACAGATAATAAAAACCGGACAGCTTCAAATGTACGCAACGCGTTTACAAAAGGAAGTGGAAACGTAGGCACGCCAGGTTGTGTATCATTTATGTTTGATGAGAAAGGCCAGATTTTTGTGGCAAAAGAAGACTGCAGCATGGATGCGGATGAACTGATGATGCTTGCACTGGATGCGGGAGCGGAAGATTTCGCGGAAGAAGAGGAAAGTTTTGAAATTTTGACAGATCCGGCTGCATTTAGTGAAGTGCGTCTGAAATTAGAAGAGGCGGGAATTGTAATGGCAGGAGCGGAAGTTACGATGATCCCTCAGACTTATGTCGATTTGACAAGTGAAGAGGATATTAAAAATATCCAGAAAACATTAGATCTTCTCGAAGAAGACGATGATGTCCAGGACGTATATCATAACTGGAATGAATAGGCGATTCAGGGAATGCAGGCATACAAACAGGAAAAACGCAGGAGGACAAAGAAGATGAGCGATTACAGAATCGAAACAAAATGTATACAGTCGGGATATGAACCCGGAAACGGAGAAGCAAGAGTACTTCCGATTTATCAGAGCACTACATTTCGTTATACGAGCAGCGAGCAGATGGGAAGACTGTTTGATCTTGAAGAGTCGGGATATTTTTATACGCGTCTTCAAAATCCGACGAACGATGCGGTTGCTGCCAAAATATGCGATCTTGAAGGCGGATATGCGGGGATGCTGACATCTTCCGGACAAGCGGCGAATTTCTATGCAATTATGAACATTGCGGAACAGGGAGACCATATCGTATGCGCGTCGGCTTTGTATGGCGGTACATATAATCTTTATGCTCATACAATTAAAAAAATGGGCGTAGATGCTACATTTGTAGATCCGGATTGTTCTGAGGAAGAACTGGAGGCTGCATTTAGAGAAAACACAAAAGCGGTGTTTGGAGAGTCGATTGCCAATCCGGCTCTTGTTGTTCTTGATTTTCAAAAATTTGCAAGTGCGGCGCACAGACACGGAGTTCCGTTTATTGTGGATAATACGTTTGCAACACCGATTAACTGCCGTCCGTTTGAGTGGGGAGCAGATATTGTTACCCACTCTACAACAAAATATATGGATGGCCATGCGGCGTGTGTCGGAGGTGCGATCATTGACAGTGGCAATTTTGACTGGAATGCCCATGCAGATAAATTTCCGGGACTTACGACACCGGATAAGACATATCACGGAATTGTATATACAGAAAAATTCGGAAAAGGCGCTTATATTACAAAGGCAACAGCTCAGCTTATGAGAGACCTTGGTTCCATTCAGGCGCCGCAAAATGCATTTTTGCTGAATATCGGACTTGAAACGCTTCACTTAAGAGTGCCAAGACATTGTGAGAATGCGTTGAAAGTTGCAAAGTATTTGAAAGGACATGATAAAGTAGCTTGGGTAAGTTATCCGTCGTTGGAAGGAGATAAGTATTATGATCTGGCACAGAAATATATGCCAAACGGTACGTGCGGAGTGCTGACATTCGGTCTGAAAGGCGGAAGAGAAGCAGCTGTGGAAATGATGGATAAATTGAAAATGGTAGCAATCGTAACCCATGTGGCGGACGCAAGAAGCTGTGTGCTTCACCCGGCAAGCCATACTCATCGTCAGATGAACGAGCAGGAGTTGAAAGAGGCGGGAGTTCAGCCGGATTTGATCCGTTTCAGTGTAGGAATCGAGAACGCCGAAGATATTATTGCCGATGTAGAGCAGGCATTAAAATAATTCTTAAAAAATGGTATGGATGTATACAATTTACATCTGTGCCATTTTTTGTATAGACGACGAGTGAAAGTTTGTTCCCCACCTATACTTTGGTGACTGCCTACAATTCTGAAATGTGTTTTTTGGAAAATTGTTTCCTCCAAAACTGCATAAAATATCTCGATTTTTTTCATACTGATTTTAAAGATATCGGATATCTTTTGATACGAATATTTTTTGCGGTATGAAGGAGGAGGCAAAATGGCTGAAGAGCAGCAAAAAAGAGAAGACGAAAATAACGAGATCAAAGAAATGGGAACTCTTAATATGAAAGAGAGCGGTTCGAAATACGGAATTCAATTACTGACGATCATAGGGGAAATCGAAGGTCATGACAGTGTTTCAGGAAACACGAAAGCAACGAAATACGAACATCTTCTTCCGAGACTTGCACAGATAGAAGAAGATGATGAAACAGACGGAGTTTTAATTTTATTAAATACGCTTGGAGGCGATGTGGAAGCCGGACTGGCAATAGCTGAAATGATCGCATCTTTAAGCAAGCCTACGGTGTCGCTCGTACTTGGGGGAAGTCATTCAATCGGAGGCCCGCTGGCTGTGTCGGCAGATTATTCCTTTATTGTGCCGACGGGTACGATGATCGTTCATCCTGTGCGTTCTACCGGAATGTTTATCGGAGTGATGCAAAGTTATCGAAATATGGAAAAAACGCAGGATCGTATTACAAAATTCATTGCGTCTCATTCTAACATCACTCAGGATCGGCTTTTAGAATTAATGCTTGATTCTTCGCAGCTTGTAAAAGATGTAGGAACAATGCTTGAAGGAGAGCAGGCAGTAAAGGAAGGGATGATAGATGAGGTCGGAGGAATCAAAGAGGCTTTTGCAAAGCTTCACTCATTGATCGACAAAGAGAAAGAGAAACAAGAGAAAAATTTGATGACATGATTTTCAAATGATGATATACTAAATATAGTATGTTTAATTACCAAGGGGGAATTATATGGCTTCCAAGACTACAAAAGGAAGAAAAAATACAAGATCAAAGAAAAAGACGAGAACGAAAGCGAAAAGCAGCAATGCAAAAAATACAGAACTTGCGGGGGAAATTACGATACTTGTTATATTGACAGTGTGCATTCTGCTTGTTTTGAGTAATTTTGGTATTGGCGGAATTGCGGGGGAGGCAGTTTCTTCTGTACTATTTGGTTTGTTTGGATATATGGCATATGTATTGCCGTTTCTTGTTTTTGCGGCCGCCGCTTTTTTTATTTCAAACAGAGGAAATACACATGCTTATATAAAAATCGCGGCAGGAGTATTTTTGTTCTTATTTTTGACGGCAATACTGGAATTGATATTTAATTCTTATACGCCGGGAACAAAACTGATTTCATACTATACTGCTGCCAGTGAGCATCATAATGCCGGAGGTTTGACCGGAGGCTGTATGATTAGTATGCTCTGCCCTTTGATCGGGAAGATAGGAACATATGTTGTCTTAGTTGTTTTATCGGTGATATGCATCATATTGATTACAGAAAAATCATTGTTAGCTCCGATCGGCCGAAAAAGTAAAAGAGCATATGAGGATGTGCGAAGGAAACGTCAGGAGACGGCAGTTTTAAGAGCAAAGCAAAAGGAAGAGTCAAAAACACTGTCTGAGAGTCGGAAATCGGGACAATCTTTGAAAAAAGAAGAAAACGAGCCGGAGAAAAGGATCGATCATAAAGTGTCCGGTGTTTCATTTGCAACGACTCTTATGTCTGAAGCAGAAATACCGAAAAAAGGCAGAAGGAAGAATAAATCGCCGGATGTGTGCGAATTGATACCTGATAACGAAGCATTTGTCATTAATCGTGAAGAACCTTTTATGGAAGCAGAACCTATTCGGCAAGAGGGGAAAGAACAGCAGTATGAGGCTTTGCAGCAGACAGATACATTCACGCCTTTAGAAGAAAAGGCAGAAGAGGATCTTCAGAATCAGAAAAATACGTCAGGAAGAAAAAACAAAAAAGAAGATTCCCAAGCAGTGGCAAGGGAAACTCAGAACGTGGCCGATGCGGTGAGAATAGAAGAGCAGAAGGAACATCCTGTTTATCATACACCTCCGATCAGTCTTCTGAAAAAAGGAAGGAAAGCCGGTGGAGATTCAGATGCGCATCTTAGAGCTACGGCGCTTAAGTTAGAGCAGACATTACGCAATTTCGGAGTTGGCGTACATGTGACGAATGCAAGTTGTGGACCGTCCGTTACAAGATATGAACTGCAGCCGGAGCAAGGGGTGAAAGTAAGTAAGATTGTCGGTCTTTCAGATGACATTAAATTAAATCTTGCAGTGGCGGATCTTCGTATCGAAGCTCCGATTCCGGGAAAAGCGGCAGTGGGAATTGAAGTGCCGAACAGTGAGAATACAGCGGTTATGCTTCGTGATCTTTTGGAATCAAAAGAATTTCAGGCAAGCGCTTCTCCCATTTCGTTTGCGGTCGGAAAAGATATTGCGGGAAAAGTAGTCGTTTCGGATATTGCGAAGATGCCGCACCTTCTTGTGGCAGGAGCAACCGGATCGGGAAAATCAGTTTGTATCAATACGTTGATCATGAGTATTATCTACAAAGCGGATCCGGAAGAAGTCAAACTGATCTTAGTCGATCCGAAAGTTGTGGAGTTGAGCGTATATAACGGGATTCCGCATCTGATGATCCCTGTTGTAACAGATCCGAAAAAAGCGGCAGGTGCTTTGAACTGGGCTGTAGCAGATATGGAGAAGCGTTATAAACTGTTTGCTGATTATAACGTGCGTGATCTGAAGGGATTTAATGAAAAGATAGAACAAGGTCAGACAGGAGAGGATATTCAGAAAAAGCTTCCTCAGATCGTAATTATTATTGATGAGCTGGCAGACCTTATGATGGTTGCTCCGGGAGAGGTAGAAGGTGCTATTTGTCGTCTTGCACAGCTTGCGCGGGCGGCAGGACTGCATTTGATCCTTGCGACACAAAGACCATCTGTCAATGTCATTACCGGTCTTATTAAAGCAAATATGCCCTCTCGTATTGCATTTTCGGTTTCGTCAGGTGTTGACTCAAGAACAATTATAGATATGAATGGCGCGGAAAAACTGCTCGGTAAAGGGGATATGCTTTTTTATCCGTCAGGATATCCGAAACCCGTTCGTGTGCAAGGTTCATTCGTATCAGATAAAGAAGTTCAAAATGTAGTCGATTATCTGATCAATCACAGTGAAAGAGTTTCTTATAATAATGAACTGGAAGAGCATATGGTCACTAATATTGTGTCATCGGGAAATGGAATGCAGGCAGGTGAAAACGGTGATGACCGTGATACATATTTTATAGAGGCCGGAAAGCTTATTATAGAAAAAGAAAAAGCATCTATCGGAATGCTTCAGAGAATGTTTAAAATCGGGTTTAACCGGGCGGCAAGGATTATGGATCAGCTTGCCCAAGCCGGAGTTGTAGGTCCTGAAGAAGGAACAAAACCGAGAAAAGTATTAATGACAAAGGAAGAGTTTGAAAACTATTTACAAAAGGGAAATTAGGAGGTAGAAAATGAAGACAGATATTCAGATCGCACAGGAAGCAAAAATGGAACACATCAAGGATGTGGCGGCACGGGCAGGAATTGAGGAGAACGAGCTGGAGTTTTACGGAAAGTATAAAGCAAAACTTTCAGATGAGTTATGGGAGAAGATTAAAGATCGTGAAGACGGAAAGCTTGTTCTTGTGACAGCCATTAATCCAACTCCGGCAGGCGAAGGCAAGACGACAACATCTGTCGGTTTAGGTCAGGCAATGGCGAAATTGAATAAAAATGCGATTATTGCACTTCGAGAACCATCTTTAGGACCTTGTTTCGGAATCAAAGGCGGAGCGGCAGGCGGCGGCTATTCGCAGGTTGTTCCGATGGAGGACATCAACCTGCACTTTACAGGGGATTTTCATGCAATCACGTCGGCAAATAACTTGCTTGCGGCGATGCTTGACAATCACATTCAGCAGGGAAATGAACTTCAGATCGACCCGAGACAGGTTGTATGGAAACGCTGTCTGGATATGAATGATCGTGTGCTGAGAAACATTGTTGTAGGACTTGGAAATAAGATGGATGGAATGGTGCGGGAAGATCATTTTGTTATTACAGTTGCGTCTGAAATTATGGCGATTCTTTGCCTTGCAGATGATCTTGCGGATTTAAGAGCTCGCCTGGGCAGAATCATTGTAGCGTATAATTTTGCGGGAGAGCCGGTGACAGCAGATGACCTGCATGCAACAGGGGCGATGACCGCTTTGTTGAAAGATGCGGTGAAACCAAACCTTATTCAGACACTTGAACATACACCTGCGCTTGTACATGGCGGACCGTTTGCAAATATCGCGCATGGATGCAACAGTGTGCGCGCAACAAAGATGGCGCTGAAATTAAGTGATATTACGATTACAGAAGCGGGATTCGGAGCAGATCTCGGAGCAGAGAAATTCTTCGATATCAAATGTCGTATGGCAGATGTCAAACCGGATGCAGTTGTTTTGGTTGCAACTGTACGAGCTTTGAAGTATAATGGTGGGGTTGCGAAAGCAGATTTAGCGGAAGAAAATCTGGATGCACTCGCAAAAGGAATTGTAAATCTTGAAAAACATATCGAAAATATACAAAAATATAAGGTTCCTGTTATTGTAACGTTAAATTCTTTTGTTACAGATACAGATGCGGAAAATGAATTTATCTGCAGGTTCTGCGAAGAAAGAGGCTGTGAATTTGCTTTGTCCGAAGTATGGGAAAAAGGTGGAGAAGGCGGTATTGCACTTGCCGAAAAAGTATTGGATACATTGGAAAACAAAAAATCAGACTTTGAACTTCTTTACGAAGATTCCCTTTCTTTAGAAGAAAAGATCGAGAAAATCGCCAAAGAAATTTACGGAGCAGACGGTGTCGTATATGAGCCGGCAGCAAAAAAACAGATTGCAAAGATCGAATCATTGGGATTCGGAAGTTTTCCGGTATGTATGGCAAAGAATCAGTACTCTTTGTCTGATGATGCAAAAAAACTCGGAAGACCGCACGGCTTTGACATCCACATCCGCGAAGTATATGTAAGTGCCGGAGCAGGATTTGTAGTTGCGCTGACAGGTGCGGTTATGACGATGCCGGGACTGCCGAAAGTTCCGGCTGCAAACGGAATCGATGTTACGGAAGACGGAACGATAACAGGCTTGTTTTAAAGGAGAAATAAATGCCATACATTATTGATGGAAAAGCAATCTCAAAACAGATTAAAGATGAGTTGCGCGACGAAGTAGAAAAATTAACAGAGGCAGGCATAAATGCCTGCCTTGCAGTGATACAGGTGGGAAATGACCCTGCTTCAACTGTATATGTGAATAATAAAAAGAAAGCATGCGCGTATGTCGGGATCAATTCCCGGTCATATGAACTGCCGGAGGATACATCGGAACAAACATTGTTGGATCTTGTACAGAAATTGAATGAAGATCCGGAAGTAAACGGCATTCTTGTGCAGCTTCCGCTGCCGAAACAGATCGATGAGGACAAGGTTATCCGTACAATTTCTCCGGATAAAGATGTGGATGGCTTTCATCCGGTAAGTGTGGGAAGACTCTGGATCGGAGAGAAAGGTTTTTTGTCATGTACTCCTGCAGGAGTGATCCAACTTTTGAAACGATCGGGAATTGAGATTGAAGGAAAAGAATGTGTGATCATCGGCAGAAGCAATATTGTAGGAAAGCCGATGGCGGCTCTTTTGCTCAGAGAAAATGCAACTGTAACAGTTGCCCATTCAAAAACAAAAGATTTGAAGAGTATTGCCAAAAGGGCGGATATCTTGATTGTAGCGATCGGTAAAGCAAAATTTATTACAAAAGATTATATAAAAGAAGGAGCTGTTGTCATCGATGTAGGAATGCATAGAGATGAACAGAATCATCTCTGCGGAGATGTGGACTGTGAAGATGTATCTTCGGTCGTTTCGGCAATCACTCCGGTGCCGGGCGGCGTCGGACCGATGACGATCGCCATGTTGATGAATAATTGTGTGGAAACAATACGCGGTCGGGAGGAAAGAGCATGAAATGCGTGCATTGCGGAGCAAATATTCCTGATGATCAAATGATCTGCCCCGTATGTGGAGCCGAAGTACAGATTGTTCCCGATTATAACCCGCTGGATGATGTACTTGCAAGAGAAGTAAGAGGGTCGGTTGAAGGAGCAACACGACAGATACGGACAGATGATATCAGAAGATACAGAAGAGAAGATCTGACAAAAAATATTAATTCTACCCGTGTTTTAAGCGAGGACGAGATGGAGCGTATTCGCTCAAACCGGAGAAAAAGTACAAATAATACTGAAAGAAATTCGGCAGAACTGCGCCGACAACGTCAAGCCCGGCAGCAAAAACGTCTGGAAGCGGCGAAAAGAAAGAGGAGAAGGCTTTTGCTTACACTGGCGGCAGTTGTTATATTGATCGGATTTGGTATTTATGTGGCATATCAGAATTCTTATACAGGAATGCTGAAAAAAGGGTACCGTGCAGTTAATGAGAAAGAATATATGGCGGCAGAAAAATATTTCGATCGTGCGATCATAAAAGATAAGTCAAGACCGGATGCATATGTAGGTCTTGCGGAAATTTATCTGGATCAAAATGATACAGACGGTGCGGAAGATGTTTATTTGAGCGCGATTGAAACACAGCCCACAAACGAAAAATTGTATCAGGCAGCAATCGATTTTTATATGGAGACAAAACAGCCTGAAAAGGTGGCATCTCTTCTTGAAGACTGTGAAGATGATAACGTATTGGCTTCGGTGTCCGAATATGTTTGTGAAGCTCCTGAATTTAAACCCGAAGAGGGAACATACAAAGAGGTTCAGGAGATTACGATCAGTTCGGATACGGAAGGTGAAATCTATTATACGACGGACGGAACAGATCCGACTGCGAAGACAGGGAAAAAATATAAAGAACCTATCTTACTGGAAAAAGAAGGAACAACGGAGATTCGCGCTATTGTTGTAAATATGAAAGGGATTCCGAGCGGAGTGATATCTCAGACATATACGATTGAATTTCCCATTGCAGATGCCCCTGCGGTGACACCGTCTACCGGCCGATATACAGATCCTCAGAAGATTACGATCACAGTACCTGACGGATATACTGCTTATTATACGACAGACGGATCTGAACCGACAGCTTCATCGGAAAAATATACAGGACCGATCGATATGCCGGCGAATACAACGACTACATTTAACGCTGTTCTCATCAATAACCGAAATGGAAAAGCGACGGAAGTGACAACGCGAAGCTACATTACAACAGCAGAATAGAGTATGTGAAAAACAACCGTGATATTATGTGAAAGTTACATATGTTTTATGCAATTTTTACAAATTCAGGGTTGTTTTTTTGAATTAAAAGAGTTATAATATTTATGTTAAGAAAATAACAATATTCAAATAAAGGAGATGTCGGAAATGAGCAGATTTTGTTTACCAAGAGACATTTATCATGGAAAAGGATGTCTGGCAGAACTGAAAAATTTAAAAGGAAAGAAAGCAGTCCTTGTTGTTGGCGGCGGATCCATGAAACGTCAGGGTTTTCTGGACAAAGCAGTCAATTATTTAAAAGAAGGTGGAATGGAAGTTCACCTGATTGAAGGCGTTGAACCAAATCCATCTGTAGAAACGGTTATGAAAGGTGCAAAAGTAATGCAGGAATTTCAGCCGGACTGGATTGTAGCCATGGGTGGTGGCTCACCAATTGATGCCGCGAAAGCAATGTGGACATTTTATGAATATCCGGATACAAAATTTGAAGATCTTATTACACCTTTTGGATTTCCAGAATTAAGACAGAAAGCCAGATTTGCGGCAATCCCATCCACATCAGGAACCGCTACTGAAGTTACAGCATTCTCTGTAATTACTGACTATAACACAGGAATTAAATATCCTCTGGCAGATTTTAATATCACCCCGGATGTAGCAATTGTTGATCCGGAACTGGTAGCAGAACTTCCTGTTAAACAGGTAGCATATACCGGAATGGATGCCTTAACACACGCAATTGAAGCATATGTTTCTACCTTGCACTGTCCATAT
>OHYP01000652.1_pt1 | contig 16651 bp, 14 predicted proteins | sample 1580341 | NCBI WGS metagenome assembly OHYP01 (sample SAMEA3882509, study PRJEB24775) | human gut metagenome | biome: human-associated habitat; feature: intestine environment; material: feces | place: Netherlands | collected 2009/2010 | reverse complement strand
AAACAGTGCACCAACCAGTGCTGCCACAAGGGGCATATCCGCCAGTCCGGGCCACAGGTGCGGGAATTGTTCGCATATCTTATACATACCGGAAAATCCCACCGTAGCCAGTGCGGAATAAGCGATGAATTCCTTACCCAACAGCTTCCATCCCAGCACATAGCACAGCACATTCATGATGCCGCCGGTGACCGCCGGGGAGATGCCGGTCCAGTGCTCCAATAACAGAGTTGCTCCCAGTACACCACCCTCGGTAACACCGGAGATGGAGTGTACATGATATAATCCAAATGCCAGAATAAAACTTCCCAATAAGGTTATGGCACATTTTTTTAATGTGATATTTTTCAACGCTTCTTTCCATTCGTGAAGCTGTGATTTCATTTTGTTCATTTTGTAATTTCTGTTCTTTCTATAAATTTGTGTTCGTATCTTTATGATGTCCCGCCTTTGATGCCTACGAATTGTTCCGTGCTGCGCACTCTCACAATTCTACCCTCTATTCGCATATCGTGGGATTATCATTCTTACATTATAACCACGGATATCGGTCTGTCGTCAAGTCTTATTGAAGAATCGAAAAACCCCAGGCTGTTGTACCTAGGGTTTTTCGATTTCTTATGAGGGGGGAGATAGTGAGTTCATCAACTATCTGAAATACATATTACAGAGAAAATGTGTCCATTTTGTGTTCAAAAAATTAAAAAAAATGAATGTGATTCTGAACAGTTACGAAACTATCAGCAATAGTTCTGCATGATATACTGCACTTCTGTTCTGCCTTTATAAGTATTCTGGCCAACCTGATATACTACAGACAAAGGGAAATTCCCTCTTCCGGCATAAAGGGCTTCTTCACTTCCGATACCATATTTTTCATTCAAAAAAGCCCCCAGTCGTTCCAGGTCTCCGAAAAACACCAGCGTCTGCGTATTTCCTTCCGGTGTCTTCACCCGGAATCTGGCACAGGTCTTGTTGGCACCCATTTTAAATCCCGCCTGGAAGATCAGATCCTTCTGTGCAAAAAGGGGCTTCGGATTCCCGGTTCCGAAAGGTTCTAATAACGCCAGTTCTCCTGCCAGGGCTTCGTCCGCATATCCCATGGGCATTGCCACATCAATATGTACTCTGGGAATAAAATCATCTTCTGTCAACGTACAGTTTTTATTGAGAGCAATCCGCAGAGGTTCAATATCCTCCTCCCGCATGGACAGACCTGCTGCCAGCTTATGTCCGCCATACTTGGTAAAAAACTGTTTTACCTGGGTCATGGCATCATACATATGGTATGCTTCGATAGAACGCCCGGATCCCTTCACACCATCTTCGCCTTTGGTCAGGATGAATACCGGATGATGATATTTTTCCCTGACTTTTCCGGCAATGATTCCCGCAATACTTTCGTGTACCTCCGGCAGATAGATCACCATGACCTTATCTTCTGTCATATGATGTTCCAAAATATACTCATCCGCTCTTTGAATCCCTTGCACCGTCAGGTTCTTGCGGCTTTCATTTAAGTCTTTCAGTTCTCTCGCCGCTGTCATAGCATCTGCTCTGGTAAAGCTCTGCAAAAGCTCCAGCGCCCTTTTCGCGGTATCCAGTCTGCCCGTAGCATTCAGGCAGGGGCCCAGTACAAACCCCAGATGATAGGCACTTAACCGGTCCGGCGCGATATCATTCACCTCCATCAGAGCTTTCAGACCCTCGTTATATCCCTTTTGGATCCGTTTCAGTCCTTCCTTTACCAGAATACGGTTCTCATCCTTTAACTCCATAACATCGCATACCGTGGAAAGTGCCGCGAATTCCAGCAGCTCATCCTGAATATTTATAAGACCCGGATTTCCGGTCTTCTCCGTGATTGCCTGGATCACCTTCAGTGCCACAACGCCGCCGCAGATGCCGGGAAATGGGTAGGTGTCGTCCGACCTCTTAGGATCCACCACTGCCAGTGCCGGGGGCAGCTGTTCCTTACGCTCTCCGTTTTCTTCTATGTAAGGGACCTCATGATGGTCTGTCACAACCACACGCATGCCCAGGGAATTTGCCAGCTCGATCTGTGGTGCCGCGGCAATTCCGTTATCACAGGTGACGATCATGCCGACGCCTTCCCGCTTCGCCTCTTCGATCAGATGTTCATTCAGTCCATATCCGTCATGGATTCTGTGGGGAATCGCCGTATCCACCTGTGCGCCAAGCATCTGAAACCCTTTGGTCAGGATATAAGACGAGCAGATTCCGTCCACATCATAATCCCCGATGACCCGGATATGCAGACCTTCCTTTACCGCTTTCAGAATCTCCTCCACTGCCCTGTCCATATCCTTAAGCAGCCAGGGAGAGTAGCAATCCTCCAGTTTTCCGTAGAGAAACTTCCGAATCTGGCTCTCTTCCGTCAGATCCCGGTTTCTAAGGATCCTCGCTGTCACCGGACTGATATGAAATTCCTTCGCCCATTTATCAAAATCTGCCTTCTTTGCAGCCACATACCATTTTTCCATGCAGGTTCCCACTTTCGTAATTGTTTTTCCCTGAGACTCACTCCTTAGGTATTATAGCATAAAAAAGACTTGTGCATCTCCTTTTTTATGTATCAGGTAGATTCCCGGATGATCAACGTTGGGAATGTGATATGGGACTGCACATAGAGATTCGGTCTTTTAATCTTCTGCAAAATATATTTCCCGGCCTGCACCCCCATATCGTAGACATCGATGTTCACGACAGAGAGCATAGGCTTCAGTATCTGAGAGAACGGGAAGTCATCAAAGGTAATCACCTTCATTTCCTCCGGGATCAGGATTCCTCTGTCGTGCAGGGCATTCACACAGCCGTAGGCGATATAGTTGTCCGCACACACTAACGCATCCGGACGTCTTCTGTTCTCCAGGATCTGCATGGTCATCCGGTAACCGCTGTCACAGACGGATTCTCCTTTTTTCACATATTCTCTGGGCAATAACACATCATGCTCTTTAAGTACTGTCAGAACTCCGTCCAGACGTCTCGCTGAGATCTGGTCCTCCGGCTTGCCTCCGATAAAAGCCACCGACTGACATCCACGCTCCAGCAGATGCTTCGCCGCCAGTTCTCCCGCCAGCCGGTTATCGATATCGAGCCAGCAGAAATGGCTGTTAAAATTTGGATTACCGATCACAATATGCGGGATCTCATGGGTAAACAGCAGTTCATCCAGTGCCTGGGAAATCACTGACGCATGGATCACAAACCCGTCTGCCTGCTTGGTATCCGCTGCATTCCGGATAAATTCCGCACAGTCTCCCGCTGCTATATTCCTGACTACAAGCGTATAGTCCTTCTGCGCCAGCACTTCCTCCAACCCACACAAGATCTCAAACATCTGTGGATTGGCAAACCCGGTTCCTTTTCCCAGCTCTGCCACAAATATAATGGTTCGTGCAGACTGCCTGGCGAAATTTTTCGCCCGCAGATTCGGATGATAATCCAGCTCCTCCATAGCTTTTCGTACTTTATCTGCCGTCTCCTGCGAGATCGAATAAGAGCCGTTCATCACTTTCGATACGGTTGCCGTAGAAGTTCCCGCCAGTTTTGCCACATCCTTAATGGTTGCTCCCATCGTTCACCCTCCTCGTGCGATTTTCTCTGAGAATATTTTAATCCCTTGCCCGGATCAGTGCAAATCCTTTTGCTACCAGCTGTCCTTCCTTAAGACCTTCCTGCCAGAGAATCTCTCCGCCCAGCAGTTCTTCAGGAAGGGGGACGTTTTCCACTTCCATATTCAGGAAAATACGGATACTTTCTATACTGCCATCTTCTTTCTCCAGATATCTTTCATAGCCATACACTCTGCTGCCCGGTTCCGCCAACAGGGTTCGGTACTCTCCTCTCCGCAGGACAGCCTCCTTTTTGCGCAGGGTAATTGCTTTCTGATATAGCAAAAACAAAGGACTGCTCTCATCCAGTGTATCCCAGGGCATGGGCTGTCTGTATTCCTCCTCCAGGATACCGGTCAGTCCCACCTCATCCCCATAGAATACAGAGGGCATTCCGGGGAAAGTCATCTGAAAGATCACCGCCAGGCGGAAGCTTTCTTCATCCCGGCACAGCGAGCGGAACCGGCTGACATCATGACTGTCCAAAAGGTTTAACTGTGCATAGACTGTCTGCTTACGATAGCGCATACGCATATCCGTTATGCGGCTGTCAAACTCCCTGGCATCTGCCGTCTGCTCCCCAAAAAATCTCCGGCAGTGCTTACGGAAATCATAATTCATCGTAGAATCAAACATGGTTCCGTCCAGCCAGTGCGCCGCACTCTCCCATACTTCTCCGATGAGAATGGCGTCGGGATCCACACTTTTTACGCTCTCTCTGAATTTTCTCCAGAAGCCATCATTGATCTCACTTGCCACATCCAGCCGCCACCCATCGATATGGAATTTTTCCACCCAGTAGCGCCCCACTTTGCAGAAATATTCTGCGGTCTCCGGATTTGCCAGATTTAGTTTCGGCATCATCCGTTCATATCCAAAACATTCATATCCCGGATATTCCTCCGGATCCTCCGGTCGCATCACCGGATAGGTAAGTCCATAGAACCAGTCTCTGTAAGCTGACTGTTCTCCTTTTTTCACCACATCATCAAAGGCGAAAAAATACCAGCCGCAATGATTGAACACACCGTCAATGATTACTTTCAGTCCGTTCGCATGAAATACATCGATCAGCCGGTGAAAATCATCATCGGTTCCGAAACAGGGATCAATGTGAAAATAATCTAACAGATCGTACTTATGATATTCTCCGGCGACAAAGATCGGATTGATATAAATAGCGTTCACGCCCAGGTTCTTCAGGTATTCCACGTTCTCGCAGATCCCACGGATCGTACCGCCGAGCTTCCCCCTCGTCGCTACACCGCCCCATTCCTTCTCCTCTCCTCTGCCGCAAAGATACCGGTACTCAGTGGCAAAGCTGTCGGGAAAAATATTATAGATGATCGTATCCTGTGCCCATTCAGGAGGTGTAACAATATCTGCGCGGTGATTGAATGGCAGCTGATAATATTCCGAGCGGTCATCCACGGTATGATCCGTGAATCGTTCTCCGTAGTACAACACCTCTTCCCTGCCATCGGACAATGTGAAATAATAGCAAAGTCTTTTATAGGGATGCTCCAGCATAGTCTCCCAGTAATCGAATTCTTCCGTCTGCGCCACCACTGCCATCTTCTGTTCTGTAAAAAGCACCGGTGTCAGGCGACAGGCTCTGTCTCCGTAATGGAGAATGCATTCTGTCAGATCCCCTCTGCCTGCCCGCAGACGGATCACAATATGCTCTTCATCTGTCCCGTATGCATACTGGGACATGGGTATATGTAATACTGCACTTCGATTCATACTTCCTCTTTCTGCGGTCTATCCCTTCACTCCACCGGAGGTCAGACCCTCTGTCATGTTCTTTTGCAATGCGAAAAATACGATCAGGATCGGCAGAGACACGATCAGGGATGCTGCCGAGAAAATCGGCCAGCTTCCGCTCATCTCCGTCGCCTGCAGCGAATATAAGCCCGCCGCCAGTGTATAAGTATCGGATCCCGTCATGAAATTGATGGCGAAAATATATTCGTTCCATACATAGACGAGAACCATCATAGCCGTTACCGCAATGGTAGGCTTAGCAAGCGGCAGTACGATCTTTGTCACCTGTTCTAACTGTGTGGCTCCGTCGATCATGGCTGCCTCCTCGATCTCCACCGGAATCGTGTCAAAATATCCCTTCATATTCCATAGTGCAAACACTGCCATCGTACCGGTATACACAATGACCAGACCCGTTCTGGTATTGATCAGCCCCATAGGACTAAGCAGCTTATACAGGGCCGTCATGGACAAAAGGGACGGAAATGCATAAAGTAAAATCAACAGCTTCAAAATCGCCTTTCTGCCGGGAAATCGTTTCCGGGAAAAAGCATACGCCGCAGGGATTCCGGTCCCCAGCGAGATCACCAGTGTGGTCACCGCCAGGATCAGACTGTTCTTCAGCCACAAAAGCACCGGTTTCTCGGTAAAAACTGCCTTATAGTTCTGCAAAGTCATATGCTTTGGCAAAAAGGAAAAGTCAGATCCCAACAGGCTGTTCTCCGCATTCAGCGACACGGAAAACGCATATAATACCGGCACCAGCACGAAAAAGCATACCAGGATGAAAAACACATTTACCGCTATAAGTACCAGCACATGTTTCGTCTTTTTACTCATCTGCTCTCCTCCTTTCTGCCGTTTGTCACCAGAGAAAACACTAACAGCATTCCGAAGATCAGAATGGAAATCGCCGAACTATAGCCATAATTGTTCGTAATAAATGCCTTCTCATATGCGTAAGTCAAAATGGTATGAATATTTGCACCGGTCTTGGATCCCACCTGCTGGGTCAGCAGATAGATGACATCGAACTGTTTAAAAGTCGTAAATGTCGTGATCATAACCGACGGTGCTATAATGGAGCGGATCATCGGAACCGTAATATATCTCGTCCGCTCCAGCCAGGTGGCGCCGTCTAGCAGCGCACTTTCGTAAAAACTCCGGTCCACGCTCTGCAGTGCCCCGTCAATGATAGTGATCATGAAGGGTAACGCCAGCCAGAGGTTCACTGTCGTGCAACTGATGAATGCGATCACGTCACTTCCAAGCCATCTCACCGGTTCCATTCCCAGTCTGATCATCCATTGATTCAACAGACCGAACTGGGAATTGAACATTCCTGTCTTCCACAGCAGGATGGATACATACCCCGGCATGGCCCAGGGGAAGATCAACAGGGTACGATAGACATTCCGCAGTGTCAATCCCTTGATATTGAGAAGTGTCGCCATGATAAAAGCGATCACCAACTGCAGCACCATATTTACCACGGTCCACAATATCGTCACAAGCAGTGCTGTCAGGAAACCATTATCAAATACCAGCAAGGCATCCTTATAATTCTCCAGTCCAATGAACTCATAATTATTCCAGTGATAAATATTCATATTGGTCATGGAGATATATCCGGTATAGAGGATCGGGAAGATTACGATCAACAGGATCAATACTAAGGACGGCAGTGACCAGCTGTAGGCAAACAGTGTCTCTCTTCTTTTTTTATTCTGTTGTCTGTTCCCATGAGCATTTTTATTTCTTGCCATATTTATTCGTTCCACTTCCTTTTGCCTGATTATGCCTGATTACGTAACGGCGCTTATTCCATGGATTCGATCAGCTGCAAAGCTTCCTTCTGTGCTTTCTCCGCACTTTCCGCCACATCATTGCCCGCCATGTTGACATCCGTCAGCAGTCCGCTGGCTACGGTCCACATCACATCCATCTCCGGCAGATTCGGCATGGGCACCGCATTTTCCGCAGTCTCCTTCATAGCCATGACCACTTCATCACCGCTTACTTCTTCATAACTGTAACAATTTTCTCTGGCAGGAGCACAGCCACTGGCCTGTGCCAGCGCAATACCCACCTCGTCCTTCATCAGTACCCGCAGTACCTGCTCTACCGCATCCTTTTTATTCTCTGCTGCATTTTTCAGCACCTGGACACCCTGTACTCCCATATAGGGGGCGATTGGTTTTCCGGTCTCATCGATCACAGGCATAGAGGCGATTCCCACGTCCATTCCGCTTTCTCTTACTGTCGGGATCAGCCAGGGACCGGCTATGGTTGCATGCGCCATTTCTTCTTTGAACAGAGTATTCACTGTGGCGTACTCGGTTTCCCCCGGCATGAGATCCACGAACTTTTTATGATAGGCCAGGGCTTCCTCTGTCTCCGGCAGATTCAATCCCGGCTCTCCGGCATCATTCAGGATATAGCCTCCGAATCCATTGATCCAGCCTGCCGCATAATAAGGGGTGCTATGCTGTTCCACGAATCCGTAATGCCCTCCACGGGTATTCTCCTGCATATAAGCATACAGTTCCTCTGTCGTAGCCGGCACTTCCTCATCCTTCATGTAGAGACGGTTATACATAAAAAGTAAGGTCTCATAATAGATAGGAAGCTGATAGACCGTTCCCTTATAAGTCGCCGCTTCGATCGTGTTATCCATATAGGCATCCAGTTCCTCTGCCGGAATGATATCCGTGATAGGCGACAGAATGTCCATTTCTGCATAGACACCTATCTTATCATGGGCAAAAAAGTACATATCCGGAGCTGCCTTAGGATCATTTCCCACCATTTTGAGAGCTTCTGTCAGATCACTCTTTTTCTCCAGTACTACGTGGATCTGCGGCTCTAATTGGGCAAATTCCTCTTCCAGGACCTGCGTTACCGCATCTTCCTTGTCATGCCAGATGGTGATCGTAACCTCTCCGTCCGTCTTTTCGCCCTGCGCTGTCTGCTCCACCGTCTGGCTGCCACAGCCGGTCAGGCTGCCAATGGTCAGTCCTGCTGTCACGATCCATGCCCATGCTCTGTTCCGGATTCTTTTCTGATTTTTATTCTTCATATCCTGCACTCCTTTGATATGTACTTTCCTGCTGCTTGTTTTTATATCTTATTTCTGTGACTTTTTCTTTGAGACTGCTACTGCCGCGCCACCTGCTGCCACTACCAGCACGCCGATCACAATGGGTACGACCGGAGTGGATTTCTCTGTATTCTCCGCTGCTTCGATTGTCGCTTCCACAGCTTCCGCAGGCTCTTGTGTTGCCACAGTTTCAGTTGTCTCTTCCAGCGCGATTTCTTCATAAGATACGGTGTAATCCTCCGGACCGTTTATCGTAAGCCAGATATCCTTACCGGTCTCTACGGAAATATCCGTTGTCTGTACACTTCCTTCATTACCATTGACGATTATGGAATTCACCCAACCGGGAATCTCCTTGACCAGCCAGACGCCTTCGCCTTCGTTCGCATTGACAATGATGGAATTAACCCATACCGGAACTTTGATGCTGTACCAGCCGTCTTCTCCGGCTTTCATCTCTTCTCCGGGCCATGCTGCAAAAGCATTGGTGCCGTCCGGTGCCGACCATGCCCACAGACAGGGACCGTTCCAGTCTGCGGGAGCAGATACATGGATCGTCACATTGGGGATTTCTGCCTGATCCGGGTTCTTATAACTGAAATCGTAGCTGCCGTCAGCTGCTACCGTTACCCAAAGCTCTGCGGGATCAATGGAGATATCTTCTGTCTGTACAGTTCCTTCGTTCGCATTGACAATGATGGAATTGACCCATACCGGAACCTTGATGCTGTACCAGCCATCTTCACCTGCTTTCATCTCTTCCCCGGGCCATGCTGCAAAGGCATTGGTGCCATCCGGTGCCGACCACGCCCACAGGCAGGGGGCTTCCCAGGAATACTTTTGCATGTACCACAAATTTCTCTACGTAAGCCGGTGCCTCTCCGGTAGTCCTGCTCTCATAAGAGATCTCTACGGTATCCGCTGCACTCACCGTGATCCATACTGCATTGGTATCCAGGATCTGCTCTTCGGTCTGCACGTTACCCTCATTGGCATTGATGATCACATGATTCGCCCATGCAGGAAGCCAGATATAATACCAGCCGTCATTAGCTGCATCTGCTTCCATCTCCTCGCCGGGCCATGCTGTAAACGCATTATTGCCGTCGCTGTCCCACGCCCACACACAAGGATTTTCCCAGTCCTCCGGCACCTGCACATAAAGCGCATTTCTCTCTTCTGTATTCTGTGTTGTTTCTGCATTTGCCGTCATCGGCAGAATCCCGATCACCAGCAGAAGCATCATCAGAAATGATCCACAACGTCTTATCAACTTACCCATAATATCCTCTCTTTCCAATTCTACTTGTCTGTGTTATTTTTTTGTAACCTTTCTGTCGTATCAACCGTTTTAAAAAGTGCACTTTCCCTTGGGTTATTTTGATTATAACGTTGCTGTTTCCGGATGGTCAATTTGATTTTGGGTAATCGTTTTCCCTCTGCATTATTTATTTTTCACAGTTTCATTCTTCTGTTTTTGGTTGTTATTTACAAATGTTTTTTAGGTTTCCTGCGTTTTCCTAAATATTTGTGAAAGTTTCACGAAAATGTTTCCTATGAAGTACCCATTAGAAACGTGCACCGCAAGGCGCAAACATAAAAGGAGATGGAAGTCTTTCGCTTCCATCTCCTTTGAAAATACTTTTATGCTATTTTTATTACTTTTTACTTATTCCTACTTATTTCGCCTTGGGTGCAAACTTCTTTCTCAATACATACCACAGGGCACCTGCAATACATACAGAGGAGTAAGCACCACAAATGATACCTACCATCAGAGGCAGTGCGAAATCACGGATGCTGGTCACACCCCAGATGTACAACGCACCTACCATTACCAGCGTGGTCAGGGAGGTAAATAAGCTTCGGGACAGTGTCTGGGTGATGCTGTGGTTTACAACATCCTGCAGATCATCCTTCTTGGTCATAACTGCCATATTCTCACGTACACGATCGAAGATTACGATGGTGGCGTTGATAGAGTAACCTACGATGGTCAGCAGACACGCGATAAAGGTATTGCTGACGGATACTCTTGCGAGTGCGTAGAAGGTGATCACTACCAGCACGTCATGGAGCAGGCAGGCAATACTGCTGACACCGAAACGGATATCGCTGAAACGGAAGCGGATATAGATCAGCATGCAGATGATTGCTACTGCTACCGCCAGGATCGTATCGGACTTCATCTCGTTACTGATGGTGGAGCTGATGGTCTCGGAGGTGATCAGCGTCTCATCCACACCAAAATTATCCACGAACATCTGATTCAGTGCCTGTCTCTGATCCACATCCAGAGAACCGGTCTTGAAGATAACTTCATTGGAGCCCTGTACGGTCTGGATCTGAACTGCACTGCCGGTGGTGCTCTCGATCAGAGGTACCATCTCGCTGTTGATCTCTTCCAGCGTATAGCTCTTATCAAAAGTGACAGTAGTTGCAGTACCGCCCTTGAACTCCAGGCTGTAATTCAGTGCATCACCGGTGTTCATCTTGTAGACACCCATGGTAATAAATCCTGCCAGGATCACTGCCAGAGACAGTCCGAAGAAGATTCCCTTCTTGCCTAAGAAGTTCACTGTCTTGTGTTCCTTACCTACACCATACCACTTGGGATCCTTCAGTCCCAGTGCGTAGAAAGCTTTCATGATATACTTGGTCACTACCAGTGCGGTGAACATGGATAATACGATACCAAGTGCCAGCGTCTGTGCAAAGCCCTTTACGGTACCAGGTCCTAACAGCCACAGCACTGCTGCTGCGATCAGGGTAGTCACATTACCGTCGATGATAGCGGACAGTGCCTTGTCATAACCGATCTGCATGGCACTCTTAACAGTCTTGCCGGTTGCCAGTTCCTCACGGATACGGGCAAATACGATAACGTTGGCATCCACTGCCATACCGATGGACAGGATGATACCTGCGATACCGGACAGGGTCAGGGTCATGTCAAAGCCGTTCAGCAAAAGTACTACCAATGCCACATAAATGCCCAGTGCAATAACAGAAGCAAATCCGGGCAGGAAATATACTGCGATCATGAAAACAGCCACTACGATAAATCCGATCACAGCTGCTTTTAAGCTGGTGGAGATTGCTTCCACTCCCAGCTGTGCACCAACTACCTTGGAATGCAGCTCTTCCAGTTCCAGCTTCAGTCCACCGATACGGATGGTAGAAGCCAGGCTCTCTGCCTCTTCATAAGAGTTCATGGGAGAAATCTGTGCATTACCGTCGGAGAATACACCTTTTACGGAAGGAACACTTACAAAGGATCCATCATAATAGATACCCAGGGTCTCGCCCTTCTCGTAAGCATTTCTGGTAGCCTCTTCAAACTTTTTAGTACCTTCCTCCGTCATTACCAGGTCTACCGCATAGGTGGAATTGCCCATCGTCTGATCCTTGATAGAGCCTGCGGTAGCAGTCTTGACATCCGTACCCTCCAGCATGATGGATCCATCTGCCTTCAGTTCATCGATGGTCTTATTCAGAGCGTACGCATAGCTTGCATTGCCCTGTGCATCGGTCACTGCCTGCATAGAGTAGTTCGCATTGCCGTCCTTGTCTGTCTCTGCAATGAAATACAGGGAACCGGGACGTCCCAGTTCTTCCAGGATCTTGTTGGCATCTGTTACACCGGGGATCTCGATATTGATACGATCGGTACCCTCCTGGTATACAATAGCCTCTTTACTGTAATTCTCAACACGCTTCTGCAGCTTGGCAATAGTATCTGCCATATCCGTTGCATCCGGCTCTTCATCGCCTACCACCTGATAAGTGATGCTGACACCACCGGCCAGATCCAGTCCCAGACTGATGTCTGAAGCACTGGCAGTTCCTTCCGCATCTACGCCATAGAGATCCACATAGCCGACACCCAGCAGGACTAGAAGTGCGCAGAGCAGAATGATGATTGCTTTACTTTTTTTCATCTTTCCTTTGTCCTTTCTATTCTTCTGAAGCTTCTGCTGCTTCCGCAGCCTTCAGCATGATAGCACATTCGATACGTTTTCTCTGCAGCTCACAGCCGATGTCATACGCATCATTGATATTGCCATGGAAATTATAGGAGTTCGCAGCACATCCGCCGCTGCAATAGAACTTGGCAAAACACTTCTTACACTTGTCCTTTGCATAGACATTACAGCATTTGAACTCGTCGCGGATATCATCTCTTACCACACCGGTATCCACATTGCCCATGAGGAACTTCTCGTTACCCACGAACTGGTGGCAGGGATATAAGTCTCCCCAGGGAGTAACCGCCAGATATTCAGTGCCGGATCCGCAGCCGGAGAGTCTCTTGGCTACGCAGGGGCCGCCCTGCAGATCGATCATAAAGTGGAAGAAATTGAAAGCCTTTCCCTCTTTCTTACGCTTGATCATTTCTACTGCCAGTTTATCGTATTCTTCCTTTAAGATCGGAATATCCTCTTCTCTGATGGCATAATCATCCGTAGGTTGTGCCACAACGGGCTCCACGGAGATCTGCTTGAATCCCAGATCTGCCAGATGCAGAACGTCCTTGGAGAAATCCAGATTATTGTGGGTAAATGTACCACGCACATAATAATTCATCTGGTCTCTGCTCTCCGCTACCTTTTGGAACTTGGGAACAATGATGTCATAGCTGCCCTGCCCGCCGCGGAAAGGACGCATCTTATCGTTGATCTCCTTACGTCCATCGATACTCAGCACGATATTACCCATTTCCTTATTTACGAACTCCAGGATCTCATCATTTAATAAGATACCATTGGTAGTCAGGGTAAATCGGAACTTTTTATTGTTGGGTTTCTCTAAGCTTCTGCCGTATTCTACCAGTTGCTTTACCACATCCCAGTTCATCAGGGGTTCGCCGCCGAAGAAATCCACTTCCAGGTTCACGCGGTTGCCGGAATTGGCTACCAAGAAATCCAGTGCCTTTTTTCCGACCTCAAAACTCATCAGCGCTCTTCTGCCGTGGTACTCACCCTCTTCCGCAAAACAATATCTGCAGGCAAGGTTACAGTCATGGGCAATGTGCAGGCACAGTGCCTTGACTACGGTCTGGCGCTTCTTAAAATCAAAAATATAATTCTCGTAAATATCGGGAGCAAACAGCTGTCCTGCCTTCTCCAACTCCAGAACTTCGTCCACCGCTTCGGTGATCTCTTCCTGGGGATAGGGGATATTCGCAAGATTCAGTACAGCGGCCTTGATGGTGTCCGCATCCTTGATACCTTCTGTCACCAGAGGCTCTACCAGTGGGATCATATCATACACAATATCATCTACGACATGAACGGAACCACTGTTCACATCCATAACGATATTATAGCCGTTGCTCTTATACTGGTGTATCACAGTTTTATTCCTCTTCTTTCTACTTCTTATTGCTTAAGATGCATTAACATTAACTATTCGGAACCCCATTCGCAAAATCGTCCTCCGGACTTTCCTTTTGCTCATGTGGTTACTTCGCCGTATTTTGCCAGACGTATCTTCTTACGTATGCAAGCATCCGACGAAGAATACGCTGTCAAATTCGGCTCCGAATAGTTAACAGAGAATAAGCAGCGACCTGAATCGCTGCTTACGTTAGTCTCTTCTCAATTTCTTAGATTATTTAATCTTTTCACAACTCTGATTTCCTACTGTGCAGGAAGTCTTACATGCAGACTGGCAGGAAGTCTGGCACTCACCACAGCCGCCCTTTTTCATAGATTCCTTTAAATCTCTGGTTGTTAAAGTCTTAATATGCTTCATTAAAAATAGCCTCCTTATGATTTCAAAGCGCCTATAGACGCCGGCGTGTATATAAATATGCAGACACGCGACTCATTTTTGCTCATTATATCATGTATTTGGCATTTGTAAAAGCTTTTTTTCTCAAAAAACGGTAAAAAAGCGGTAAAAGTCATTGTTACCTGCTTTTCACCCTAGCATTCCGCCCAGCGTCCCCCCTGCCACGCACAATACCATGGTAGTCCAGAAGGAATTGCCTAATGCGGTCTCCGGTGTCCTGATCAGCACCGACACCACCGCCAGAATCACAAAATATGCCGCTCCCATGAAAGCTCCCCATAGGAATTTCTGCTTTTCCATTCTTTTCCCTGCCAAAAGCCCCGCCGTAAAAGTAGTGGCTACATAGATGGCGGAAATTGCAATCGTCACTATACCTTCCGTCAGATGCAGTTTATACAATAAAAGTGCCAACAGACATAGAAGCAGCAATGTCAGCACATAAGATACCAGCAGGCATTTCGCCAGTGCCAGTACCGGAATGCCTTCTTTTCCTTCTCCTCTTTTTTCCATGTCATCCCTCCTTTTACCTATGTAAAATGTATATTCAAAGCCTTCGGAAAACTTGACAACTATTCCTGTCCTATTGTATATTGTTGCTTAATAACACATAAATAAGGCATAAGCCTGCTATTTTATCTTAAGAAGGAGTGAACTTTTTTGGATACCTCTGGTGTCATACAACTGATTTCTATTATTGTTCTTATTTTTCTGTCCGGCTTTTTCTCTTCCGCCGAGACTGCACTGTCCACGGTGAACCGTGTGCGAATGCGTTCTTTGGAGGAGGAAGGCAACAAGCGTGCTGCACGCGTCAATAAAATTCTGGATAATTACAGTAAAATGATCAGTACCATTCTGATCGGTAATAACATTGTAAATCTGACGGCATCTTCCCTTGCAACAACTTTAGCTATGCGCATTAATCTGGCTGTAGGTATCGCAACAGGTATTTTAACTATTGTCGTATTACTCTGTGGTGAGATCGTACCGAAGACCTGGGCGGTTCTGTGTTCTGAAAAGCTGGCGCTGTCCTACTGTAATATCATATACCTGCTGATGCAGGTACTCACACCGGTTATTATCGTGGTAGACCTGCTCTCCCATGGCATCATGAAGCTGTTACATATCGATCCGAATAAAAAAGCCAGTGCCATGACAGAAAGTGAACTGAAGACCTATGTAGATGTCAGCCACGAGGATGGCGTCATTGAATCCGAAGAGCGAAAGCTGATCTACAATGTGTTTGATTTTTCCGATGCTCATGCCAAGGACATCATGATCCCCAGGATCAATATGGTAACGGTCAGTCTTGATGCTACCTATGATGATGTACTTGCAGTGTTCCGTGATTCCATGTACACACGACTTCCGGTCTATGAGGATGATAAAGACAATATTATCGGTCTCATCAACATCAAGGACTTTATCCTGACGGAGGATCAGAGTGCTTTCCATGTGGGAAATATCTTAAGAGATGCTTATTATACTTACGAATATAAAAAGATTGCCGATCTGATGTACGAGATGCGGGAAAAGACCACGAATGTCTCTTTCGTATTAAATGAGTACGGTGCTACCGTAGGTATGATCACTTTAGAGGACTTACTGGAAGAAATCGTCGGTGAGATCCGTGACGAATATGATGAGGATGAAGAAGAACTGATCCAGAAGATGTCCGACGACACTTATCTGGTAGAAGGCAGCATGAAACTAGACGATATTAACGATGCTCTCGGTACCGATCTGACCAGTGAAGACTATGATTCCATCGGCGGTCTGATCATCGACTGTCTGGATCGTCTGCCGGAGGACGGTGAGGAAGTCACCCTGGAAAACGGTATTCATCTGAAAGTACAGGGCATCGACCAGAATCGTATTGTAAAGGTATTGATGACGATACCGGAAGTTCCCGAAGAACACGATGCCGGCACCGCCGAGATTTCGGAAGATCACGAATAGCACACAGACAAAGCTTTCTTCTTTGTTGGTCCATGGGTAATGAAAGGAAAAATGATGTCACAGGATAAAAATACAGAAAACAAGAAAACAAAAATGACTTCCAAACAGATCTTCGCGATCGCAGGAATCGTTGTGCTGGTGCTGTTGTATGTTGTAACACTGTTAGCAGCGATCTTCGACAGTTCCGCCAGCCACGCATTGTTCGCCACCTGCCTGTTAGCCACGGTAGCCATTCCTCTTCTCATTTGGATCTACACCTGGATGTTCGGGAAGCTGACGAACCGCTCCACCTTCGCAGATTTCCATCCGGAGGATAAGAATAAAGACAAGTAAATTGAAAGTTAGTTGAATACATTGGCAAAATCCACGAACTCCCGGAGCATGCGATACACAT
>OHYP01000624.1_pt1 | contig 17256 bp, 19 predicted proteins | sample 1580341 | NCBI WGS metagenome assembly OHYP01 (sample SAMEA3882509, study PRJEB24775) | human gut metagenome | biome: human-associated habitat; feature: intestine environment; material: feces | place: Netherlands | collected 2009/2010 | reverse complement strand
AATGAATAATGGATGTGTGCCGCCCACGGCGTCACATTTTAACCAAGTCAGTTGCTCCGGCAAAAAGCATTCCAGCCAGAGCAGCCAACCTATTTTATTTGCGCCGCTGCGGGCGGCGCACCAGCATTATTCTTTATTCATTATTATTTATTATTTTGTATAAACTATTGCCCAGACCCCGCGTATGAGGGCAAAAAACTGAACTTTTTATGAAATTTCAAAAAGTGGGCCAGAACGCATAAAATCGTGGTTGACAGGAGCCTATAAAGTATAGTATAATTTCAGTTACTGGTTGATTGTAATTTTGATTGACCGGCAAACTCCTGTCTCAGACCAAGGGAGGGAAAAAGATGTCGGAGATCCGTGTCAAAGAGGGCGAATCCCTTGAGAGCGCCCTGCGCCGTTTCAAGCGCAGCACTGCCCGCAGCGGTGTTCTTGCTGAGGTGCGCAAGCGCGAGGCTTATGAGAAGCCGTCTGTGCGTCGCAAGAAGAAGTCCGAAGCCGCCCGCAAGCGCAAGTTTAAGTAATCCGGAGCCATCGCAGCGGCTATGCCGCCGTTTTCGATAACCGTGTTTACCCAAAGGAACGGCAGAACAGGTTCGCAGAGATGCGGGCCTGTTCTTTCTTTATATCTAAAAACCGGGGTGGCGCTTGCCCGCTGCCCCGCGCTTATAATAAGGTAGTTTGTCTATGCTTCTTACCCCTGAATATATTTTCCGTGCCATTGAGGCCATCACGCCGGAGTTCCTGCGCCAGCACGGTATCACCGCCCTGGTGCTGGATGTGGATAATACCTTGACGGGGGATGGCAGCCAGCAGCTGGATGCCACCGTGCAGCAATGGCTGGATACTATGCGTGCCGCGGGTGTGCGGTTGACGATTGTTTCCAACAATACCGCCGCCCGCGTGCGCCCCTTTGCGGACCGTGTGGGCCTGGCTTGGGTGCCGCTGGCCTGCAAACCGCTGCCGGTCGGCCTGGCCGTTGCCCGCCGCCGCCTTGGCGTTCGCAAAAATCAGATGGCCATGGTGGGCGACCAGATCTTTACGGACCGCCTTGCCGCGGGGCTGTACGGCATCCCCTGCCTGTATACCATGCCGCGTGGGGGCGACCACCAGCGCGGTGTGCAGTTCAAGCGCAGGTTTGAACCCTACTGGCTGGACCGGTATTACCAAAAAGGGGGCCGCCTGTATGAGTGAAGCACCGCGCTTTGGCACGGCTGGGCTTTCGGACAGCTACCGTGTCCGCAGCTTTGACCCGCAGGCCATGGCGGAGTATACGGCTTCCTTTGGGCTGACGGCGTTTGAATACCAGTGTGGGCGCGGTGTGCGCCTGGGGCTGGATAAAGCCGCCGCTTTAAAAGAAGCGTTTGATGCAAAAGGCATCACTTTCTCGGTCCATGCGCCGTACTACATCAGCATGAGCAGCCTGGAGGAGGACAAGCGGCTGAACAGCGTGAACTACCTGCTGCAAAGCTGCGCACTGGTCAAGGCACTGGGCGGCCGCAGGGTCATCTTCCACGCGGGCAGCTGCGGCAAGCAGAGCCGGGAAGCCGCACTGGAAAAGGCACTGGACACCATGCGCCGCGCCGTTCAGGCCGTGGATGAAGCCGGTTATGGCAACTGTATCCTTTGCCCTGAAACGATGGGTAAGGTGAACCAGCTGGGCACGCTGGATGAAGTGCTGGCCCTTTGCAGTGTGGATGAACGCATTATTCCCTGCGTGGATTTTGGCCACCTGTATGCCCGCAGTCAGGGCACCGAGCTGAACGATGAGACCGCCCTGGCAGATTACGCCGCCATCCTGGATGCCATTGCCGCAGCCTTGCCGGGGGAGCGGGCCAAAAAGTTCCACGCGCATTTTTCCCGCATTGCCTACACCAAGGGTGGGGAAAAATGCCACCTGACTTTTGCGGATACCGAGTTTGGCCCGCCGCCTGCCCCGCTGATGCAGCTGCTGAAAACCCGTGGCCTGGCGCCCACCATTATCTGTGAATCCGCCGGAACCCAGGCCGAGGATGCGGCGGCGCTGAAAAAACTGTATGAACAAGGCTGAGAAAGCCCAAAAACAGCCAACAAAAGCCGAAAAAAACCAAAATATCACCCGAAAATCCCGCTAACCTCTTGCAATACTGGCGCTTTTCGGGTAAAATACTTACAGGTATGACAATGCAATGGCATTGCTTGATGGGCGGCGGGGCCGCTTTTTCAAACAGGCCCGATTCTAAAATTATGGAGGAGTTCCTATATGATCTCTGCAGGCGAATTTCGTAACGGTGTAACTTTTGAGCAGGACGGCCAGGTCCTTCAGGTCGTTGAGTTCCAGCATGTTAAGCCCGGCAAGGGCGCTGCTTTTGTGCGCACTAAGACCAAGAACGTGATTACCGGTTCCGTTGTTGAAACCAGCTACAACCCGACCGCTAAGTTCCCCCAGGCTTTCATTGAGCGCCGTGAGGTTACCTACTCTTACGAGGATGGCGACCTGTACTACTTCATGGATAATGAAACCTACGAGCAGATCCCCGTTGCCGCTGCCGATGTGCCGGAAAACTTCAAGTTCTGCAAAGAAAACGAAATCTGCAAACTGCTGTCCTACAAGGGCAAGGTTTTCAGCGTTGAAATCCCCAACTTCATCGAGCTGGAAGTTACCGAGACTGAGCCTGGCTTCAAGGGCAACACTGCTACCAACACCCTGAAGCCCGCTACCGTTGAGACCGGTGCCGAGATCCGCGTCCCCCTGTTCATCAACGAGGGCGACAAGATCCGCATCGATACCCGCACCGGCGAGTATATGGAGCGCGTCTGATCTTAAAACAAATGGCCGGGCCGTGGTTTTTGCCGCGTCCCGGCTTTTTTGGAAAATTGCAAAAACAAACACCCTGTTTACAGTGCGTGAAGGAGGTTTTCCCTTATGGCTATGGATCTGAATGCAAAGGCCGCTTACATCCGCGGTATGATGAAAGGGATGGAATTTGACCCCACCACCCAGGAAGGCAAGATCATTGTTGCAATGATGGACCTGCTGGAAGAGATGGCCGATGTTGTGAGCGAGCATGACGATGCCCTGGATCAGGCTTTTGACGAGCTGGACGCCATTGATGAAGATATGGATGATCTGGTGGACAACATCTTCGGCGATGACGATGAGGACGAAGATGAGGACGAGGATGACGACGGCGCATTTGAAACCAGCTATGAAGTCACCTGCCCCAACTGCGGTACCGTCAACATTGTGGATGAAGACACCCTGATGGACAGCGATAAGATCGTCTGCGCAGAGTGCGGCGCAGCTTTCGATGTGGAAGTTCTGCCCGACGATGCCGAGATGCCCGCCGATGCAGAAGCCGAAAGTACCGATGTGACCATCGAGTAAGCGGTTAAGTGCACGAAATAGAATAACAGATAGAAAATCACCCCTGTGGCTGGATTATTCTGGCCGCAGGGGTGATTTTTTGATTATTGGGGAAGAAAGTAATTTGCAGCGAGGTTGCAAACGCTGCCATAAACCTGTAGACGATGTGTAGGGGACGATGCTTGACCGTTCCGAAACCGTAAGACAATATATCATTATAAAATTTGTGATGCTCCATGATGTAAAAGCTCCGGCGTGGTCAGGCAGCAACGCCCTGCGGCACAGGGATGAAGTACAACAAAAACAGCCCGGTCCAAACGGACCGGGCATTGTGGGTTCCTGTTTACTTTTTCTCGTTCTTTAGCTGGTTGCGCAGCATGATATCGCCAAAGGTCAGGGCGTTGAACAAACCGCCGGCCTTGTTGGCCTGGCGCACAATGCGCGCCGGCAGAGGCTTGCTTTCATCGGTGGAAAGCAATACAATGTGAACCTTATCGGCCACGTCGGCATTGCCTTCCTTTTTGGTGGTCAGTACCTGCAGGTACACAACATAGGGGTCATGCATAGAACCATAGTAAATATCGTTGCCGCAGCGCACCAGCGGGCGGCCCTTATAGGTCAGACTGGGGGTAAAAGCCATCTCTTACAACCTTCTTTCGCTGTTGTTGTATCCGAAAAGCCGAAAATATAGCCTGTTTCTACAAGCACAGCCGGACTTTGCCTTAAACCCGTCTTGCGTTTGCGAAATATGCGTCATTTTCTTTGTTTTCAGCTACACCTTAATCAATAAAAAATATTATACCATACAAGATAGGGGATTACAAATCTAATTTTTCGCGTTCGATCTTTTCTTCGTTCAAGGCAACGCGCTGGGTCAAAATGCGCACCTTGCTGTCCAGCTGACTGAGCCGGATGGACATAAAAAACTGTTTGGCCAGCAGCAAAAAGATGATGACGATATAAACAAAATTGATGGGGCTCTGGAACCCAAGCAGATACGCCGCCCAGTAGGCAATGCCGGGAAAGATGGCCAAAATCAGCAGAATGCCGCTGAACAGAAGCCAGAAAATGGTATCTTCGATCTGCACCTTAGCCAAACGCACGCGGCGCAGAATATAGGTTGCGGTGATCAGGCTGCCCAACACAAGGCATACACGGATAATTGGCTGATCAAACATGGCTTACAGGCTCCTTTCCGGGTAAGGCGTTTCGGTGTCCCGCTTGCGGAACCACTGAATCAGCAAAATGGAGATGGACATTTTGACCATATATTCAATGCTGCGCCAAAAGGTCAGGTAGCTTTGACCGGCCTCGCGCTCGCCCATCGTAACTTGTACTTCGCGTACCACAGCGCCGTTTTTGATCAGGTAACTGATGGTATCCGGCTCCGGGCCATAGTTCAAATTTTGGGCAAATTCTTCCACCATGGCGCGGTTGAACAGCCGCATGCCGCTGGTGGGGTCGCAGATGGCACGGCCGGTGGTCAGCCGGATGGACCAGCTGATGATGTAACTGCCCAGCATGCGCAGGCTTTTGGGCTTTTTCACCGTCAAAAAGCGGCTGCCAATCACGATGTCGGCCCCGCTTTCCAGCTCTTCCAGCATGGCGGCGATATATTCCGGTCGGTGCTGGCCGTCAGCATCCAGCTGCATGGCGCAGTCATACCCGTTTTCGGCGGCATAGCGCAGCCCGGTCTGGAATGCACCTGCCAGCCCCAGGTTGACTGGCAGATCGATCAAGCGGAACCCATGTTCCCGGCAGATGGCCGCGGTTTTATCACGGCTGCCATCGTTGACTACAACATAGTCATACTGCGGGTAGTTCTTGACAATGCCGTTGACGACCTTGACAATATTGGCTTCCTCATTATATGCAGGAATAACAATCAGCAATTTTGACATAACAAATGTTCCTTATCCACTTGCCCGGCAAACACCGGGCAGATGTCAGCTTTGGTTTATGATCCCCATCATTTTATCAAATACGGCATCCCATGTAAAGTGCGCGTACACATTGCGGTACGCCGCCTCGGCACAGGCATGGGCGCGGGCGGGATCATCCAGCAGGGTCTGCAGCCCGGCACGGATGGTTTCCACCGTGGCGTCCTGTGGCTGGCCGGGCAGCACAATGCCGTGGGTATCGTCCGGCAGCAGCTCCTCGGTTCCAGCGGTACGGGTGCACACGATGGGGCAGCGGCAGGCCGCGGCTTCCAGCAAGGTGGTGGGAAAGCCCTCGGCATACCGGGTGGGCAGACAGTATACATCTGCCTGCCGCAGCAGCTGAACCACCGCATCATGCGGCAGGGCACCGGGGGTAACGGCCCCAAGGTCCGCCAGTTCCTGCTGCTGCGGACCGCTGCCAGCCGCCACCAGAACAACGCCCGGCAGCTGGGCCACGGCCTGGGCTAATAATCCGGCGCCCTTTTCGGGAATCAGGCGGCCCACAAACAGCACGATCTTACGGTCGCCAAGGTTCAGCTTGGCGCGCCAGTCTGGCGCGTGGGCGGCTTCCTGTTCCAAAGCAGCGGGGTCAATGGCGTTGGGCATGGTTCCTGCAGCCGTAATGCCAAAGGTGTGCAGCCAGCGGCAGGCAGCGGCGGAAACGCCATAGAACGGCGCGCCGGTGCCGCGCACCAGGCGGCAGGCAATCTGCTCATACAGCCGCCCGCAGGCCCCCAGCAGGCCGCTGCCCATCGGCATGTATCCGGTGGAATGGTCAATAACCAGCATGGGGATACCGCGGCGCTTGGCCGCGCGGGCAGCCCAGACGCTTTGGGTGTACATGCGGGTCTGCACCACGCAGAAATCGAGCTTTTGCGCCCAGATTTGCGCGGTCAGCGCGTGGAAGCGCGCCCCCGGCTTGATAACAGGAAAGCGCCCGTTCATGACAGGCCAGACGGGCAGGCGGTAAATTTCAATGCCGTCCCCGTCAATTTCGTGTTTCGGCAGGTTGGGCAGAGCACTGGTAACCACAATGGCGCGGTGCCCGGCGGCAACAGTGCAGCGGGCAAGGTTCCAGGTGTAGCGCTCCACACCACCCACCGTGGGCAGGTACTGCGCAGAAAAATAACAAATCGTCATCGGGCAATCACCGCAAGCATGGCGTTCAGCAATACCCCGGCGTTGACTACGCACAGGCAGCAGACCAGGGTGCAGGCGGACTGTTTGCCGCTGGTAACCTGGACCCGGCGGGGCAGGCAGGTAAGCAGGAGCAACGGCAGCACGGGCAGAAGATACCGCCCCTGGAAGCCGTAAACGGTCTGGTAATAGGTCGGGGTCCACACAAGGCAGCCGGCAAAGGCCAACGCGGCGCACAGCAGCGCGGCCAGCGCACACCACACCCGGTAGCGCCCCTGGGGCAGCCCCGGCACGGGAACATCCTGCGCCGGAACGGCGGCATACCACAGCAGCAGGTAGAGCGCCAACACCCAGAACCAAGCCAGGTCCAGCGAGCTGTAGCTTAAGCTGCCGCCCACAAGGCCGCGCACCCAGTTGTCAGCATCCTGCACCACGCTGCGTACCAGCAGCATAGCCACGGCGGGCAGATTGTGCAGAATGTAACCGGGGGTAAAGGTGGTCTGGTCTTCCTCGCTGGGGGTGCTCTGGCTGTCCCGCACGGTACGGACAGCTTCGATCTCTTTGATCAGCACATTGCGGTCCAGCGGGTAGCGGTCATCCTCCACGCCGGGGTAGATCTGGCAGGCGGAAAGCAGCTCTGCACATTCATCACTGCTGAACATGGACTTGAAAAAGTCTCGGCGGTCAGCAGTGGCCAGCCGTTCCCGGCACATTTCGGCGTCGGTGGTCATCAGGTCGCGGTCCAGGTAAACCAGGGAAGCCGCACTCATGAATTCATCATCGGTCAGGCTGGAATGCTCCACTTCCTCCGGGCTGAAGAAAAAGCTCTGGCCCAGAACGGCGGCGGTCACATCGCCCTCCTGCAAGGCCTGCACCCAGAACTCCAGCTCCTTCTGCGGGATCTCGGTCACGCCCTCCACGCAGTAATACAGGCGGCGCACAAAGTTGGAAGCCGTGTTTTCGCGGTACTCGGCAGGCATGTTGGCAAACCGGTTGGAGGTTTTGCCGTCACCCGCGGCAGGGGCGGCATGCAGGGTACGATTGTCAGCTGCCTCTGTTGCTGTATAAGAAACCGCGGCAGCCGGGGTAGAACCCTGTGCGGAGGTGGTTTCCGTCTGGGTAGTCTGATTTTCAAACCCGGCAGAACCGGCCACCGAGGTGACCAGCACAGCGCGGTTGATGCTGAGCGCCAGCAGCACGCATCCGGCCAGATAAGCGGCTTTTTTGGTTGCGGCGCTCTGGCCAAAGCGGCTGTTGGGAATCAGCAGGAACAACGCTGCCAGCGGCAGGTAAACCAGTTTGGCCGGTGCCAGCAGGATGCCGAACACCGCCAGCGGCAGCCACAGCCGCACCGGCAGCACCGTGCCGTCCTTGCAGCCAAAAATCGCCTGCATACACAGCGCAGTAAAGGCAAACGCCAGCCCCAGCAGCAGGGAATCCCGGCTGAAAGAAGCCGCCAGATGCAGCGTCATGGGCAGCAGGGCCGCCGCAGCGAATACCCGCCTGCCAAACGGCGCGGCTTTAACGGTCAGCGCCGCTAACAAAGCGAACACAATTAAATTTGCTGTGCGCCCCAGCATCAGCGCCGGAACAAAGCCAAGGTGAAAAACATATGCCAGGAACACCGCTGCCGCGCTGAACAGGTACAGCGTGGGATTGCGGTCGGTCTGCAGTTCTTCCAGCGCCGTGTGGCTGTCAAAACTGTCAGGGGTGGTGGTGAACAGATTTTCGCTCAGTTCCTGCCAGCTGAACACGGTGGTCGTTTCGTTTTGCAGCAGGGGGTCAAAGTCGTGCTCGCGGCGGTAGGTCATATCCAGCGGCACATTGCCCATCCGCCATTCATCCGGCGAGAGCATGTTGGCCCATTTGCAGGCTAAAGTAAAGGACTGGTTGATGTGGTATTTTTCGTCCGGTGCGGCATAGGGCGGCAGCACAAAGCTGTACAGCATGCCAAAGCAGAGCACCAGCACAAACACCAGCCGGTGTAGCGGCATGCGGCCCTGCATGGCAAAATAAATGCCAAGGAACACCACAACGCTGGCCAGCAGCCCGACCAGCAAAAAGAACCGGGTCAAAAATCCGCCAATCTGTTTGTAAGTCACCAGCAGCGCCAGCGTGCCGTCCACGGCTTCGCCGTTTACGGTAAAGGTATCGTTCCACAGCACAGCGCCGTTGCTGCAGCCCACGGTCAACCGGCCGGAACCGGTATACTCCGGTTTCAGCGTCACGCGGTAGCGGCGGCCTGCGCTGCCGGTCACGGGGGTATCCAGCCCCATGCCGGTGTACTGCCCGGCCACAATGTTCGCCATATCGCCGGTGGAGCGGGCCAGCACCTCGCCGGTGTCGGCATCGGCAAGTTCCAGGTGCAGCTCACCGGTGGGTTGGCCGTTGCTGGTGCCAAACACAAAGGCCATGGCCAGCAGGTCATTGTCGGTATCAAAGGTCTGGGCAGCGCCGTTGGCTTCGTCCAGCTCGGCGCTGTACTGGCTGTAATCATCGCTGATGCGCTCCGACAGGCTCTTGTCATTGTTGGGGCGCACCGCGGCCAACCAAACCAGCACCACGGCCAGCAGGCAGGCAGCAGCGGCGCACAGGGCGGTGCCCAGCGGGCTTTTCAGAAAATCCTTTATTTTGCTCATACGGGCTCCTCCCGGTTTTGGTGGTTCAGCGTTCAGGGGGTGTCCAAAACAAACACCGGAATATTTAACGTTTCAGCCGCACCCATCAAATCTTTGCGCCAAAGGCTTTTTTAACGGCGGCAGGCAGGCGGCCGTCCCGCAGCAGGATCTCTTCCACTTTTTGGCGGCAGATGAAATCCGCCCGCCCCAGCACAGGGCCGGCAGCATCGGCCGGGCAGGCCACAAAGCCGCACAAAGCCATGGCGGTCAAATCGTTCAGGTCATCGCCGCAATAGGCAACATCCTGCTTGGTCAGGCTGTGCTCAGCCATAAACCTGCTCAAAAAGGCGGCTTTGTCGTGTACGTTCTGGAACAGATAGTCAATGTGCAGGTCCTGGGCACGGCGGCGCACGGCTTCACATTCGCGCCCGGTGCAGATCATAACCTGCATCCCTGCCGCGCGGGCCAGCACGATCCCGGCCCCATCTTTGATGGCAAACTTTTTCAGCTCGTTGCCGGTGGAATCATAGTACACGCCGCCGTCTGTCATGGTGCCGTCTACATCCAGAACCAAAAGTCGAATCATGGGCAAACCTCGTTATTTTGCGTATTCGCTGGGGGTGATAAAGGTCACATCCAGCCCGCAGGCTTTGATGGCACCTGCCATGGCGGTGTTGAACGCAGCACCGCGCCCGGTGTGGGCGTGCAGCAGGCTGTCGGCATAGGCGGGGGTACCGGGCTTGTAGCCATCGGCCCCGGCCAGCAGCACGGCCTTGGCACCGCACAGCCGCAGCAGCCGCAGCAGCATCAGCACACTGTTGCTGCCAAGGGATGCATTCTGCACATCCGGGGCAGCCAGCCGGCAGCGGCCGCAGGTTGGAGGTGAGCACAACAGGGCAGGGCAGGGCAGCAAGGTCCAGCTTTTCAAACCGCTTGCTGTTGGTAAAAAATGCATAATCCGGCTGGCAGAATTCCGGGCAGAAATTGGCCGAAACAATGCAGTCCGCCTTGGCGGCGGCCACAGCATTGCGCCCGGTTTCGTCCGCCAGGCTGGCACCGGGGGCCAGCACCAGCACGGTCTTGCCGCCAAACGCGGTGCGCAGGGTATCCAGCGCGGCGGTGTCGTCAATGGCGCGGTTCTGGTATTCGCGGTACAGGCGGTCGGCATAGTCTTTATCGTATGCGGTGGCCTTGCTGCGGTCAAAACCGGCCAGAATATGGTTGATGTCCCGGTTGGTCAAATCGCCTTTGTCCAGATAATGCTCGGCGTAATCGCGGTGCAGGTTGTACCGTGCGCTCAGGAAGTAAGCCGGGGTGTAACCCCAGGCTGTCTCGCCTTTCAGCGGGGCGATATGGTCCTGGATGGCGTCCATCATCTCGTCAATGTCATAATGGCAGCCAAGGGTCTCGTTCATATAGTCGGCAATCAGCTCAATGGGCAGGTTGCCGGGAATGCGCCCCATGCCCATCAGGCTGCCGTCCACAGTGGTATCGCGGCCCAGGTGCTTGTCCAGAAATTCCTGCGCCAGGCAGAAAGAGAGCGCCATGTTCTCATGCAGGTGCAGCCCCACGCGGATATCCGGGGCCAGGTTGTGGTCCACCAGGCTGACGATGCGCTCTAAGTCACGCCGCCGCATGCTGCCGAAGGTATCCACAATGGAGAACTGGTACGGGTGAATCTCGTTTACCTGGTCTAAAATCCACAGCAAGTCTTTGTCGGCATAGCCCATAATGTTGATGGGGTTGATGGACAGCTTGTACCCGCGGGCCTTGACTTCGCGGGCAAAATCCATGCCTTCGCGGATATCGTAATCGTGGGCGGTAATGCGCAGCATCTCAATGCCGTGCCCCTCATAAGGGGACAGCTTGGCAATATCATAATTGGAGCGCATGGCCATGCCGCTGTACATGGTGCTGCCGGTGTGGGCAGGCAGCAGTCTGTTCAGCTCTTCAATGGTGTTGCAGACGGTCACATCGGGGTTGTAGCCATCCACATTGCGCAGAAAGCCCACTTCCACAATGTCAGTCCCGGCACGGGTCAGCGAGGCGATAATATCTTTGGCTGCAGCAAAGCCCCAGTTCCAGCTGTTCACATAGCCGCCGTCACGCAGGGTGCAGTCCAACAGTTTAATATCGGGCATTTATTCTTTTCCTTTCAGGATTTCGCTCACAAGGGCAAGGTCCTTGGGGGTGTCAACGCTCACAGTCTTGTACGGGCTGACGATGGCGTGTACCTTGTGGCCGTTTTCCACAAAGCGCATCATATCGTTCTCTTCGGCTTTTTCCAGAATGGACTTCGGGGTTTCGTGGTAGAACGCCAGCGCCCGGCGGGAGTACAGCTGGATGCCGGTCACCTTCTCGTATTCAAAATCCAGCGTGCCTTTGGGGTAGGGAATGGGGCTGCGGGAGATCATCAAAATTTCCCGTGCGGCGTTGGTCACGACCTTCTGGTTGGAAAAATCGATCACATCCGCGGGGTGCTCCATCCGGTTGGTCAGCACGGCGACATAATACGGGTCCTCCGGCAGGGTATCCGGCAGAATCAAATCAAACGCCTTTACGTTGATCAGCGGCTCGTCACCCATGATCTGCAGATACAGGTCGGCTTCTACCTTGGTGGAAACCTCCCAGATGCGCCCGGTGGGGGTGTCATGGTCGGGGCTGGTCATGCAGTATTCCATGCCGTAGGTGCGGCAGGCTTCGGCAATGCGCTCATCGTCGGTGGCGATAAACACATCATCGAGCTTTTTGCACTTTTTGGCTTCCTGGTACACCCACCAGATCATGGGCTTGCCCAAAATATCCGCCAGCGGCTTGCCCGGCATCCGCGTGCTGGCATAACGGGCGGGAATAACGCCGATAAGTTTCATATAGTAACCTTCTTTATATCAAAATTCAGTGTAAAACAGGTCATTCAACCATTTCTGGGGATTTTGTTGAATATAAAGCCAGATTTCCTCATAGTCAAAGTGGTTGCGAATAATATGGTCGTGGTAGGATTTTTGCCATACGGGGAACCCTGCTGCGCGAGACACCCCGGACTTATATTGCCCAATTATGGTTGGCAGTGTAGGGAACGGTCTCGACCGTTCCGAAAGCTCGTTACAGCCGATTGCTAAAATGCAGTGGATGTGGTTTGGCATAATGACATAAGCATCCAGCGCAGTGGAAGTGAAATGCACAGGAACTTCCAACAGCATTTTCTCGGCAGTCTTTCCAAGTGAGGATAATTCCATGGCGGCGGAACGGTCAAGACCGTTCCCTACAATCTGCCCAAACAGACGGGCGCGATTTTTGGTGCAGATGGTCACAAAGTAATACTTCGCGGAAGAATAATCGAAACTTTGCAGCCGCAGATTTTTACGTTGTTTCAGCTCCATGGAATCACCTGAACAGGTATTTTCAAGGGGAGGCATTACCCCTGCACCAACTTTTCTGCCTCTTCCAGCCCCACAAACACCTTTTCTTCCGCGGCGGTAAAGCCGCGCAGGACCCAGCTTTGCACGGTGACGGCACGCTGGAATTTGAAGGGCAGGCAGAAATTGAGAACCTCGCTTGGCATGGTGCGGGGCAGGATAACAGCAGTAGGGAACAGCTTGGAATAATCCGTGGTATCCCGCGGGTGGGTTTTGATAAACAGCGGTTCTGTGCAGTATTTCTTGGCAACAGCCGCAAACATGGCGTCCTGGGTGGGCTGATCCATCAGGCCGTCCAGCACAAAGCTGCGGGGCAAAAGCAGGCAGGCACCCTGCACATGCTCCGGCAGGGGAACGGCCAAAAACACTCGGCGGATGATGGCTTTTTCTTCCTCCGTCAGGCTTTCCAGTAGCTGCGCTTTGGATACCGTTACCAGCTTGTCTACGCCAAAAATGCTGCACCGCGCGGCATCTTCGCTTTCCACCGTGCGGCAGCAGGGGCTGTCGCCCCAGTAGCGGTAGGGGCCGCGGGGGTTGGTGCGCTGCTCGTCCAGCAGGTGCTGGTCAGGGTCCAACGTGCCGCCAAAGGTATCTTCGCACAGGGTGTAAACCCGGCGCTCCCGCTGCAGGTAGCGCCCTAAAGCGCTCCAGTCATTGCTGATGTACACATGCCCCTTGGGCAGCGTAAAATACGGCTTGCGGAACGGGTGGCGCAGGCGGTAAAAGTCGCTTTCGCTGTTCTGTGCGTCCAGCTTTTCCTCGTCCACGATCAAAACAGCGTCCCACAGATCCGGCGCGGCGTCCAGCAATTTAGCGCGCAGGGTTTCGGCTTCCGGCACACAGGTGCTCAGCACAAGGGTGGACTTGCCGGGGCGGCTGCGCAGCGCGCGCACCAGCGCGATTAACACATGATACAGCGTGTGGCAGATGAAAATATCACCCATCGTATCCATTCTCCAACACTTTGACCGGCGGGAAGTGGATGCGGCCCCAGCCCGGTGCCCATTCCGGCATGGTCAAATCGCCGGAGGTTACCTCAAACGCAAACTCGGTCACTGGCTTGTCCAGGCAGACAGCCTGGGTCAGCACGCCGTCAAACACATCCACATAGAAGAAATACTGGCCTTCGCCCAGCAGGCTGGGGTCAAACTCAAACTCGGTGGTATACAGCTTGCCGGGCACGGCGGCGCCCAGGTTGACCGGGTGGGTAATGCCCACGGGGGTCGAATCCCGGAAATGCAGGTTCAGCTTTAAGTGTACCCCGGTAAACGGCTCCGAAACACGCCAGGTAATGCGCACCCGAATTTTTTCGGTGTCCGCAAACACACTGGATTCCTTGCCCACAAAGTCCAGCGTTTCCAGCCGCATCCGCTTGCCTGCGCTGGCGTTCATGCGGGAAACATCCAGCAGGTCATAGTGGACCACGTTCACATCAGTGGTTTCCATATACACGGCAATGGCCTGTTCAACATCGCCGTCAAAGATCACGCGGCCCTGGTCCAGCACCACGCAGCGGGTGCACAGTTGGCGGATGGTGCTCATGTTGTGGCTGACGTACAGGACGGTGCGGCCCTCCTGCCCGGCAACATCGCTCATTTTGCCCAGGCATTTCTGCTGGAACTTCATATCGCCCACGGCCAGCACTTCGTCCATTACCATGATCTCGCTGTCCAGGTGGGCGGCAACGGAAAACGCCAGCTTGACGAACATGCCGCTGGAATACCGCTTGACGGGGGTATCAATAAAATCGCCGCACTCCGAAAATTCAATGATCTGGTCGATCTTGGAATCGACCTCGGCGCGGGTCATGCCCAGAATAGCGCCGTTCATGTAGATGTTCTCGCGGCCGGTCATCTCGTTGTTAAAGCCGGTGCCCACTTCCAGCATGGAAGCCACCCGCCCGCGCAGCCGGATCTCGCCCTCGGTGGGGGCGGTAATGCGGGACAAAATTTTGAGCAGGGTGGATTTGCCTGCGCCGTTGCGGCCGATAATGCCCAGCGCTTCGCCTTTGTACACGGTCAGGTCCACACCGTTCAGCGCCATAAAGGTTTTGCCAAACAGGCGGGCGTCCGTGCCGATCACGGTGTTGGGATCCTCTTTGCCGCGCACACGGGCCCACCAGCTTTGCAGGTCATGCGTCAAAGTGCCGCCGCCGATCTGGCCCAGTTTGTATTGCTTTTTCAAGCCCGATACCTGAATGACGGGTACGCGCTGGTTTTGTGCATGTGTCTGGTTTTCCATCTGCGCCCCTCCTTACACGGTATCCATAAAGGTTTTTTCAATGCGGCTGAACAGCACCACGCCCAGCACAAGGGCGGCTGCGGTAACAATCAGGCTGTAGATCAGGCTGCCCACTTCCACGGTGCCGGTGCCAAGGGTGCCCATGCGGAACACCTCGATCGGTGCAGTCATCGGGTTCAAGCGCATCAGCATCTGCAGCCGGGGGGATTCCTCCAGGCTGGAAAGGGGATAGACCACAGGAGAAATGTACATCCACAGCTGCACGCCAAAGCTCACAGCAATGGCAAGGTCACGGTACTTGGTGGTCAGGGCGGAAACGATAATGCCCACACCCAGGCCCAGCAGCATGACTTCCAGCACCACCAGCGGCACGGCAAACGCCCAGGCCGTCAGGTGTACACCGGACCCGGTCACGGCAAAGTAGACCCAGAACAGAATGTACATGACAAACTGGATAAAGAAGTTGATCAGGCTGGTCAATACCTGGCTGATGGGGGTGGTAAGCCGTGGGAAATACACCTTGCCGAACACCTGGCTGTTGGCCACAAAGGTGTTGGCCGTGCCGTTGATGCAGGAGGCAAAAAAGGTCCACACCGTATTGCCTGCCATGTAGAACAAAAAGCTCGGCGTACCGTCCGTAGAAAGCCCGGCAATGCCGCCGAACACCACGTTGAACAGCACTGTGGTGATAAGCGGGTTCAGGATGATCCACAGCGGCCCCAGGATGGTCTGCTTGTACATGACGGTAAAGTTGCGCTTGACGAACATGACAATCAGGTCACGGTAGCGCCACAGCTCTTCCAGGTCCACATCAAACCAGCCGGTGCGCGGCCGAATGATGGTGGTCCATTGCGTGTTATCCCCGGCAGGGGTCTGGTTGCGTTGCTCTGCCATAAAAAGCCCTTTCAAAAATAGATATTTCAGGGGAATCCCCGATACATACTTATAGACAATTCATTGTACCATAATCCGCGGTAAAAAACAATGTTTGCACTGTGCAGAAAGCGCTGCCAAAACAAAAGCCGCCCTGCAGGCCCGGAACAGGGGATGCAGAACGGTTCAAAGAGTTTATTTTGCGGTCAGCCTGCGCCAGCCGGTGCGCAGCAATGTCCAGCAGCCAAGCAGCAGCAGGGAAAGCAGGATGTCCCACCCGATGCGGCAGGGCAGCGTGAACAGAAGGCGGTCTTTTTGCCAGATGGCACTGGTAAACACATCCATATGGTGCACAAAGAACAGCCACAGGCTGTGCCGCCCCAAAAAGCTGAGCGCCGACCGCAAAGCGTTATTGGCGTTCAGTTCACGGCACAGATGGCAGAAGATCCAGATGCCGCATACACTGATGGAAGCGCACAAAATGTAATTGGAGTATGTGCGGGAAGCAAGTTCAATATAAATGCCCTGCTGGCAGCACCATGTCCAGGGGATCAGCATGGCAAGGAAAAGCGGGACCCGGTAACGGTCCAACAGTGCCTGATGCTGGCGGAACAGCTGCCCCAATGTGAGGTACATGACAACGACCATTGCAACATCCAGACATTGGGGAAGATACTGTACCTGCCCGATGTATGCCCCGAACAGCATGACAATGAAACTGACGGCAAAATCCCCTTTGGGGAACAAAAGCCCCAGCAGCTCCCAGATCAGCTTGCCCCAGAACAGTGCAAACAAAAACCATGGCATGCCGCAGCTGGGAATGCCGTCGGCAGGGTTACCGCTGGCCCAGAACAGGGTGATGGCATTGTAGTGGGCAATATCCCACAGGTTGGTCAGGCTTCTGTCATCAGAAAGGAAAAAGTTCAGCAAAACGTTGAACACCTGCACCACACCCAGCACGGGAACGATCAGTGCAACAAAGTCCTTCCTGACCCGGCGGGCAAAACCCTGCCAGGTATCCGGGCGGCGGGCCGTATAGCCGGTCAGAAAGAAAAAGGTCGGCATGTGGAACGAAAAAATGAAATTGCGCATCAGGTTGCCGTAGGGCAGGGTGTGCCCCACAATCACCAGAATCATGCACAGACCTTTGGCGGTATCAATCCAATCAATGCGCTGACGCACGGCAGGGTGCGGAGCGGCGGATTGTTGAACAGCAGTCATACGGCGGTCTCCTTCGGTCTGGACATCACTGCTGCTTGGGCGGGTTCTTTTTCTGTTTGTCATTGCAGTGTTCCTGGCAGCTGGCGCAGTTGCCGGTGCAGCCGCCGTGCCAGCCCTTTTCGCTGTTGGCAATAAAACCGATGGCAACGCCGAGCAGAACAAAAATAATAACCAGAACAAGGATACTTTGAAGTGACATGGAAAAAACCTCCCTATGGGTTAAGCGAAAACAAAGTGACAGGTGAATGCGCTGCCCTTATGCCAACCCCAGCAAAATCCCTACACAGTGCACGGCAAACGCCACAACCCAGGCAATGCCGCACTGCATCAGTACCACACCCAGTGCAGCCCGGCCACCGCCCAGTTCCCGCTTGACGGCGGCAATGGCTGCAACACAGGGGGTATACAACAGCGTAAAGATCAGGAAAACCAGCGCAGTAAACGGGGTGAACAGCATGTTC
>OHYP01000623.1_pt1 | contig 17306 bp, 9 predicted proteins | sample 1580341 | NCBI WGS metagenome assembly OHYP01 (sample SAMEA3882509, study PRJEB24775) | human gut metagenome | biome: human-associated habitat; feature: intestine environment; material: feces | place: Netherlands | collected 2009/2010 | reverse complement strand
CCTTTTTTTCCTTTACGCTCAGCTAAGTGAGCACCCATCTTCTTGTAGATATCATAGTGTGTTGCCTGACCAAACAGGTAACAATCCATTGCTGTAAAATTACACATATATATACCCCCCATAAGTATTTATTTTTCCCTGAAATGATCCTCTTTGAGTACAATTCGGTCATCATCTGTATATCGCCTGGCTGTCAGAATACTTATAGCCTTCTTAAGTCCGCTGTGAGCCTCCCTGTCTATGGCCTCGTCAATTATATCCTTGACCTCTGTCAGAGTGGTAGCCTGGTCTATCCTCTCAATATTGCTGATTCTGTTATGCAATGCCAGAATAGCCGTCTCATCTATCTTGTACCCAAGCTCTGCAGAGTACGATTTGGCAAACAATACGAGTTCATCATTTGTAAAAATAGGAACCGATATCTTTTCCGTGAACTTGGATGCAAAGCCCTCATCCATTGAGAGAGCCTTCTTTATACCCTTTGATGTATCCTCAAGTATATAGAGTGTTCCTGTAATATCATGCTCCATCAAAAATGATAGCTGGGCAGCTATGCTGCGGTCGATATCACCGGCTCTTTCTATGATGAGACAGCCTCCTGTTATCTTTCTGACTACCTGCTGCACATCCTTTTTATTGAGTGCGGCAGCATCAATCTTGCCCATCTTTCCTGTAAGCTGTTCACCATCTTTTTGTAATACCTTTATAAAGCTTGTAGCAAGCATTGTCTTTCCGCAACCCTGCTCTCCCTGTATAATGAGGTTGCCTGTGGATGCATTTTCTTTCCTGTTGAAATGATCAAGCACTGCATTATATGCCTTGCAGATCTGATCCTCCATACCCTTTACCGGTATGAAATATGAAAATATAGCTTTCTGTTCGCTTGTAAGCTCTTTTATATGTTTTGTTTCTTTCAATTTCGAGTCATCTTCTTCGCTGTCTAAATCCTCCGGCAATGAAATATCCGGCATTTTTCTTGTCTTAGCCATATCCAGCTTCTTCTCCAGTCCCGGATTCTTTGCTGTCATCTTGGCTATTTCCTGCTCGATAAATGATGTCACATGATCAAAATCTCTTTTCTCAGAAACGTTTTCTTTCTCCTGTGAAGTCTCATCATCTGATGTATCATCATCGACATTTAACATATCATCTGTTATTTCAGGCATCATGGTAGTCGGCTGCGTGAATATCTCGTCTTTCTCAGACTCCTCTGCCACAATTATATCCTCCGGCTCTCCAACCGGTTCCTTGGCTTCATATGCAGCCTCTTCCGGTGCTTCGTCTATAGTATCCTCCGGTTCTTCCTGCGGCTCCGGTGCTTCGTCTATAGTATCTTCCGGTGCTTCCTGCGGCTCCTGTACTTCATCCACGGTCTCCTCTGCATAAAGCTCCTGCATATCCGGTTTCTGCCCTTCTTCAGGCTCCTTCACGGCAGCTTTCTGCTCTATAATATCAACCGGCACCTTCAAATACTCCTCCTCAAGAAGTTCCTTCGGAGTGACACCTGCATCCAGCTTTGGAATGACATCATTTAGTCTCTCCATGATGTCTCCTGCCTCCTGAAGTGCTCTTGCCTTAGCTGACTCAAGCTTCTGCTGCTCAGCCTCTTTAAGTGCAATTTCAGCCGCATGTCTGGTCTTTTCCCATTCTTCAAGCACATCATGTATAGACATCTGTCCTGTAATCTGATGCTCAAGCTGAGTCTTTTCACTCATGACCATAGACATCTGTCCGTCAGCGTCTTCACCCAAAAGCTCCTTGAAATTCAACTTAAGTGAACCATCTATCTCTTCATCTGTAGCGATATGTTCTGTCTCTTCCGGCTGCTGTACATACTCTTCCTGCTCCTTTTCGAGCTTAAGATAAGGAATATCCTCAACTATCTTTTTGATGGTATCCATCGTATCAGCAACTTCATTCTTGCCCTTGGCCTCAATGATCTGCTGCATACCCTTGGCAATCTCCTGCTGTAAATTTACAGTATTGAACTTCTCCTGATTTACAGTAATCTGCGGAATAGTTACGTCATCATGCACTATCTCTCCGCCCTTTACCATCTCCATGGCACCTATCTCAGTGACCTCAGCCTCATCCTTTATCTTAGCCGGCTTTTCCTTCTCTGCCTTGAATCGTCTGTACTTTTCCTCCTGATCCTTGGTAAGTGGCTGATAAAGCATCTTAAGCTCCAGCGCACGCTCCACATATGGTCCGTCTCCGAACCACAGAATGAGCTCATCGCAGGCATCTATACACTTATCGGCTTTTCCGGCCTTGTGGTATAGATATGCAAGCTCATATGCCCACTCCTCAGTGTATTCTTCATCCTTGTACTCTTCAAGAATAGTGATAAGCTCATCAAATGAAGCTCCCTGCCCTTTTTTGATGGCATATCTTAATACATACTTCATATCATCATGAGGCGCTATCTCAACAAACTCATCATAATACTCTGTAGCAGCATCATAATCACCCATCTTGATGGCGACCTCAGCCAGTCTGTATATAATCATCCTGCCGATTGGTGAACGGTCATAGGCCATTAAAAGTATATCCCTTGCATCCTGGTATCTTTCGGCCTTCTCGTAGATTTCACCGATTTTAACGAGTGTATTTACATTTTTAATTTTGTTCCAATTTATGCTATCTGCAATCTCTGCTGCGCTCATATAGCCCTCCTCGGCGCTTAGGGCTTTTATCTGATCCAGCTTGAGATTGTATTCGTATTTATCCACTTATTTCACCTACTCGTATTTAAGCTTATTATTTTTTGTATCTACGCCTGTTGTCTTTGTATAATCCATTGTGTCCTCAGGAAGCTTCTTTTTCCTGAGAGCATAATTAACAACTCTTTTCACAATATAGTATATCACAGCAAAGGTTGGAACACCAAGTAACATTCCAAGAAAACCAAACATTCCTCCGCCGATTAGTATGGCAAACATAACCCAGAAGGTCGAAAGACCGGTAGATGAGCCAAGTATCTTAGGCCCTATTATATTGCCATCCACCTGCTGCAGCACGACAATAAATATCAGAAGATAAAGCGCATGCCACGGACTCTGAATTACTACTATGAGTAACGATGGAATTGCACCGATAAACGGTCCGAATACCGGAATCACATTTGTGACGCCGATAATCACTGCAACGAGCACCGATGATGGAATCCTTAAAATCAGACATCCGAAATATGCAATCACACCTATAATCAGTGAATCTATAATCTTACCGCTTATGAAGCCTCCAAAAATCTCATTTGTCTTTCTGATCGTCTCAATGATGATATTGCCTGTCTTTGGCTTGCAGACAGCATATATTATCTTTTTGCTCTGTCCTGCGAGAGTCTCCTGAATACTCATCACATAGACCATCACGATTATTCCGATAATAAAATTAAATAAGCCTCTGACTACCGAAATCACACCGGTTGTAATCTGTGCAACATACTTCTGTGCCTCAGGAATCAGCTTTTCTGTGGCATAATCCTCAATGTAGTCGGTTGCATTCTGTAAACCTGTGCTCGCGAGCTCAGCAATTTTGCTGTCCCCGAAATTGCCGTTCTTTATCATGTTGATGAATGCCGCAACATCATTTGGCAGTGTCTTCATAAGTCCTGATATACTTGCTATGACAGAAGGCACAATAGCCGCAATGAGGAGCGAAATAATCGCTACCAGAATAATAACCGAGCCTGTGATTGCAAGAGCTCTTGAAACCTTTCGCAGCTTGCTTTCGCTTTTCATCTTTTTGGAAAGAAGCTTTTTAAAGCATCTTTCCAGCCACAGCATGACAGGATTCATCAGGTATGCAAGCACAAGTCCCATTATAATAGGCATTGCTGCCGCAAGCAGCTTGCTCCATATGCCTGCAAAGCCCTCAAATCTGTACAGTGCAAAGAAAAACAGTATACTGACTGCAAACGTGACAAATACCATGACACCTATTCTGATCAGATGTGGCCATTCCTCACGCCCCGGGTGCGAATTCTGCTTCGCACCCTTATCTGCATTTATCTCAATGTTTGATTTTTTACCAGCTTTTCCGGTTTCTTCCATCGGATTAAACTCTCCTTATTTACGATTATAGTTGATGAGACATCCCTTTAATATTATCTCTCTTTCATCATCTGTGAGCTCACCCATCTTCAGTGTAAATGGCTTTAATTCACCATCCTTGACAACATATGCCTCAAACTCCGTCTTTGCATCCTCGATTTCCTTCTTGATTCCCGGAAGGAAGATATAGTCGAGGTTGTGGAACGGAAGCTCTCCCTCATCGATGATGAATGGAAGCATTCCCCAGTTGATAAGGTTTGAACGGTATCTCTTTGTGGCATACTCGTTTGCGATATTTGCCCAGCCTCCGAGTACCTTCTGGCAGCTGGCAGCCTGCTCTCTTGCTGAGCCGTCACCCGGCTTAACAGCAAAAATTGTGCTTCCGAAGCCCATATTCTCATGGCTTGCCTCAGGGAATTTTTTCTTTACTACTCCCATGATTTCAGCAACCTCAGGAACAGCCTTTCCTGCGCACTCACCACTCTCTATAGCCTTCTGGGCCTTCTGGATTTCCTTTGCTCTGCCTACATACTCAGGATCCTTTCTTGAAAGTGCGAACTCTGCAAGTCCAAGAGGGTTTGAACGATATGAAGATGTCTCTCCTGAAGGAATGAGCTCATCTGTTGTAGTAACAGGATCATGAATCTCTGAAACCACCTTAAGGAGCATATTCTCCGGAAGCGCACTCATTGCCGGCCAGTCCTTAATGTTTGGTCCGAACTGGATTTCAACTGAAGGATCTGCCACTCCATGGCTGTCAAATACACGGTTCTCATATATAGTCTTGTCAAAGAAATATTTTGGCTTTGTAAAGTTGACATCAATATCCGCTGCTGATGTAAGGAAGCCCTTGTTTGCTGCTGTTGCAGCGATTGAACGTGCATCCATGAGTGCCACTGAGCTGATCTGTCCGTTCTGTACCTTAGAACCCTCTCTGTTAGGGAAGTTTCTTGTTGAATGACGGATAGAGAATGCGTTGTTGGCAGGTGTATCTCCTGCACCAAAGCAAGGTCCGCAGAAAGCAGTCTTTACGATTGCACCTGTCTCAAGAAGCTTTGCTACAGCTCCGTTTTTCACAAGCTCCATGTATATTGGAGTAGATGCCGGGTAAACACTCAGTGTAAACTCGTCTGCTCCGATTGAATGTCCGTTTAATATGTCAGCCGCATCGCAGATATTCTCAAATCCACCGCCTGCACAGCCTGCGATGATTCCCTGGTCTACATACAGTTTTCCGTCTCTTACCTTACTCTTTAAATCAAGCTTCACCTTGCCGTCAAAGCTTACCTCAGCTCTCTTCTCACAGTCATCGAGAATATCCATGAGGTTTGCATTGAGCTCATCGATAGTATAGGTATTGCTTGGGTGGAATGGCATAGCTATCATTGGGCGGATCTGGCTTAAATCAATCTCAATAAATCTGTCGTAGTAAGCCACCTCACCAGGATTAAGCTCCTTGTGGTCCTCAGCCCTACCGTGAATCTCAAAGAATTCCTTAACCTGGTCATCTGTTCTCCAGATAGAAGAAAGACATGTAGTCTCTGTTGTCATAACATCGACACCTATACGGAAGTCAACGCTCAGATTAGACACACCCGGTCCTACAAACTCCATAACTTTGTTCTTTACAAATCCGTTTCCGAATACCTCTCCGATAATTGCAAGTGCGACATCCTGTGGTCCAACGCCCTTGATTGGCTCTCCTGTCAGGTAAATGCCTACTACCTCAGGCATATCAATATCATATGTCTGTTCAAGAAGCTGCTTAACAAGCTCAGGTCCACCCTCGCCGACTGCCATAGTACCAAGTGCACCATAGCGCGTATGTGAATCAGAACCAAGTATCATTTTTCCGCCGCCGGCAAGCATCTCTCGTGCAAACTGATGGATAACTGCCTGATGAGGCGGTACATAGATTCCACCGTACTTCTTTGCACATGTGAGACCAAACATGTGGTCATCCTCATTGATTGTTCCACCAACTGCACAAAGGCTGTTGTGACAGTTTGTAAGTACATACGGGATAGGGAATTTCTCAAGTCCTGACGCTCGTGCTGTCTGGATGATACCTACAAATGTGATATCATGCGATGTAAGCTTATCAAACTTAATCTGAAGCTTGTCCATATTGCCGGATGTATTGTGCTCCTTTAAAATACCGTAAGCAATTGTCTCCTGCTTAGCTGTCTGTTTATCGATGTCCATGCCGGTCTTGCTTTTGACAGCTGCCTGAGCCTCCGGTTCATCAATTATTACTTCCTTACCGTTTAAAAGGTAAGCACCATTTTCATATAATTTCACTTATTCTACCTCCGTATGTGTATTTCAAAATTCTTTTATTTACTATTATATAATATTATAGGTAATTGTGGCAATAAATAAATCACCATCTACCTTAATTTCGAATTTTCCTCCCATCAAATGGGTCAGATTCTTTGCAATCGAAAGTCCAAGTCCACTTCCTTCAGTGGTTCTCGACCTCTCTCCCCTCACAAAACGCTCTGTCAGGTCCACATTTCCGTTGCTTACTATGTCAAGCTCGTTCTTAGACACATTCTTTATTGTAAAAACTGCCTTTTTATCTGCCTTTTCAAGCTCTACATATACTCTGGTATTTTCCAGTGCATATTTTGCGGCATTAGTATACAGATTTTCAATAGAGCGGTAAAGCTGACGCCCATCCGCATAGATAAATATCTGTTCTGATGGAATTTTTGTAACTATTGTCAGATTTCTCGACTCAAATCGCTCATTGAATTCACCTCCGGTCTGGTATAAAAGCTCAACCAGATCAAGCTTTTGCATATTGAGCTTCACATTTCCCGAGGTAATCTTTGATGTCTCTACCAAATCCTCTGTAAGCTGCTTTAAGCGCTGTGACTTTTCCTCCAGCACATGTATATAGTATTTGGCATTTTCATTTTCCAGATTTTCCCTCTTAAGCAGGTCAACATAGTTGACTATTGAAGTCAGAGGTGTCTTTATATCATGTGATACGTTTGTTATTAGGTCTGCCTTTAATTTTTCATTCTTAAGGCTCTCATTCACCGAGCTCATAAGACCCTGGCGTATATGGTTGACAGCCTCCGCCACCTTTTTCTGCTGCCCATGAAACTCATTGACATTGAGTGTAGTGTCAAGCGCTCCTTCCGAGATAGCTTCAAGTGCCTCCTGTATGCGCATTATCTCTTTATTTTTTTGTGTGTGGATATCCTTTTTTTCAATAACCCTCTTTATAAGCTCATAGCCCTTGTACATCAGGCTGTGTGTGTAAAGTATATTGCCTTTTATCTTCCTTACAATGCTCTGGTATAAAATAATAAAAGCCAGATCAAACAAAAAAGTAAATGTGCCGGCCGTCATAATGAGTGATGCATAGTCAAAATGCTGGTTTTTTACGCCTGAAATCACTTTTCCCATAAATACCATGAGCAGTGTAAATATCACTAGAATCACATCAGAGTATACCTTGTCAATCGGTAAATAGTATATTGTGTAATCATCCTCTGATTTTCTGCCTGCCACGTTTGCCATATATGCCAGGCTCACAAAGCTGCCTACCAGGCCCGCCAGCGATATTAGTGTATATATATCAATATTTTCATGCGCATCGTGCCTGAATGCATAGCCTGTGGCAAACACTCCTGTTACCATAAGTATCATGCATAGCTGATGTAAGACTATGACCGCTGCTTTTTTTCCTATCGTATACTGCTTCATTTGTTGTCCTCTATCTTATAGCCTACTCCCCAGACCACCTTCAGATAGCGTGGCTCCTTAGGATTTATCTCTATTTTTTCCCTGATATGTCTGATGTGCACAGCAACTGTATTGTCGGCGCCTATCGCCTCCTCGTTCCATATGCTCTCATATATTTCGTTTATTGAGTAGACCTTTCCCTTATTTTTAAGGAGTAAAAGCAGTATATTGTATTCAATCGGTGTGAGCTTTACCTCCTCGCCATCCACAGTCACCTTTTTTAAATCATCATTTACCAAAAGGCCTCCGGCCTCATAAACCTTGTCTCCGGCTGCATCATTGCTTGACAGAGTGGTATATCTGCGAAGCTGTGACTTTACCCTTGCCACAAGCTCAAGCGGATTAAAAGGCTTTGTGACATAATCATCAGCTCCCACATTGAGGCCTAAAATCTTGTCAGCATCCTCTGTCTTTGCCGATAGAATGATTATCGGCACCCTGCTTTCCTTTCGTATCTGCAAAGTGGCTCTTATTCCGTCGAGCTTTGGCATCATGACATCTATTATCATGAGGTCTATTTTTTTATTCTTCATAATTTCAACCGCCTGTATGCCGTCGTATGCCTTCTCCACGTCGTAGCCCTCCTGCATCAGGTAAATCTCAATTGCCTCAACTATTTCCTTGTCGTCATCACAAACTAATATTGTCATATTATCCTCCTTCTATGAATTTTGAACAGAAACCTTCTCCTGCCGTTAGTCAGCTATATTTTATCAGATTATCCACTTTGTTTTTCTTAAAATCTGCTTAATATTACCCACTTTTAAATATAAGCCAAAAAGCAGCCGTTCTGTTTTGAACTGCTGCTTTATATTACATAGGTGTGTTTCATTTCCCTTTATTTCTGGTGATGCTCTGCCACATTCTGTGGATACCGTCTGTGAGCTCCTTCCCTTCCTTTGTGTTGATAACAGGTGGATTGCCGGCTTTTCTGCTTATTGCCTTATAATCCTCATCAACAGACGATTTTGAGCCGGCAGCCTTGGCTTCATCCTTATCATTGCTATGATTTAATCCGGCATCAGGTGTATCGTCTGCAAGCTTCACTTCACCCACTACACCATCTCCCAGGTCCTCGCCCTCAGCAAGTCCCAGTTTTCTGATATAATCCATATTTACCTTGATTTCAGTCTGTCTGTTTGCATAGATGGACTTCTCTTCATTGTCAATAGTACGCTCCTCTACAGGTTTACCTGCATTTTTCTGACGTTCTATCTCCTTATTTCTGTCATCGATAATCTTAAGATACTTCTCCGTATCGGACAAATCCTGAAGCTGTCCCTTGAGCTCATACTGGTTAGTTTTAACTATCTTCTCCTGCTCTGCAATCTTATCCTTCATATTCTTGCACAGCTTTTCAAGTGACTCGTTGGTATCATTGATGATATCACGCACTCTTGAAAGCGCCTCATCCGTATAGATAACCGATGCTGCATACACATCCTCAGCCTTTCTGCTTGCATCCCAGACTATCTGATCCCCCTTCTTTCTGAACTCTCTCTCTGCGTGATTGCGACTCTGTTCAGTAAGCTCATACTCATCCTGTATTGCATATATACACTTATTCAGCTCAGCAAGTAAATCTATCATTTGCTGCTTGTTTATGATCACCCTGCTCGGCTCCGGCTTATACGGCTCCGCCTTTGAGAGCATGATATGAATTTCTCTTAGTACCTTTTCTGTTTTATCGTTCGCATTCATTTTCTATTTCCTCGGATTTAAATTAACATTATAACTATTCAGGGTGGTTATGAATACTCACCACTTACCCATATTTTATATGAAAATCCGCTTCTCGTAAATAGCCAAATGAATAATAATAGTTACTATAATTAAATCAATCCCGCTGCCGCATTTCTCAGTTCATCTGCCGCATGCTTTATCTCGGCAGCCTGCTCTTCGCTCACATTTCCGGGCTTTGTCCTTGAAATAAGCTTCTTCACATATGAAAGTGACGATTTCACACTCTTTTTCTGTGCGCTGTCCATAGCCTTTCTTTTTTCCTTGTCAGCCATGACATTTTCCACCTGTCGCACAAGCGTATCAGCCTCACTTCTTGCATCAATATAAGCCTTTCTCTGTCCGTCTGTTGCCTCATACTCCTGTGCCTCGCGGATTGCCTGCTCAATCTCAGAATCAGACAAATTTGAGCTTGCGGTAATCGTAATCTCCTGATGCTTTCCTGTGCCCAGGTCCTTTGCAGAAACCTGCACAATGCCGTTTGCATCTATATCAAACGTCACCTCTATCTGCGGCACACCTGCCGGAGCCGGCTTGATGCCCTTTAGCCTGAAGTTTCCAATCAGCTTATTGTCCCTTGCAAACTGCCTCTCACCCTGCAGTACCTTTATATCCACAGAGGTCTGGAAGCTTCCTGCAGTTGTAAAAATCTGGCTGTATCTCGTAGGAATAGTCGTATTTCTGTCAATAATTTTGGTTGAGACACCACCAACTGTCTCAATTCCGAGTGAAAGCGGTGTGACATCCATCAGTATAATCTCTGCCGCACTGCTGCCTGCGACAATTGCTCCACCGAGCTTGCCACCCTGTACTGCTGCACCGAGTGCCACGCACTCGTCAGGATTCAGGTTGTGTGAAGGCTCTTTCCCTGTAATTCTTCTTACCTCCTCAACAACAGCCGGCACACGTGTCGAGCCTCCTACCAACAGCACCATTCCAAGCTCTGCTGCACAAATCCCCGCATCTGAAAGTGCCTGATTGACAGGAATAGCAGTTCTCTCCACCAGATCCTTTGTTATCTCATTAAATTCAGCCCTTGTGAGGTTCATCTCCATGTGAACCGGCTGTCCCTTTACAGTGGTGATAAATGGCAGGTTGATAGTGGTTGAGGATGATGATGAAAGCACCTTTTTTGCCTTCTCAGCCTCCTCCCTGACACGCTGCATAGCAGTATTATCCTTTCTCAGATCCACATTCTGCTGTCTGTAAAACTCTGTGACAAGATAATTCGTGATTCTCTCATCAAAATCATCTCCACCCAGATGATTATCACCGGCTGTGGCAAGCACCTCTATCAGATTGTCCCCTATTTCGATAACAGACACATCGAAGGTTCCTCCTCCGAGGTCGTAGACAAGAATTTTCTGCTGCTGTCCGTGGTCCAGTCCGTATGCGAGTGCCGCAGAGGTTGGCTCATTTATGATTCGAAGCACATTAAGCCCCGCAATCCTTCCTGCATCCTTAGTTGCCTGCCTCTGCGCATCCGAAAAATATGCAGGAACTGTGATTACAGCGTCTGTCACTGCCTCACCAATATAGTCCTCTGCATCCTTTTTCAGCTTTCTGAGAATCATAGAAGAAATCTCAGGAGCTGAATACAGCTTTCCGTCCACTTTTGCCCTGAAATCGCTTCCCATCTGTCTCTTTATTGAGAAAAATGTCCTGTCCACATTGACTGCTGCCTGCCTCTTTGCAGCCTCGCCAACCAGTCGCTCTCCATTCTTTGTAAAAGCCACTACAGACGGAGTTGTTCTCTGACCCTCGCTGTTAGTTATGACTACCGGCTGATTGTTCTCCAATACTGCTACACAGCTGTTTGTTGTTCCTAAATCTATACCTATAACCTTGCCCATTTTATGCCTCACTGTTTTTTTATTTAAGTCTCATAAATAATTGATTTTTTTGACTTACTATTTCATCCTAATACTACTTTAAGCTTGGAAAATTCACTCGTCAAGGCATGAGGCTGTTATTTCAGAGAATGTTTATACTTTTAATTTTTATATCACAACATAACAACAAAGGCACCGCCGAAGCAGTGCCTTTGTTGATTAGTTTATAGGTTGGATTAAATGATAATTGAGGATTGCTTATTCACTTACTTTCTTTTTGAGTAATCCGAGTAATCCACATGCAATGAAAGATCCGATTACTAATGCAACAAGATACATTAACGGATTTCCGATTGTAGGAACTACGAAGATTCCTCCGTGAGGTGCCATGAGTGTACATCCAAATGCCATTGAAAGTCCACCTGCCACTGCTGAACCGACTACACATGCCGGAAGGACATGAAGCGGATCAGATGCTGCGAATGGGATTGCACCCTCTGTGATAAATGATAATCCCATGATAAAGTTTGTAGGTCCTGCCTTTCTCTCATCTGCTGTGAACTTGTTCTTGAAGAAGATTGTTGCAAGAGCGATTGCGATTGGTGGAACCATACCGCCAATCATAACTGCTGCCATAATATTGTAGTTTCCGGCAGCGATTGAAGCTGTACCAAATACATAAGCGGCTTTGTTTACAGGGCCACCCATATCTACTGACATCATTCCTCCGAGAAGTACTCCGAGCACTACTGCGCTTGCACCGTTAAGTCCATTAAGACCATTGTTGATAGCTGTATTTAAAGCTCCGATTGGAGGCTCAACTACAAACTGCATTATAACGCCTACCAGGAATATACCAAGCAGCGGATAAAGCAGAACCGGCTTCATACCATCAAGACTCTCCGGAAGTTTAGAAAATACCTTCTTTAAGAGAAGCACAATATATCCTGCAACGAAACCTGCTACAAGTGCTCCAAGGAAGCCTGATGTACCGTTTGCTGCGATTGAACCGCCTACAAAACCAACTGCAAGACCCGGACGGTCAGCAATACTCATAGCGATAAAACCTGCAAGAATTGGAAGCATAAATCCAAATGCTGTTCCACCGATTCCCTTAAACATTGCTGCGGCCTGTGTAATAGTACCGAAATTTGCTCTCTGGTCAGCCGGCAGTGAATTAAGGTCAACACTGAATCCATCGATAAGGAATGCGATTGCGATAAGAATACCACCACCAACTACGAATGGAAGCATATGTGAAACACCATTCATCAGATGCTTGTAAATCTGATGTCCAATGCTCTCTTTTCCACCAACTGATGAATGTGAAGCCTCTTTTTTACCTGATGCCTTAAATACAGGAGCATCACCGGCAGCAATTCTCTTTACGAGCTCCTCTGTCTTATTTATTCCGTCAGAAACCTGACACTCAATAACCTTCTTTCCGTCAAAGCGGTCTGTAGGTACATTTGTATCACAGGCAACTATAACACCTGCAGCCTTTGCGATTTCATCATCTGTGAGCACATTTTTGGCTCCGCCTGAGCCTCTTGTCTCAACCTTTACCTGATATCCAAGCTCCTTGGCTTTTTTCTCGATAGCCTCAGCAGCCATATAAGTATGGGCAATTCCTGTAGGACAGGCTGTAACTGCAACGATAAATACATCGTCCTTCTTCACCTCAACAGGCTCTTTAGCCTTTGCCTCTTTGGCAGCCTCTTTCTCATCCTTTGCTTTTTCAGCGCTATCGATGATATTTAAAAACTCATCAACTGAACCGGCATTGATAAGAGAATTTGTAAACTGCTCGTCCATCAGCATAACAGAGAGCTTGCTAAGCACCTGAAGATGCACATTATCCTCTGTGTTTGGTGCAGCTATAAGGAAAATAATCTTTGCAGGTGTACCATCGAGTGATTCAAAGTCAACCCCATCCTTTACAACCATTGCCGCAAGACCTGCTTTAGTAACAGCATCAGACTTACAATGAGGAATTGCTATACCCATTCCAATTCCTGTTGTGCCTTCCTCCTCTCTTGCAAAAACACCCTTGCGATACTTCTCCACATCGGCTATTTTGCCACTTTTTGCCATCAAATCAATACACTGATTCAATGCTTCGGTTTTTCCGGCAGGCGTACCATTTAAATTGATACTCTCAGCTGCCAATAAATCCCTGATTGTCATACATCATTCCTCCTAATAGAATGTATTAATTTAATTATTTATATCAACCTTTTTGATACCGTTGTTTAATTGGAAGCACTCTCCCATTTATCAATAATTGCTTCAACCTCAGGCTTTGTAGCAAGCTCCTCAGAAAATGCACTTGCACTTCCTGTACATACTCCATAAATAAATGCCTGCTTATAATCATTTGATTTGAGATATCCGTAAACAAATCCGGCTACCATCGAATCACCTGCTCCTACAGAGTTTTTGAGCTTTCCTTTAGGAGCCTGTGCCTTAAATTCCTGTCCATCCTCGGTCACAAGCACTGCTCCGTCGCCTGCCATTGAAACAAGCACGTTTCTTGCGCCCTGCTCCTGAAGCTTCTTTGCATACTTTATCACATCGTCCTTGTCTGTAATCTCAACCCCGAATATCTCACCGAGCTCATGATTGTTTGGCTTAATGAGGAACGGCTTATATGCAAGCACGTTTGTGAGCAGATTTCTTGTCGCATCAACCACGATATTTATTCCGCGGCCCTCAAGATGCTTCATGATATCCATATACATTGATGAAGGCATAACATCAGGAATACTTCCTGCGAGCACAAGCACATCAGACTCCTTTAAGCAGTCTAGCTTCTCATAAAGCTTTTTAATGTTGTCCTCAGTGATTACCGGTCCCTGACCATTAATCTCAGATTCCTCATTTGAGCGAAGCTTCACGTTGATACGTGAAATACCATCCTCCACCTCTATAAAATCAGTATCAACACCTTTTTTTGCTAGAAGTCTTTTAATTTCATTTCCTGTAAAACCCGCTGTAAAACCAAGTGAAGTATTGCTCATTCCAAGATTCTTAAGAACCATGGAAACATTGATGCCCTTACCACCTGCAAAAATCTTCTCTCCAGTCGTTCTATTGACTACTCCTGTCTTAAAATCTGTTACATCAACAATATAATCTAATGATGGATTAAAAGTAACTGTGTAAATCATGTTAGACCTCCTTAATATTTTTGTATTTCTTATAGTTGTCATTACTTAGTGCATTTGTAATAATTACAGCATCTTCAAAATCAGCAAACTTGATGCTTGATACCTGTGAAAACTTACTGTCATCCGCAAGAATGTATTTCTCCTTGCTATTCTCCATGGATTTCTTTTTAACCATGGCCTCCTTTATCTCCGGAGTCGTAAATCCATTCTTCACAGTAATTCCGTTGGTTCCCCAGAAGCCCTTCGTAAAATTATATTTATCGAGCGTCACAACGGCCTCATCTCCGACAATAGCCTCGGTAGTAGACTTGAACTCGCCACCCAGAATATATACTGTATATCCCCTATCGGAAATTCTCTTGGCATTAGTCAGAGAGTTTGTAACAAAAACCACATTCTTTGCAGTAATATAATCAATCATGACTGCTGTTGTAGTACCGGCATCTATATAAACAAAATCATTATCCACAATAAGTGATGCCGCATATCTGGCAATCTGTTCCTTTTCGTTGCGATTCTGCTTAAGCCTGTTGATAACCTTCTCATCCTGAGTATGGATATTCGTATTATTTACAATCGCACCACCATGTACCTTGGTGAGATAACCCTTCTTGTCCATTGCAACCAGATCACGTCTGATTGTTGACTCGGATGTATCAAGCTCATCCATAAGCTGCTGAACAGTCACACTTCCCATCGAATCTAATATATCGAGTATTTTTTTGCATCTATCTTCTGCCAGCATCTAATCACCCCAGTTTATCAAATTATTCAAAGACTTATTTTATAAGCCATTTATTCAATGCTTATTTTCAAATTACTGTATTAAACATTTCAACATTCATTTAACTTGTAGTATAATTATATTTTCATAATCCGTCATTGTCAATCATAATCCGTCATTTATATTCACAAATAATCACACTAAAAATTGTTGAAAATATATAAAGCAAGTTTTAAAATTGTGCACTATATGCAAATACAACATTGATTTTAGTGCAGAATATAACATATATATCATTAATACTTGCCTAATTACTAATTTTAGTATCTTTTCTATTACTAATTTATAATTAATATTAATAGTTCAAATTGACTAATTTAGATTTTGCATCAATCTAACTTTGACTGATTTTGACTGTTTCATTTCTAAATATATTGTAATTCATAAATCATCATGCTAGAATATCTTCATTAAGGTACATATATTGTGATTTCGGTGCATATTTTATTATTTAAATATATTTTTGATTTGAATATATTTTTGATTTAATTATATTTTATGATTTAAGTTGATATTTTGTAATTTAACTGAATTTGTAATAATTTATATACCTTCACAGCTACAGTACCTTATTAAAAAAGGAGGAATTCATATGAAACAGCTTAATTGGGCCACACTCGGCTGCGGCGTAATAGCTAATGAGCTCGCGCAGGCTCTCTCAAAGGAAGGGCGCACTCTTTATTCAGTTGCCAACAGGACTCATGAAAAGGCTCAATCTTTTGCACAAAAATATGGCATTTCAAAGGTATATGACAACATTGATGACGTCTTTTATGATCCTGATGTGGATATCATTTACATCTCCACTCCACACAATACTCACATTAATTATTTAAGAAAAGCCCTTTCTAATGGAAAGCATGTACTCTGTGAGAAATCTATCACATTAAATATTACAGAGCTCGATGAGGCAATCTCATTGGCCAAAGCAAATAACGTAATTCTTGCTGAAGCCATGACTATATATCATATGCCTGTTTATAAAAAGCTAAATAAAATAATTTCAAGTGGACAACTCGGCAGACTCAATTTAATTCAGGTCAATTTTGGAAGCTACAAAGATTACAATATGACAAATAGGTTTTTCAGCCGTAAGCTTGCAGGAGGTGCACTGCTTGATATTGGTGTTTACTCACTTTCTCTCATCCGCTGGTTCTTCAAGGAAACACCGTCGCATGTATTGTCACAGGTTAGATATGCTCCGACCGGTGTTGATGAACAGGCAGGCATTCTGCTTATGAATGATGCTGCCGAGATGGCAACTGTCACATTATCTCTACATTCCAAGCAACCAAAACGCGCTACACTATCTTTTGACAAAGCATATGTGGAAATCTTTGATTATCCAAGAGGAATGCAGGCAACTATTACATACACAGAGAATGGTCATAAAGAAGTAATTGATGCAGGTGATACATCAGATGCACTTTATTACGAAGTATGTGATATGGAAAAAGCCATAAACTCTGCATCATCCGATGAAATAGAAAACCTCATTCACAGTCAGTATACATATGATGTTATGAAAATCATGTCTGATATAAGAACCGAATGGGGTATGAAATATCCTGAAGAGGAATAATAATACTACTACAACTATTCAAAAAAGGATAAGAGTTGTTAAAAAAGAGAAATATAATTCTGTTTATCAGACTTATATTTCTCTTTATTAATTTAGTGTAGCATTCTGAAAAGTAATGTAGAAAATTTAAAAATAATGAAATCTTTGCAACACATATTACGTATATTAAATAAAATTCACAATATATTTTATTTGCAAATTATATAAAAGAAAGACCACATCATAAACTGATGTAGTCCTTTTAAGAGAGGTGACAGCCGGATTTGAACCGGCGATGACGGTGTTGCAGACCGGGGCCTTACCACTTGGCTATGTCACCATATATTATACTAAAAAACTCCCCGAGTAGGGCTCGAACCTACAACAACTCGGTTAACAGCCGAG
>OHYP01000619.1_pt1 | contig 17414 bp, 10 predicted proteins | sample 1580341 | NCBI WGS metagenome assembly OHYP01 (sample SAMEA3882509, study PRJEB24775) | human gut metagenome | biome: human-associated habitat; feature: intestine environment; material: feces | place: Netherlands | collected 2009/2010 | reverse complement strand
CTACGGCGCGGAACTCAAAGCGGTTGCCGGTGAAGGCGAACGGCGAGGTGCGGTTGCGGTCGGTATTGTCAATCAGCAGTTCGGGAATTTGCGGGATGTCCAGCTTCATTCCCTGTTTGCCTGCCAGTGAGACAAGGTCATCGTTGCCGCTTTCTTCTATATGGTCCAGCACTTGCGTGAGCTGTTTGCCCAGGAAAGAAGAAATGATGGCGGGCGGCGCTTCGTTGGCTCCCAGGCGATGGGCGTTGGTGGCACTCATGATAGAGGCTTTCAGCAAACCGTTGTGGTGGTATACCGCCATCAGGGTGTTGACAATGAAGGTGATGAAGCGCAGATTGTCTTCGGCGGTCTTGCCCGGAGCCATCAGCAGAACGCCGGTGTCTGTACCCAGTGACCAGTTGTTATGCTTCCCCGAGCCGTTGACGCCTTTGAAGGGTTTTTCGTGCAGCAACAGGCGGAAGCCGTGGCTCCGCGCCACCTTGCGCATGAGCGACATGAGAAGCATGTTATGATCTACCGCCAGGTTGCATTCTTCGAAAATGGGAGCCAGCTCAAATTGGTTGGGAGCCACTTCGTTATGGCGGGTCTTGACGGGTATGCCCAGTTCCAGCGCCTGTATTTCAAGGTCTTTCATAAAGGCAGCCACACGGGTGGGGATGGCTCCGAAGTAATGGTCTTCCAATTGCTGGTTCTTGCTGGCTTCGTGTCCCATCAGGGTGCGCCCGGTCAGCAGCAGGTCGGGACGGGCGGCATACAGTCCTTCGTCTACCAAGAAGTATTCCTGTTCCCAGCCCAGGTAGGCCACCACTTTCTTCACTTCCGGGTTGAAGTAACGGCACACGTCCACGGCGGCTTTGCCCACAGCACTCAAGGCTTTCAGCAGTGGCGTTTTATAGTCCAGCGACTCGCCGGTGTAAGCAATGAAAACGGTAGGGATGCACAGGGTGTCGTCCACCACGAAGACAGGCGATGAGGGGTCCCATGCGCTGTAGCCGCGTGCCTCGAAAGTGTTTCGGATGCCGCCGTTGGGGAAGCTGGAAGCATCGGGCTCCTGCTGTACGAGGAGCTTGCCGGAGAATTCTTCCATCATTCCACCCTTGCCGTCGTGTTCCACAAAGGCGTCGTGCTTTTCGGCTGTGCCTTCCGTCAGGGGTTGGAACCAGTGGGTGTAGTGGGTTACACCTAGCTCGGTTGCCCAGCGTTTCATGCCTGCCGCCACTTCGTCGGCTATGGCACGCTCCAGGGGGGCACCGTTGTCCATGGCGTCCGTCAGTTTGGCATAAACGGCGCCGGGCAGATACTTGAACATTTTCTCGCGGTTGAAAACGTATTTGGCGAAATATTCACTGGGCCTTTCGGCTGGTGTCTCCACCGTTGCTGCTTTCTTCTTGAAAGCCGTTTCGACTACTCTGAATCTTAATTTTGACATAATACCTAAATTTGTTTAGTTGTTGATTAGTAGAGTGAATGAAAAAAACTTTTGTGATTAATTGTATGCCGACTCTCCATGCTCGTAGATATCGAGTCCTTCCTCTTCAATGCGTTTCGGAACACGCAAGCCATGTATCTTGTCCAGCACTTTAAAGACAATGAAGCCCATGCCTGCCGCCCACGCTCCTACCACGGCCGCGCCGAAGAGCTGTGCCAGCAGGAAGCTGCTGCCGCCGCCATAGAACAGCCCCTCTTCTGTGGCGAAGAGTCCTGTAAGGATCGTTCCCAGGCAACCGCAAACACCGTGTACGGACGATGCGCCTACGGGGTCGTCAATTTTCAGCACATGGTCGATAAAGTCGACTACAAATATCATTACCACGCCGCAAATGGCACCGATAAGTACAGACCCGAAAGGCGATACCAGGTCACATCCCGCCGTGATGCCCACCAGTCCTGCCAGCACACCGTTCAGTGTGAGGGACAAGGAAGGTTTGCCATACTTCATCCAACTCGCCACCAGTGCGAAGAAACCTCCTGCACAAGCTGCCAGGTTGGTGGTGAGGAACACATGCGAAATGGCCGTCTGGTCTCCACTTGTTGCCGCTGCCAACTGCGAACCGGGGTTGAACCCGAACCAGCCGAACCAAAGGATAAACACGCCCAGGCAGGCAAGCGTCAAACTATGACCGGGGATGGCCCTTGATTTGCCGTCTTTCCCGTATTTGCCAATACGCGGTCCCAGAATGGCGGCGCCCACCAAGGCAATCCATCCGCCTACGGAGTGAACCACCGTAGAACCGGCAAAGTCATGAAAAGTAGTGCCGAACGTCCTCATCATAAAGGAGCCTTCGTCTCCGTTCATCAGCCATCCGCCGCCCCAGGTCCAGTGGCCGGAAACCGGATAAATGAGTACGCTGATAAAGACAGTATAGACCAGATACATGGAGAACTTGGTACGTTCCGCCATGGCTCCGGACACGATGGTGGCTGCCGTGGCGCAGAATACAGTCTGGAAAATCAGGAAGCCTTCGATGGGCAATCCGTTGTCGATGATTTTGTCCATCGCCTCCAAGTTGAAAAAATGGGGGGCGCCCACAAAACCGCCTATGCCGAACATCAGCCCGAAGCCGATGAACCAGAACAGGATGGAGCCGAACATGAAGTCTACCAGATTTTTCATCAGCACGTTGGCCGTGTTCTTGGTACGGATGAACCCGGCTTCTACCAAGGCGAATCCCGGTTGCATGAAGAATACCAGCATGGCGGCAAGTAGCATCCATACAGTGTTGAGTCCGGTAGCAAGTTCGCCCAGGGCCCCGGCGGTTGCATCGGGCGCCGCGGTGGTGGCTGCCACGCCTGCATCTTGCGCCCAAAGGCCGGCGGGGAGCATAAATAAGAGTATAGTATCCATAATTTTTCTCGTTTACGTTGTAGTATTGTTTTATTCCCGACTTTACTTTTGCCGGTAAAGGGAAGTAGCTTGCGCTTATTTTTCCTGTTCTGCATTATACAGGGCTATGTCGCCCCGCTCGCCCGTGCGTATGCGGACGGCGTCTTCAATGGGGATGACGAAAATACGTCCGTCGCCTATCTCGCCGGTGTGCGCCGCCTTGATGATGGCTTGCACTGTTTTCTCCACATTCTTTTCGCGCACCACGATGGAAACCAGGATTCTTTCAATCGAACTGGTATCATACACCACGCCACGGTAGATACGTCCTTGGCGTGCTTTGCCAATGCCTCTTACATCGTAGTAGGAAAACCATTCGATGTCGGCTTCGAGCAACGCGTCCTTTACGTCCTCGAACTTGGTCTTACGGATAATAGCCTCAATTTTCTTCATTGTTGTACTTGTAATTTATATGTTCCAATCTTTTTACCTTTTTAAAAACTGATACCTCTCTCTATTGTGTCGTTATGTCTGAATTTGTTATTGTATCTGCATTTTCTGCACTTCCTGTCAGAAACTCAGTCCGAATACGAAATAGGCCCCTTCGGTGCGCGGATTCACCGTCACCTTGGCGAAGGCGGGGACTGAGAAAGAGTCTGTAATCTTGATTTCCTTGGATGCCCCAAGGCTGATGTCGCATACGGCGAATCCGTCCGAACCGCTGCATTCCGGATCTGCGGACACGTTATAGAAGTCATTGGCCCATGGCGTGGCTCCTATTTCTGCCGTCCAGTCCAGGCCTGCCAGTTTGAAGGGGGCGGCGAGTGATATGTAAGAGGAGTAAGCCCGGTCGCCGTCCTTGTTCACCCCGTCGGCACCTGCAAAGTTGGTGTACCAGTTCACTGCCAGCGAACCGAAATCGTAGCCTATCTGCGCTTCGAATACATGGCTGGTATGGTGCGTGCCATAGTGGAAATAGCCGGGGCCGCCATTGAACCAGTAGTCTGTCACCGAAATGCTGAAACCGCCGGTGCTGTAGCCCAGCGTCAGGTCCAGTTCTTTCGTATCAGCGGACTCAATGCCTGCGGATCCCCATGCGCCGAGCGAAAATCCTTTGTAGGCAACGGACAATGACGGCTGTATGCTTACGCCTCCCAAATCCTGTCCGCGCCAAATATAGCCGCTTACCAAGTCAGCTCCTACGCTGGCTTCCACCTTGTCTTGAGCGATGCTCGTTGCCGGCACTGTCATGGACAGGCCTAATAGCAATGCCGTTTCCTTAAAATTCATCTTCATAGCTTTTTACCTTTTAATCAATAATAGTGAGTATGTCATATTTTATATACCTATTGGCTTGATTGATGTAAGTCCGATGCAAGCACAAAGTGCTTCAAGGTGTTGTCATGTACTGTGCTCAGAGCAACCATTTTCTGATCCGTTTCATGGCTTCTTCGCAATCCGCCCGCTCTCCGAAAGCGGTCAAGCGGATATATCCTTCACCACTGGGGCCGAAGCCTACTCCCGGCGTGCCCACTACATTGGCTTCATACAGCATCTGTTCAAAGAATTTCCACGAGCTTACCTCGCCCGGCGCCTTCACCCACAGGTAGGGGGCGTTCTCTCCGCCGAAAACTTTGAGTCCTGTACTTTCCAACGCTTCTTTCATGATGCGGGCGTTAGCCATATAATACTGTATGATGGCTTTCACTTGCTTTTTGCCCTCGGGGGTATAGATCGCTTCGGCACCACGCTGGGTGATATAGGATGTGCCGTTGAACTTGGTGCACTGGCGGCGGTTCCACATCCGGTTCAGCGGAATGCGCTCTCCTTCCAGCGTGGCGGCTGTGAGTTCTTTCGGTACGACGGTGTATCCGCAACGCACCCCGGTGAATCCGGCCGTCTTCGAGAAACTGCGAAATTCTATCGCTACTTTCTTCGCTCCTTTTATCTCATAAATGGAGTGAGGAATGTCCGGGTCTTGTATGTAGGCCTCGTAGGCAGCATCGTAAAGGATGAGGGTATCATTTTCCAATGCATAGTTCACCCATTTTTTCAGTTCGGCCTTGCTAATGACCGTCCCCGTAGGGTTATTGGGATAGCAGAGGTATAGGATATCTATCCTGCGGTCGGGGATTTCGGGCACGAAATTATTCTCGCTCAGGCAAGGCAAGTATACCACGTTGCTCCATCGCCCGTCTTCCAGTATCCCGGCACGGCCGCACATTACGTTCGAGTCGATGTATACGGGGTAGATGGGGTCTGTCACGCCGATGCTGTTGTCGTGGCGAAGGATGTCTCCGATATTTCCCGTATCGCTCTTGGCGCCGTCACTGATAAAGACTTCGCCGGGTTCCAGATAGACGCCGCGCGGAGTGTAATCGTTCCTGATGACGGCATCTATCAGGAAATCATAACCTTGTTCGGGACCGTAACCGTGGAATGTCTCTTTGTTTGCCAGCTCGTCTACTGCCTTATGCATGGCTTTGATGGAAGCTTGAGGCAGCGGGCGGGTTACATCTCCGATACCCAGGCGGATAAGGTCCGTTTTGGGATGAGAGACTTTGAATGCATTTACCTTTTTGGCAATGTCCGAAAACAAGTAATTGTTTGGTAGTTTTAAAAAATGTTCGTTTACTAGTGCCATCGTTGTTATTGTTTTTATCGTTGTTTTAAGTTTTTCAAAATCAGTATCACATCTCTATTTCGCCTTCGAAAACCTTTTCGGCCGGACCGGTCATGTATACATGTCCGTCTTTCTCGTTCCAATGGATGTGGAGATCGCCTCCGTCCATCCTTACCCACGATTTTCGTCCGGCTTTATGGTTCAGTACGGCTGCCACGGCGGTGGCGCAGGCTCCTGTTCCGCAAGCCATTGTGATGCCCGAACCTCTTTCCCACACTCTCATCCGTAGGGATTGGTCCGGCAATATTTCTACAAATTCCACATTGGTCCGCTCAGGAAAAAGCGGATGATTTTCCAGTTTCGGGCCAACCGCCGGCAAATCCACCTCTTTTATATCATCTACGAAAATGACAACATGCGGATTTCCCATGCAGACGAATGTTCCTTTGTATTCTTTTCCATCGGCCGGGATGGTTTCTGCCAGCATTCCGCCGGTTTTCGTAGCTATCTGTCTGGGGTTCGATAACAGGGGCGTACCCATATCTACGGTTACATCCTTCACCACCCCGTTGCCTGTATGAAGTTTCAGGATTTTGATTCCCGAAAGGGTTTCCAGTGTGATCACCTCCTTATCCGTCAGTCCTTTCTCGTATACATATTTGCCTATGCAGCGCGAGGCGTTTCCACACATCATGGCTTCGGAGCCGTCTGCATTGAATATACGCATACTGAAATCCGCTTTCCCGGATGCTCCAATCAGTACCAGACCGTCCGCACCGATACCGGTATGATAAGCGCTCCATTTTCTGGCGGCTTTTATCGGATCTTGCAGCGGAGAAGACAAGGTATTTACATAGATATAATCATTGCCGGTTCCTTGCATCTTGGTGAACTTGATAGTTGTTGCCATTTTGATTAATACTTATTTATTGTGGTTTCCTTTTGCTTTTAATTCTGTGCAAATATATATCTTTTTGATATTTTATAAGATATAATTGTTTCTATTTTCTTATTTATTTTCATTCTAATAACAAATAGAAACAGAAGTATTTATTTTTTCTTTCAAATTGTATCAAAACAAGGGTAGATAGTTTTGAATTGTAAGTCAATAGGTCGTTATATGATTGGAGAATGTAATATTCCCATTATTATATTCGGTCGATTGACTATAAAGGGGATATGCCGTCATAAATACAATCTATATGAATAAAAGAAATGTCCAAACTTACAATTTAAAAGTATTTTTCACAATCTAGCTTTCAAATATTAAATATACACGTCATATATACAACAAACTGTAATACAGAGACGCAAGACTGCATCTTTTTATCAAAAGAAAGCACCAACTCTTCATCAAAAAGAAATAAATTACCTACTTTTGCAGAACAATATGAAATACAAACCAGCATTATTATAAACTAAAGATAGCAATAATGGTAAAAACAGAGCAAACAGGTCTTTATGACGCAACCAACGAACATGACGCTTGCGGCGTAGGCATGGTAGTCAACATTCATGGCAACAAGTCGCATGAACTGGTAGACTCCGCATTAAAGGTATTGGAAAACATGCGCCACCGAGGCGCAGAAGGAGCCGATAACAAAACCGGCGACGGAGCCGGAATCATGCTACAGATTCCCCACGAATTCATCCTCCTGCAAGGCATCCCCGTACCCGAAAAAGGAAAATACGGAACCGGACTCGTATTTCTGCCCAAAGACGAAAAAGAGCAGGCCGGCATCCTAAGCATTATGATTGAAGAAATAGAACGCGAAGGACTTACCTTGATGCACCTGCGCAATGTGCCCACCAACCCCGCCTGCCTGGGAAAGGACGCACGGGCCACCGAACCGGACATCAAACAGGTATTCATCACCGGAGTGACAGATGCGGACAGTCTGGAACGCACCCTCTACATCATCCGCAAGAAGATAGAAAAGCGCGTGCGGCACACGGACTTCTACATCGTTTCGCTATCGGCAAAAAACATTATATATAAAGGTATGCTCTCGTCCATGCAAGTGCGCGAGTACTTCCCGGACCTGACGCAACCCTACTTTACCAGCGGATTGGCATTGGTACACTCCCGTTTCAGCACCAACACATTTCCTACATGGAGCCTCGCCCAACCGTTCCGTTTGTTAGCGCACAACGGCGAAATCAATACCATCCGCGGTAACCGGGGTTGGATGGAGGCGCGCGAAAGTGTCCTTTCCTCTCCGGCACTAGGGGATATCAAAGACATCCGTCCCATTATCCAGCCGGGCATGAGCGACAGTGCCTCACTGGACAATGTGCTGGAATTTTTTGTGATGTCGGGACTGAGCCTGCCCCATGCCATGGCGATGCTGGTACCCGAATCGTTCAACGACAAAAACCCCATCAGTGAAGATTTGAAAGCGTTTTACGAATATCACTCCATCCTGATGGAACCTTGGGACGGGCCTGCCGCACTGCTGTTCAGTGACGGACGCTTTGCCGGAGGAATGTTGGACCGCAACGGTCTGCGCCCTGCCCGTTACCTCATTACCAATAATGACATGATGGTAGTGGCCAGTGAAGTAGGCGTGATGGATTTCGAACCGGGAGAGATTAAAGAGAAAGGGCGTCTGCAACCGGGAAAAATACTGATGATTGATACCGAACAGGGTAAAATATATTATGACGGTGAACTGAAAGAACAACTGGCATCGGCACGTCCCTATCGCGCCTGGCTGTCTGCCAACCGCATCGAGCTCGATACCTTGAAAAGCGGACGCAAGATAGACAACCGGATAGACGGCTATGACCGTATGCTGCGTACCTTCGGATTCTCGCGCGAGGATATAGAACGCACCCTCATGCCGATGTGCAACACAGGAGCCGAACCCATCGCCTCTATGGGTAACGACACGCCGCTGGCCGTCCTTTCGGACAGGCCGCAGTTGCTGTTCAACTATTTCCGGCAACAGTTTGCCCAAGTGACCAATCCCGCCATCGACCCTATCCGTGAAGAGTTAGTCATGTCGCTCACCGAGTACATCGGGGCCGTGGGAATGAATATCCTGGTGCCCAGCGAAAGCCATTGCAAAATGGTACGTCTGCCCCATCCCGTGCTGAACAACACCCAACTGGACATCCTCTGCAACATCCGGTATAAAGGATTCAATACCGTGAAACTCCCTATCGTATTCGAGGTGAGCAAGGGAAAAGCCGGATTGCAAGAGGCCCTGAACGACCTGTGCAACAAAGCCGAGCAATCCGTTACCGACGGAGTGAACTATATCATTCTGAGCGACCGTTTTGTGGACGACACCCATGCCGCCATCCCGTCGCTGCTGGCGGTTAGCGCTGTCCATCATCACCTCATCTCCGTTCAGAAACGCGTGCAAACCGCATTGATTGTAGAAAGCGGCGAGATTCGCGAGGTGATGCACGCCGCCCTGTTGCTGGGATATGGCGCCAGTGCCATCAATCCCTACATGGCCTTCGCCGTACTGGATGAACTGGTGAGGAAAGGCGATGTGCAGATGAATTACGAAACGGCCGAAAAAAATTATATCAAGGCCATCCGCAAGGGCTTGTTCAAGATCATGAGCAAGATGGGCATTTCTACCATCCGTTCCTATCGGGGCGCAAAGATTTTTGAAGCCGTAGGGGTCAGTGAGGAATTACTGAGAAGCTATTTCGGCACACAGACATCCAGCATCGGAGGCATCCGTCTGGAAGAAGTCGCCAGAGACGCCATCGCCCTGCACGATGCCGGATTCGCTGCAAAAGAAGTGAGCGACATTTTACCGCACAACGGACTGTTCTCTTTCCGCAAAGACGGAGAACGGCACGCCTGGAATCCGGAAACCATCTCCACCCTGCAACTGGCCACCCGGCTGGGCAGCTACAAGAAGTTCAAGGAATTCACCTCCATGGTAGATGGAAAAGAGTCACCCCTCTTCCTGCGCGACTTCTTCGGACACAAACGAAACCCCATTGATATTGAAAAGGTGGAGCCGGTAGAAAACATCGTGAAACATTTCGTGACAGGAGCCATGTCCTTCGGCGCTATCAGCAAGGAGGCACATGAGGCGCTGGCACTGGCCATGAACAAACTGGGCGCACGCAGCAATACGGGTGAAGGAGGTGAGGACAGCGACCGCATTACCGGCACTTACCAGGGTATCTCACTTTGCAGCAAGACCAAGCAGATAGCATCGGGACGCTTCGGAGTCACCGCCGAATACCTGGTCCATGCCGAAGAGATCCAGATAAAGGTGGCCCAAGGCGCCAAGCCGGGAGAAGGAGGACAACTGCCGGGATTCAAGGTAGACGAGGTGATTGCCAAAACCCGCCACTCCATTCCGGGCATCTCGCTCATTTCCCCTCCACCCCACCATGACATTTATTCCATCGAAGATTTGGCCCAGTTGATATTCGACCTGAAAAACGTAAACCCACAGGCACGAATCAGTGTGAAACTGGTAGCCGAAAGCGGCGTGGGAACCATTGCCGCCGGAGTGGCCAAAGCGAAAGCCGACTTGATTGTCATTTCGGGAGCGGAAGGAGGAACCGGCGCGTCGCCTGCATCGAGTATGCGGTATGCAGGTATCTCGCCCGAAATAGGACTGAGCGAGACGCAACAGACCTTGGTGTTGAACGGACTCCGCGGACAAGTGAAACTGCAAGTGGACGGACAGTTGAAAACCGGACGGGATATTATCAACATGGCCTTGCTGGGTGCGGAAGAATTCGGTTTCGGTACCACCGCATTGATTGTACTGGGATGCGTCATGATGCGCAAGTGCCACACCAACACCTGTCCCGTAGGCGTGGCCACCCAAGACCCCGAACTCCGCAAACATTTCCGCAGACACTATGAATATGTAGTGAATTATTTCACTTTCCTGGCACAGGAAGTACGCGAATATCTGGCCGAAATGGGATTCACCCGGTTGGAGGATATCATTGGACGGACAGACCTGATTGAAATACAACAAGCACCAAGTGAGAAGAAATCCTCACTATTGGATTTCAGCAGACTGCTACACCGGGTGGACAACGGAGCTGCCATACACCATGTCATGGAACAGAAGCACGACATTGCCCATGTGAAGGATGTGACCATACTGGCCGCCGCCAGGGATGCCATAGAAAACGGAAAAGAAATTTCCCTGGAATACACCATCGCCAATACGGACCGTTCGGTAGGTGCCATGCTGGCAGGAGCGGTTGCCAAGAAATACGGGCAGGCAGGACTTACGGAACAGACCATCCACATCAAATTCAAAGGTTCGGCAGGCCAAAGTTTCGGTGCGTTCCTGACCCACGGCATCAGTTTCAAGCTGGAAGGCGAAGCGAATGACTATCTGGGAAAAGGACTGAGCGGCGGACGCATTGCGGTACTGCCCCCCGTGCGCAGCAATTTCGATGCGGAAAAGAATACCATCGCCGGAAACACCCTGCTGTATGGCGCTACTGACGGCGAGGTGTATATCAACGGACGGGTGGGCGAACGCTTCGCCGTCCGCAATTCCGGTGTGACGGCCGTGGTAGAGGGTGTAGGCGACCACTGTTGCGAATACATGACCGGAGGACGGGTCGTGGTACTGGGGGAAACCGGACGAAATTTCGCTGCCGGAATGAGTGGCGGCGTGGCTTACGTGTGGAACAAGAACCACAACTTCGATTATTTCTGCAACATGGAGATGGTGGAGCTCTCACTTATCGAGGAGGCATCTTACCGGAAGGAGCTGCATGAACTGATCCGTCAGCATTACCTCTATACCGGTTCCAAACTGGCACGAACAATATTAGATAACTGGAATCACTATGTGGATGAATTTATCCAGGTAGTACCTATCGAATATAAACGAGTATTGCAAGAAGAACAAATGCGTAAGCTGCAACAAAAAATAGCTGATGTACAAAGAGATTATTAACGACAAAAGAAATACAACAAAGATATGGGAAATCCAAAAGCATTTTTAACTATACCGCGTCAGGAAGCGGGCTACCGTCCCATCCACGACCGGATATCAGATTATAGCGAGGTAGAACAGACTCTGAACAGCCGTGACCGGAAACTTCAAGCCTCACGCTGCATGGACTGCGGCGTTCCCTTCTGCCACTGGGCTTGTCCGCTGGGCAACAAGCAGCCCGAATTTCAAGATGCCCTCTACAAAGGCAAATGGGAGGAAGCCTACAAGATATTGAACGAAACCAACGATTTTCCTGAGTTCACCGGCCGCATCTGCCCCGCCCTCTGCGAAAAGAGTTGCGTGCTGAAACTGAGCATGGACTCTCCCGTCACCATCCGCGAGAACGAAGCGGCCATTGCCGAAGCAGCCTTCCGCGAAGGTTACATCAAGCCCCGGAACATTGAACGCAACGGACGGAAAGTAGCCATTATCGGCGCCGGGCCCGCCGGACTGGCCGCCGCCAACCAGCTCAACGGAAAAGGGTACACAGTGACCGTCTTCGACAAGAATGAGGCTCCCGGCGGCCTGCTACGTTACGGCATCCCCAACTTCAAGCTGCACAAGCCCATCATCGACCGCCGTATCCGGGTGATGGAAGAAGAAGGCATCCACTTCAAAATGAACAACGATGTGGATGTGCGGCAACTCCCCGAAGGTTTTGACGCCTACTGCATCTGCACCGGAGCTCCGACCGCCCGTGACCTCCCTGTCCCCGGACGCGAACTGAAAGGCATCCACCCGGCACTGGACATGCTGGCGCAACAAAACCGTATCCTTGCCGGCATGACGTTCCCGAAAGAACAACTGGTTACTGCCAAAGGGAAAAAAGTACTGGTCATCGGCGGAGGGGATACCGGCAGCGACTGCATAGGGACCAGCAACCGGCAAGGTGCCGTAAGCGTCACCCAAATAGAAATCATGCCCCAGCCGCCCGTAGGACAGAATCCTGCCACTCCATGGCCCCAATTCCCCGTCGTACTGAAAACCACCTCTTCTCACGAAGAAGGGTGCAGCCGCCTATGGTCTCTCGCCACCCGTAAGTTTTTAGGCAAAAACGGTAAAGTGTGCGGTGTGGAAGTGGAACAGGTGGAATGGACTCCCGATCCCGACGGCGGCCGCCCTGTCATGAAGCCCACCGGAAAGGTGGAAGTGATTGAAGCCGACCTGGTTCTTCTGGCAATGGGATTCCTAAAGCCCGAACATCCCCAATTCGCCGAAAACGTATTCGTAGCCGGCGATGCAGCAAGCGGAGCCAGCCTGGTGGTACGCGCCATTGCCAGCGGACGGAAAGCGGCAACGGACATAGACAGTTATCTCAATAAATAAATCAACAAATACAATTATGTGTGGAATCGTAGGAATATTCAAGATAAAGCAACAAACGCAAGAGTTGCGTCAGAAGGCATTGAAAATGTCACAAAAGCTCCGCCACCGCGGGCCGGACTGGAGCGGCATCTACGTAGGCGACTCTGCCATCCTGGCCCATGAACGCCCTATATAGTCCCGACCGGAAACAAATCCTCGCCGTGAACGGAGAAATCTACAACCATCGGGATGTTCGTGCAAAGTACGCCGAAAAATATGATTTCCATACCGGAAGCGATTGCGAAGTCATCCTTGCCCTTTACCGTGACAAAGGTATTCACTTCCTCGAAGACCTGAACGGCATCTTCGCCTTCGCCCTTTATGATGAGGAGAAAGACGATTTCCTCATTGCCCGCGACCCCATCGGAGTCATACCTTTATATATAGGTAAGGATAAGGACGGCAAAATATACTGCGCCAGCGAGTTGAAAGCCCTCGAAGGGTTCTGTGATGAATACGAACCCTTCCTTCCCGGCCATTACTATTGGGGAAAAGAAGGCAAGATGACCCGCTGGTACGTCCGCGACTGGTTTGAATACGAAGCCGTGAAAAACAACAATGCCTATTCCCTGGACATACACGACGGACTGGAAGAGGCCGTTAAACGCCAACTGATGAGTGATGTGCCCTACGGCGTACTTCTTTCCGGCGGTCTGGACAGTTCCGTCATCTCTGCCATTGCCAAGAAATATGCAGGCAAACGGGTAGAAACCGACAATAAAAAAGATGCCTGGTGGCCTCAGCTCCATTCCTTTGCTATCGGTCTGGAAGGTGCGCCCGACCTAATAAAAGCCCGCGAAGTGGCCCGCTTTATCGGAACCGTGCATCATGAAATCCACTATACCATCCAAGAAGGATTGGACGCTATCCGCGACGTCATTTACTACATCGAGACTTACGATGTCACCACCGTTCGCGCCTCTACCCCGATGTATTTGCTGGCACGCGTCATTAAAAGCATGGGAATCAAAATGGTGCTGAGTGGCGAAGGGGCTGATGAAGTGTTCGGCGGCTATCTCTATTTCCACAAAGCCCCTACAGCCCAAGCCTTTCATGAAGAAACCGTGCGTAAACTAGGCAAGCTCCACCTCTATGACTGCCTCCGTGCCAATAAATCCCTCGCAGCATGGGGAGTGGAAGGCCGAGTGCCTTTCCTGGACAAAGATTTTCTGGACATAGCCATGCGCCTCAATCCCGAGGCAAAGATGTGCCCCGGAAGCACCATTGAAAAGAAAATCGTCCGCAAAGCCTTTGCAGACATGTTGCCCGACAGTGTAGCATGGCGACAGAAAGAGCAGTTCAGCGACGGCGTGGGCTATAGTTGGATTGATACACTGAAAGCCCTTACCGCCGAAGCCGTCAGTGACGAGCAAATGGCGCACGCAGCCGAACGGTTTCCTATCAATACGCCGCAAAACAAGGAAGAATACTACTATCGCAGCATCTTCCAGGAGCACTTTCCCAGTGAAAGCGCAGCCCGCAGCGTGCCAAGCGTGCCCAGTGTGGCATGTTCTACAGCCGAAGCCCTTGCGTGGGACGCCGCCTTCAAGAACATGAACGAACCAAGCGGACGGGCCGTGAAGGGAGTGCACGAAGAAGCATATGATTCATAATATGGCAACGTGAGTCTGATTCCAACAATTTCATGCATACAAAGAAGAGATGCTTTGCACCCCGAAATCTTGCGCGGCCTTGCCTTCGAAAAGAGGAAGGCTGCGCGGTGCTTTTGCCAACGTTTTCGAAATAGAGTGGAAAAAACAGCCCTTTCCATGCCGGGTATCAGAAAAAAATGGTGTAACTTTGTATAGCTATAAAAAAGAGAAGAAGAAAGATGGAAACAAAAAAAGCGCCTCAAATCCCTTACGGCATCTCGGACTTTGTGCGGATGCGGACTGAAAATTATTATTATGTGGACAAGACCATGTATTTGCCCATGATTGAAGATTTTCCACATCCCTGGAGGCATGCCCACCTATCAGATATATGTTCGACCCATGAGTCTGACCCGCACCCTGCAATGGCAAAAAGAAGAAAAATCCTCACTTGTACATGCACAGGATCTTAGCAAGATTGAGCAAACAGGTTTAAGCAAACAAGCCAAAGGCGTTTTGCTGGCACCATCGGCTGACAAACTAAAAGCTATCGTTTGGATAGATGGAGAAGAAGTACCTGTTCTGATGAAACAAGAGATAAAAGAGTACTTCGATGCTACTGAATACGGTAATGCCTATCTGCTGACCGTGGATATGCCCAAACACCAGAAAAATATTCTCCCCTACCGAATATTTAAAGTAGAGTTAACTGATTTAGAGAATGGTGACCGTGGAGAAGGGCTTTATTATATGGAAAAAAGAACTATATAAAATAAAAAGAAGCGGTATTCTACCGCTTCTTGAGCCGAAACCGGGACTCGAACCCGGGACCTATTCATTACGAATGAATTGCTCTACCAACTGAGCCATTTCGGCAACTGTTTTTTCTGCAATATCGGGTGCTTTTCTGAAAAAGCGTTGCAAATATATATCTTTCTTTCGAAATAAAGAAACTAAAAGCGGATAATTTTTCAGTTATCCGATTTTGTTATGTCAATTGATGCCGGATTTATTGGTAGGCTTCTTCATGTATCCCTTTCATGGCCCATCCGCTTGGTTCGTTTATGTTCTTGAAAGCGGTATCCCACGTAAGAGCTTCAACGATAGAATTGTTTTCTTTTATGTAAAGATTATAACATCAAGGCGTAAAAACTATTTTACACTAATTGCTCTCCTCATCAAACACCCGTGATATACTGAAATTTACCCACTCCATACCCAAACAATTCAATATCCGTCAAAGTTTGATGGTCTTTACCTTACCCGGAATGATGGTCAGATGCACCGTTCCATCCTTTTCTATCTCCACCTTCTGATATCTGGCCTCCACCACCACTTTTCCATCCAGCGCCATTACTCCCCACTGGCAGGCATTCCCTTCAAAAGCACAATAACCGCCTACAGGAATACAGATATTCCGGTAACAAGGAGGCACTACGATACGATCTCCCCATTTCAGCCCCCACTTCATCCCCATCCGGAAAGGAAGGACATCTTTTATTTCCTCCAGCCTCTTCCGCCTTTTCTCTTCCTCATTCTGTTGCCGTTCCCGCTGTACGCTCTCCGCACGCCGCCCGGCTTCCTTCCTCAGACCTTCCACCACGGAGGCAAAATCCGCCTCGCCCGCCTTAGGAGCATTACAAGCTATATACCGCTTCCCCTTTCCTTTCTCCACATGATAATAGTTTCCTTCCCCGTCCATCACCACGATGCTCCGATCCGCCAAACAACCACAACACCAGTACACCTCTTCATCATCCCCTTCCAGCACGCAGGCGAAGACATCAAATATAGCAGACCACACAGGATCAACTAGCCGGCAAGACTTCGGAACACGGTAATCCGGTATCTTCAAGTAGAAACCATAAAAACAAAGACTGTCTTTGTGCAAACCATGCATAGAGGTATACGCCTTCCGCGTGCGGCTATGGAAAGTCTCCCCCACCCGCAGCAACTCTATGCCGCCGTATGAAAAAACCACCGGCCTCTCCTGATAAGTTCTGTTTGTCTTCAAATCGGTATAACAGTCACTCCCATCCTCTTTGGTGACAGAAAGAAGTTCTCCCTTCAGGAATCTCAATCTCCGGCAGCGGTCTGTTACCATCAGGGGAGTTCCGGAATCATCCACCACTCCTGTCCGGCCGTCCTCAAAACGGACAGCAGCCCGGTTTGCACAAATATCAAATACTTCCCGGTATTGAGGAATCACTGTGATTTTGTTCCCGCACCTCAAGCCCCACAAACCACTCTGCCGGTCACGACAGGCTTTCAAGGCCGTCCGTTGCTCCCCACCGGCCGGACCGTCCTCTCCCAGACGAACCAAGTCCCCGTTCCGGACAGCATCCAGCAGACAGTTGTGTGTCATCACAATTTCCAGTCCTTCATTCCGTTTGCTATCTTCCGATAGCGAACAAGACACAGACAGCCCGTTGTTCTCCATCCGTGTCCGGGGCTGAGCATTTCCCGCCATCCGTCCTTCGAACATCGCCTCCCAGTCACGGTCACGGACAGGCAGACCGAATATCCGGTGCAATCCCACATTATCTATCAGCACACATGATTCCTTATTATCCGACTTCCGCAGCCCCCGTCCCACCTGTTGCAGGTATTTCGCCAACGAAAGCGTGGGACGTGCCAGCTGCACGAACTCCACATCGGGACAGTCAAAACCTTCGGAAAAAATATCCACATTGACCAACACGCTGATCTTTCCCCGCCTGAAATCCTCTACCAGTTCCTTGCGTTCCAGAGCGGGGGTCCTGCTGTCGATAGCAACAGACTCCACACCATGCAGGCTGTAATAAGCCGCAATCTGTCGGGCGTGTGCGATGCTCACGGCATAGACAATTCCTTTCTTCCCGGCAGCATATCTTCGGACACTCTCGTACAATTGTCTAATGCCGGTTTCCCGATTTAACACCGCATTCATTTCCTTTACCTGATAATCCCCGTCCGCACCCCGTTTCTTCAACGAGTCAATCAGTCGCTGTTCGCTGCTGTTCGCACGGATGGACACATAGTCAAATGACGACAACCAGCCCCTCCCGATAAATTCCGCA
>OHYP01000598.1_pt1 | contig 17745 bp, 15 predicted proteins | sample 1580341 | NCBI WGS metagenome assembly OHYP01 (sample SAMEA3882509, study PRJEB24775) | human gut metagenome | biome: human-associated habitat; feature: intestine environment; material: feces | place: Netherlands | collected 2009/2010 | reverse complement strand
CAACAAACTCCTTGCGATTCTCCCTGCGTATGCCGGTTTCCATCATAGAACGGTCGGCTGCGACTGTAGTAAGACGCTCATCCCAGTATATGACCTCAAGACCTGTGCGCCTTGCAAGCATATCACCGAACTCCTTCGTCTTCTCGCAGCGTTCTCCTTCCGTGTTATTCATATTTTTAGGATAGCCGAGCACAATCCTGTCCACCTTGTACTCTGCAATAATCTCCTCAATACGTGCCAAAGTCTGTCTGAGCTTGGATGGCGACTTCCTGCGCACTATCTCAACACCCTGTGCTGTGATTAAGAGCTCGTCGCTCACCGCAACTCCGACTGTCTTTGAACCAAAATCAAGACCTAATATCCTCATATTAATCCCATGCGCTGTTCTCAATGTATGTCTTGAGAACCTCCTCCACAAGCTCGTCTCTCTCAACCTTCATGATGAGACTTCTCGCGTTATTGTGGCTTGTGATATATGTTGGATCTCCGGACATAATATATCCAACAATCTGATTAACAGGATTGTAGCCCTTTTCCTTTAATGCCTTGTACACAATCTCAAGTACATCGCTTACCTGAAGCTCAGGCTCCTTTTGAACTGTAAAAAATTGTGTGTTGTTAATATTTTTTTCCATACGTTTCGCCCTTCTTGTAATATTATTTTATTATAAATGTAATAAAATTACAACCTTTTATTATTCGAAGAGTAATATTTCGTCTGTAAGCATACCCGATATACGGCCTGAAACTATCTGATTTTCAAGGTTTTCGTCAGTTTTCTTAGCGACCTTGACATATTCCTTAGTATATCCGACAAAGTATTCTTTATCACCGATTACGGCCTTTTCCTCAAAAAGTACCTCCTCATTCTTTCCGATATAGAATTTCCTGAACTCCTTAGACATGTCATGACCGAGTGCTATGAGCTTTTCGCTTCGTGCCGCCTTAATCTGCTCATCTATCTGGTCAGGCATCACTGCGGCGCGGGTGCCTTTTCGCTTTGAGTACTTAAAGATATGCATCTCATAAAAATGTATATGCTCAAGATATGCCTTAGTCTGTTCAAACTCCTCCTCTGTCTCACCGGGAAATCCCACAATCACATCGGTTGTGATGGCCGGATGAACAAAATATTTACGCAAAAGCTCACAGCCTCTCTCGTACTCTTTAGTGGTATATTTTCTATTCATCCTCTTAAGTGTTGCATCGCAGCCGCTCTGAAGCGACAGATGGAAATGAGGACAGATTTTATCAAGCTTTGAAAGCTCGCTCGCAAAGTGCTCTGTCACAATCTTAGGCTCAAGTGACCCAAGCCTGATGCGCTCTATGCCCTTTACTGCGTTCACTGCCTGTATCAGCTCAAGAAGGCCTGTAGCTTCCTCAAAATCCACACCGTATGAGCTTAGATGGATACCTGTCAGCACAACCTCCTTGAAGCCGTTTGCCGCGAGCCTTTCAACCTCTGCTATTACATTTTCAAACCTACGGCTTCTGACACGTCCTCTGGCATACGGAATGATACAATAGCTGCAAAACTGATTACAGCCGTCCTGCACCTTGATGAAGGCTCTCGTGTGCTCCTTTGTCTGGTCTATAAAGAGCTCCTCAAAATCATGCTTTCCGTCATTTATATCGTCCACGGTATCGTTTACACTGTCCAAAGAGTATTCCTCAAGCAGCCTTACAAGGTCATGCTTTCTGTCATTTCCGATGACTATGTCCACCGATAAGTCGTTTAATACCTCTTTTTCACTTGTCTGCACATAGCAGCCGGCTGCCACAACTATTGAATCCGGATTGTTTTTCTTTGCCTTGTGAAGCATCTGTCTGGATTTTCTGTCAGCCATGTTGGTGACTGAGCATGTATTTATGACATACACATCAGCTTTTTGTGTGAATGGAACTATCTCATAGCCCGCCTCCTCAAGCAGATGCTGCATGGCCTCTGTCTCATATGCATTTACTTTACATCCTAAATTATGTAAGGCTGCTTTTTTCATTTTATTTTTTTACTCCTATTTAATTGACTTTTCCTTAAAAAACTATTACTATCTATATGACAGTAGTTATTTAAGGAGGTTTTCAATATGAAAACAGTACAGATTTCATTAAATTCCATTGGGAAAGTAAAATCATTCGTTAACGCTATTACTCAGTTTGATTTCGATTTTGATTTAATATCGGGCAGATATGTCATTGATGCTAAATCAATTATGGGTATCTTCAGCTTAGACCTTTCTAAGCCAATAGAGCTCGCTATACATACAGAAACCGGACTTGACGAGATTATGGAAGTATTAAAGCCATATATCATCGACGAAGCCAAGTAATACAGACACAATGATTTGATTAATTAGGACCTGAAGCTCAGGTCCTTTTTATTTTGCTCTAAGGTGGCACTGATTACTCAGCATCCACCATAATCACTTCTGTAGTATCTATAGCTGTCTTCATAAGCTCATCTATCACATCGTTAAGTCTTTCCTCAGACTTCTTAATCCTGTTTATATTCGGCTTTGTAACAGGATGCTTTGCTACGAAAATAGTACAGCAGTCCTCATACGGAAGAATCGATGTCTCATAGGTGTCAATTTTGTTTGATATATCAATGATATCATTCTTGTCCATGGCAATGAGAGGTCTGTATACAGGCATATGGCACACCTCGTTTGTTGCAGCAAGCGACTGCATTGTCTGGCTTGCAACCTGTCCGATGCTCTCACCTGTGATAAGGCCTAAGCATTTATCCTCATCGGCAAAGTGCTCTGCTATCTTCATCATGTATCTGCGCATGATGATGGTAAGCTCATCATGAGGACATTTCTCATATATGGCAAGCTGTATATCGGTAAAATTGACAACATGCAGCTTTATCTTGCCCGAATATCTGGCAACCTTCTTTGCCAGGTCTACAACCTTCTGCTTTGCTCTCTCACTCGTATATGGCGGTGCATGGAAATATGTGGCATTAATTACCACGCCTCGCTTTGCAATCATGTATCCTGCAACCGGGCTGTCGATTCCGCCGGAAAGAAGCAGCATTGCCTTTCCATTGGTTCCAACCGGCATTCCGCCAGGTCCCTTGATGCTCTTGGAATATACATAAATTTTCTCACGGATCTCAACAGAAACGGTAAGTTCAGGCTGATGTACATCCACCTTTGCCTCCGGAAAAGCATCCAGAATGCTTTCACCGATTCTTGCACTTACTTCCATGGAATTTACCGGATAGGACTTCTTTGCACGTCTTGTATATACCTTGAAGGTGCCGTGATAATCCGGATGTACATTCTTCATGTACTCCACAACGTCAGAGCGCATCTGCTCAAATCCTTTGTCCTCGTAGATCACTACCGGACAGATATAAACAATACCGAATACTGTTTTTAATGCAGCTACAGCCTCCTCAAAATCGTATTCCTCCGGACAGAATACATAAACACGGCCCTGCTCCTTCACAACGCGGTAATCGCCCTCTATCTTAGAAAGAGCAATATTCATCTGCTTCACAAGGGCATCTTCAAACAGATATCGATTTTTACCCTTGATAGCTATTTCTGCGTATTTTATTAAAAATGCGTGAAATATCATTTGATTTCCTCCTGTTTCTTTATTTTATGCGGCTGCCGGACTTTCCCCGGCGCTGCATTTCATTCTTCTTTTCCTCACTGCATCAGTGTCTGGAATATCTCCGAAGCATAGGCAGTACCTGCCCGATCACTTCCAATGCATAATCCACTTCTTCAAATGTATTTTCCTCTGAAAAACTGAATCTCAGCGTACTTTCTCTTTGGGCTGCTTCCATTCCCATTGCACTTAAGGTTCCGGCAGCTTTTCTTTTGTGGCTGGAGCAGGCGCTTCCGGCTGAAACATAAATGCCTTTTTCTTCCAGAGTATGAAGCAGCACTTCGCTTCTCACGCCCAGAAAGCTGGCGCTTAAGATCTGAGGTGCACCTTCTCTTATCTCCATTCCGTTGAGACGAACATCAGGAAGTTTCAGAAAACCTTCTGCAAGGCGTTCCTTCAGCTGATACATATGCTCAATTTTCTTATCAAAATCCGTGTAGACCATCTTTGCAGCAACACCCAGTCCTGCAATTCCAGGTACATTATCTGTACCGGACCGCATACCGGCCTGCTGGCCGCCGCCTAAGATCTGAGGCTGAATCCTGGCTTTCTCATTGATATATAAAAATCCTACACCTTTAGGCCCGTGAATCTTATGGCTGCTCACAGAGAGCATATCAATTCCTGCCTTTTTGGGATAAATACGGTATTTTCCAAATGCCTGGATCGCATCTACATGATACAGAGCCTTCGGGCTTTTCTCATGAACCAGTTTTGCAATCTCTTCTACTGGCATCACGGCACCAACCTCATTGTTTACATACATAGTAGATACCAGAATCGTATCTGGGCGCAAAGCCTTCTCTAACGCCTCCAGCTGAACCACACCCCTGTGATCTACAGGTACTATCGTCACCTCATATCCCATCTGTTCCAGGCGCTCTGCAGGCTGTCCTACAGCTGCATGCTCCACTGAAGTGGTGATAATATGGTTTCCGCTTCTTTTATTTGCATCCGCTCCGCCAAACAAGGCCAGATTATTTGACTCTGTTCCGCCAGAGGTGAAAATGATTTCTTTTTCATTTACCTTGAGAATTTTGGCAAGTATCTGTGCAGCTTCACGGACATACTTTTCCGCTTCCACACCTTTTAAATGCATGGCAGAAGGATTTCCAAAATCCTCTGTCATTGTTTTTACTACAATCTCTGCCACCTCAGGATAACATCTTGTGGTAGCAGAGTTATCAAAATATGCTTCCATTTCTTACTTTTCCTCTTTTTTCCAGAGCATGTTAAAAAAAGGCTTTCTGCAAGATGTGCATCACAATTTGTGGGAATGCTTTTTTATAACCCATTCCTTACGAAAGGATTTACCTATGAAATTAACCACTATCATCCCGGTTCACAATGCTGAGAAATACATCACAGCCACTTTGGACAGTGTATTGCAGCAGGATCTGGGAAATCCAGAGGAGCTGGAGGTGATCTGTGTGGATGACGCATCCACCGACGCTTCTGTTGCCCTCATAAAAGATTACCAGCAAAAAGACTCCCGCATCCGCCTTTTCCTCAACGAAAAGACCCGGTTTGCAGGAGCCTGTCGAAATAAGGGAATCGAAGAAGCCCATGGTGATTACCTTCACTTTCTTGATGCAGATGACCTTGTAGAAAAAGGTGCCTACCAGAAATACCTGTCCATTGCTGAACAGGCGGATGCCGACATGGTAAAGGGCTGCGCCGTCTGCTTTGACAATGAGACCGGCGAGCTTTCCGATACCCCGCTTTTTGCACTGTCTGACGTGCCCGCTGAGTGCTTCGATAAAGTTCTGAATTTCCACCAGGCTCCTGAAATTTTCAGCCACATCAGTGTAGTTCCATGGAATGCCATTTACAAACGGAAATTCATTTTGGAAAAGGGGCTTCGCTTTAACAATCTGATCTGTGTCAACGACCGCTCCTTCTACAGCGAAGCCGTATTCACTGCCAACAGGATCTGGCTCACTCACGAGCAGATTGTCCGTTACCGTGTGAATAACAGCGCATCCCTTGTAGGAAACCGTGCCAGAAACTTCCATTGTGAATTTGATTCCTGGCAATTGATCATGAACCAATGTACCAAATACAATATTCAGGGCCGTGAGCTGGCCATCGTAATGGAGCGTGAGCTGATTGACATTTTTATCTGGTATCGCAAATACAAGAAAATTCCGGAAATTTCAGAAGAGATTACTGCGCAGACCCAGGCGTTTGCGCAGAAGCTTGATATTTCGCCTCTTGAAGCATTCCCGCCTTCTTTCAAGTGGTACTACGATTATCTCACTTTTCTTCCGGAATTTGAGACCCTTACAAAAAATTATAACAATATTACCCAATTCAAAAAACAAGCCAAACTAATCATGCCTCAGTGTGCCACCCTGGCCGACTTCCGCCACCACATCCAGGAAGCCCACGCCACAGACAGTACCTCTAAACGGTCAGGTGTATTAAAAAAACTGCTCTCTCATTTTAAGCATTGACTCATCAGAAGCCACCAGTTCAGCTCAACATCATAAACTTAAGAAAAAAATGGAAAGGAATCTGTTCGCAGGTTCCTTTCATTGTGTTAAAATATAGGCAGGGGTGTATATGATTAAATCTTATAAAACAAGATTTCAAAAGTTTTCTGCATTATTATCTGATCCGGAAATTGCAAAATATGCGAGACAGAATGGAAACCATGCTTTTTCGAGAAAGCGAAAAATGCCCCTAAAAGACATGTTGCTATGCTGTCTTTCAAAAAAGGGGCTTACCACGACATTTGAACTTAGAAACTATTTCAAAGAAAAAGGAGACTTGTCTATGCAGTTATCTGTCCAGGGATATCTACAACAGAGAAAACGTCTAAATCCGGAAATTTTTCCCTATCTGAACCGTAAATATCTTATGGATTTTTATCGTTCTGACGAACCCAGACTGTGGAAAGGATATTTGTTAATCGCGATTGACGGGAGCAAGGCGGAAGTTCCAAACTCAAAGGATAACAGGGAAGCATTTGGAAACAGCGGCAACCAGCATTCCGGGAAAGGGCAGGTACGGGCACTGGTAAGCGGAATGTATGATGTTTTGAATCATTTTTACCTGGATATTGAAATTGAACATATTTGCATCAGTGAAAACGAACTGGCAAAAAGAAACTTAAAACAATTAAAAAAATTTGGAATCAGGAAGCCGGTTGTCGCAGTTTTTGACCGCGGTTATCCTTCCTTAGAGTTTATTGACTTTCTGGAAACGGAAGGGATTCATTATCTGATCCGTCTTTCATCCAACGATTATATGGCAGAACGTAAACGGATGCAGTCGGCAGATGAAAAAGTCATTTTAAAACATTCATCTGCACGCCTACAAAAAATACGAAAAAAACATCCGGAACGATATGAACAGATGCAAAAGAAAGGGAGCACGCTGGTAAGAATATCAAAATCGACTCTTCCCTCCGGGAATGAACTTGCGCTGATGACAGATCTTCCGGATACAATTACCGCAGAAGAATTAGCGGATTTATATTACCAAAGATGGGAAATTGAGAAGAAATACAATACTCTAAAAAACAAAATGAAATTTGAAAGTGTAACAGGGAAAGCCACAGTATATGTGCACCAGGATTTTTGGGCGCAGGTTTTAGTATATAACATGGTTCAGGACATTCGGAACAGTGCGGACGAAGAGGCCGCAGCAGCAGGACGGGAAAACAGGAATAAATATCCCATGCATACCAATGAAAATGTAGCCATCGGTCTTTTCAAAGAGACTATGCTAAAAATCCTTTTGGAACCGGAGGAAAAGAAGCGGATCAAAAAACTTGGAGAACTACAGGAAGAAATGGAGCGCTATGTACTTCCCATAAGGGAACTACCTGGAAAAGAGCGTAGAAAAAACATCTCAAATAAATATAAAAACAATCAAAAGAGTAGCTTTTAAAATGCCCATTCTCCGTTTAAAGGGAGATTATGGGCATTTTAAGTTGTTAAAGTATACAGAAGGAGCTCTGTGAAGATTTCTCTTCGTTTTAATCTGCCCTTTTGAAATGAGTTTTTAGCAGGATAATATAAATGTGTAATATCTAATCTTAAGTTTATGATGTTGAGTTCAGCTGGTGGTTTCTCTTTGATTTGACAAAGGGGCTTGTGATACCGCTCTAAAGGGTGGCATCACAAGCTCCCAATTCTCACGCGCCTTCATTATTCGCCCTGCTCACCGACTTCTTCCTATGCTTCTTCGCCTCATAAAGCTGCTGGTCTGCAAGGGAAATCACCTGCTGGATGTCTGTTGAAATATTTGGGCGGAACTCGGCAATTCCAAGGGAAATCTCCACCAGGAAGGGCTTGCCGGATTTTTCATTAAACAGCTTACATGCCATCTTCACACGCTCCCGGAACTTCTCCCCGAAGTCGGCTTCCTCGCATTCCAGCATGATAATATATTCATCACCGCCCACACGGCCCAGAATATCATTGCTGCGCAGACATCCCTTTAATATTTCGGCAACACTCCTAAGGGCAAAGTTCCCTGCCGGATGCCCCGAGGTGTTGTTAATCTCTTTTAAGTGATCCAGATCACCGTAGATCATATATGCCCGCTGGCCATTCCCAGCCTGGCAAACCCGCCTGGTGTGCTCCATAAACCCGCGCAGATTCAGAAGTCCGGTCAGCTCATCATACTCGGAAATAATACCAAGAACGCGGTTTTTCTCCTTAATCTCTTCTATATCCCTGGACATCTCCAGCCGTCTGGCCGCCTCTGCCTTGCTTATCTCCAGATAATGCAGGGACAGACCAATCTGCAGGCTAATCACATAGAAGAACGGGAAATCCTCCTGGTCAATGTCACAGGCCAGAAGTCCATACTGCTTCTCCCCGGAAAAGAGAAGAAAGACCATAAACTGGTGGCGCTCTTCATCCTCCATCAGATCACAGATTCCGTTTTCCTTCATGACCAGAGGTCTCTCGTAAGCCGCCTTGGTAACGATCCTGCCATTCTCATAGCTGGCAGCAAGATGAAGGTTATAAGGGCAGGTCCACTTCCGTTTGCCATCGTAAACAATCGGTTCATCCAGGAGAAAAAGATGCGTGCATCTTGTATGAAGCTCCCGCATTTTCTCCATAATTTCCTTCAGAAAAGCCTGCTCGTCATCCATGCAGTCGTTTAAATCCCGGGCAAGAACCGGAATAAACCAGGATTTCCTCTGAAAACTGATCAACTCCAGCTTCATTCCTGCAATTGTCTTATTCAGCCTGTGCACCTGGGCACCAAGCCCCATGGGTGTCTCTTTCTTCGAAACATCCTCTGACACACAGCCGCAGGACTCTCTTTTTACAAAAGAAACCGGCACGCGTCTGGATACCGCTTCTTTTCCGGGATCTTTTCCATCCAGGCGGTTTACCAGATCGTAGACTGCCATTTTACCCATAAGCTCTCCGTCCTGCTGAATTGTAGTAAGGGGCGGTTCCATCCCGGATGCACGCTCGCAGTCATCAAATCCGGTAATCATAATATCCTTGCCAACCACAAGCCCACGCTTCTCGCAGACACGATAGCCGGCAAAAGCCATCTCATCATTGGCAAACACAATGGCCTGGGCATCCGGGTTGCTATCCAGAAGGTATTCCACCTGTTTGTCCACAAACTCGGAATAGTCCCCCTGGGCAATCATTCCATGGGTTACAGGAAGCCCGTATTTCTTCATGGTTTCCAGATAAGCTTCCTTGCGCTCAATGGCATCTGTGTTATGCTCCGGTCCTGCCATGAACAAGATTCTGGACAGATGATGCTCTTCCACCAGATGGGAAATGACCATCGCGATACCATCTTTGTTATCGCAGATCAGGGAGTGACAATTGGGCACATCCACGATTTCCGTAAGAAAAACCGTGGTGATCCCGTTATATTTCCGGGCAAATTCATTGGGATCATCCTCACGCAGCTGGATTCCCAGTGTTCCATAATTAATAATCAGACCATCCAGTCCGCCGATCAGGCTGTAGTCATGTATGGTATTAAATTGATAGTCATAGGAATTTTTCTGTTTGCTGCCCAGGACATCTTCGAAAAAGTCCTTAGTCCGGGTTCCCAGAAAAAAACAGACATTTACGTCCAGCTCTGCCGCTGCCTCAGAAATCCCCTTGATATGCTCTTTTGGAAAATAGGTATGCACTCCTCCGATGAGGACTCCAAGATTATACCTCTTTTTTTCTTCCATCTTCACACCTCTTGCTGCAAAAATTTGATATTTTTTCTTTTTCCTTCATATCGCACTTTATCTGTTCCTACGTTCTTTTCGTCTATTATAACAATGTTTCCTATAGCATGTAAAGCCGCTTTTGTGAATTTTCGCTAAATATGTGAATATTTGAGCCCTTCATTGCAGTGCAGATTTTTTTCTGGTATACTTTAGGCATCAAGCGCACATCTGCAAATTAAAGCAGTAAAGAATTGGACTTTATCGGTTATAGAGGGAACCGTTTCAATCGTCCCGGAGCGTATTAAAGAAGACTTTCTGCAAAGTGCGGCATGCAGCTTGCAGGAACAATTTTCCAAACACACTCTGGCGCCTGATAGGAAGGATAAAAAAATGGCTATTAACCCCATGAAATTACTTGAACTTAAGAACCTGTGGAGCGCTTTTACAAGGCGTCACCCGAAATTTCCACAATTTGTTTCCGCCGTGCAGCGGGCCGGCATTTCCGAAGGAACCGTGATCGAGGTTCAGATCACCACACCAGATGGCAGAACTTTCACTTCCAACCTGAAGGTACAGCCGGAAGACATCGAGGCTGTGAAAAGTCTACAGAATTACCAGTGAATATTTAGTTAAATTTCATCTGGATTTTACAATATTTTTGCACAAAAAAATTGTACTTTTAACGAAAATATTGTATAATATACCTTAAAGTATTACTATTCACAGACTCATTGCTATGAATAGTAACCTTAAAGAAATGAAAGTGAGGGTTCACCATGAAACAGAACAGTATGTTAGCAATGATTCTGGCAGGCGGCCGTGGCAGCCGTCTTCACGATCTTACCAACAAAGTGGCTAAACCGGCAGTTTCCTACGGCGGTAAATACCGTATCATTGATTTCCCCCTCAGTAACTGTGCCAACAGTGGCATCGATGTAGTAGGCGTACTGACACAATATGAGTCAGTTGAGCTGAACAGTTATGTTGCAGCTGGCGGACGCTGGGGACTGGATTCCAAGGACAGCGGTGTATATGTACTTCCGCCTCGTGAGAAAGCAGACACCGGACTCGACGTATATCGCGGAACAGCCGACGCGATTTCCCAGAACATTGATTTTATAGATCAGTATGATCCGGAATACCTTCTGGTACTTTCCGGTGACCACATTTATAAAATGAATTATGACAAGATGCTTGCCTTCCATAAAGAGAGACAGGCAGATGCTACTATCGCCGTTATCGAGGTTCCCCTTAAGGAAGCCAGCCGTTTCGGTATTATGAACACTGACGGCGAGACAGACCGTATCACCGAGTTTGTTGAGAAGCCGCCGGTACCTGAGAGCAATCTTGCCTCTATGGGTATCTATATTTTTAACTGGAAGCTTCTTCGTAAGCTGCTTCTTGCAGATATGAAGAACCCGGATTCCAACCATGACTTTGGCAAGGACATCATCCCTACTCTTCTTGGCGATGAGAAACGTCTTTTCGCTTACCGCTTCAAGGGCTACTGGAAGGATGTTGGAACCATAGATTCTCTCTGGGAGGCAAATATGGATCTTCTCAGCCCGGATAATGAGCTGGATTTAAGCGACCTTACCTGGAAAATTTACACCGAAGATGTAACCGCACTTCCGCAGTATATTGGCACAGAGGCCAGGATCCAGAATGCTTACATAACCCAGGGCTGTGTAATTGAAGGCGAGGTTACCAATTCCGTAGTCTTTACCGGAGCTAAGGTGAGACCAGGTGCAAAGGTAATTGACAGCGTACTTATGCCAGGTGCTATTGTGGAAGATGGTGCTGCCGTAATACGTGCCCTTGTTGCCAATGGCGTAAACATCGGCAAGGGTGCTCTTGTAGGAAGTGCTGACAGTGAGCACATCGAGCTGATCGCGAAACGAGTAAAGGGGGCCGAATAATATGTATAAAGCATTTGGAATTGTAAACTCATCATCCAGAAACATCCGTGTAGAGGGACTTGAGGACTACCGTCCAATCGGAGCTTTCTCATTCCTGGGCAGATACCGTATGGTCGACTTCCCGATTTCCAACCTGAGCAACAGCGGCATTGACCGCATCCAGATCTACGTGAAAGAGAAACCACGGACTCTGGTTTCCCATATCAGCACCGGACGTCATTATAACATTAACTCAAAGAGCGGACGGCTGCAGATTCTTTTCACTGACAGCGACCAGAGAAACAATATCTATAACACCGATATTGCTTCCTATTACGAAAATATGGAATGCATCGAAGAAATGCATCATCCGTATGTGGTAATCACACCAGATTACATGGTTTATACTGCTGATTTTTCCAAGCTGATCGAACAGCATATCCAGTCTGAGGCTGACATTACCCTGCTTTATCACGCAGTAGACAATGCGAAGGATGCTTATCTGAACTGTAATATCCTGAATCTGAATAAGCAAAAGGGTGTGCTCTCCATTGAGCCAAACCACGGAAATGCCAAAAACCGCAATATTTTCATGGACACCTACATTATGAAGAAGGATCTGTTTATCGAGCTGATCCGCAAGGCAAAGGCAATTTCTTCAGCCTTTACTCTTGCAGACATTATCAATGAGCTGCATGATGAGCTGGATGTAAGAGGAGTTTCCCACCGCGGCTTCTTCGCTTCCATCACAGATTTCCAGAGCTATTACAATGCCAATATGGATCTGATCGATATCAAGGCTGCACAGACACTTTTCGATCCGGAATGGCCAATTTATACCCGTACCAATGATTCCTGTCCGACTCACTATTATAAAACCGCCCAGATTCGCAACTCTGTCGTTTCCAACGGCTGTCAGGTGGAGGGAACCATTGAGAATTCCATTCTCGGTCGTGGCTGCATTATTCACAAGGATGCCGTGATCAAAAACAGTGTGATTCTTTCCGGTGCTGAAATCGGTGAGGGCGTACATGTAGAGAATCAGGTAGTAGACAAGATGGTCAAAATCCTTCATGTGAAGGAGGTTGTCTCAGATCCGGCACTTCCTGGATACATTAAGAGAAGAGATATTCTGTAAATATTGCATTCCTGAACCTGTTTGGAAAATCAAACGCACTTAGGAAATAACAAAAGTCCCGAGCGGTTTTGCCCGCCGGGACTTTCTTTTTATATTCTTACCTGCTCCAGCATTTCCTCTACCCTGCCCGGTATACTGGTACCGGCAGTAACAAGCTTCAGCTGCACTCCAGGCAGCTCCGGGAATCTCAGAGCCTCTACTCTTCCGCACATTTCCTTCTGGATTTCGGAAAGCTCCTCTTCCGTAGCCTTAAAAAATACTGTCACAAAATCATCGCCGGAATATCTGAGCACATCGCCTTTGCCAGCCGCAGCATCCCGAAGCACACCAGCCACCTGGCGAAGCACATCATCTCCAGCCTGATGTCCGAAATTCTCGTTAATTCTTTTAAAGTTCTTAATATCTGCAAACATAAGAGCTGCTGCATTGTCCATCTTGCTCAGCTTCTCCACATAATAGCGTTTATTATAAACTCCGGTTACCGGGTCTATATAAACCTTCTCCTTATGAATCCTTACAGATGACAAGATCTCATCTTTGGAATACCCATCAGGCATAAAATCACCATCTATCCTGGAAGCCATCTCCAGACAGCAGGGTTTCCCGTCAATCTCTACATACATGGATACCACCTGATATGGATCATCCCCTGCAACCTCAAGCTTTGTCATGCGCTTCTTGGTCTGCATGCTGAGTCTGGAAATACAGTTGCTGCATTTTTCCAGACAATTCCATATGTCTGAGCAGGCAGTTTCACTCTCCCACATTTTTCCGTCTTTTTCTATATGAATAACCTTATTCGTTATAGGATCTACATATCGAACCAGATCATAGGAGATCTGCAGGTACTGAAGCAAAAGCCATGCTTCCGTTCCATCTGTAGAGAAGCCGCATTTCTTAAATCGGTCATAAAAACTGGAAAATTCTGCGCTGCGGTCTTTTTCCAGGACTTTCAAACCTTCCTCCCGGACGTTTTCCATAACCATATAGTCATCCGTAATATCTGTCAGCTTTCCAACAACGCCTGTATAGCCTTTTTCAGCACCATCAGTCCAGATTACCCTGCATTTGCACCGGTAGTGGCAGGGATTTTTTCCATCTGTGAGAAAAAGATTGCTTGTCACGTCCGGCGTTTCCCGGGTGGCCTGGGTAATCTTCCGGATAAGCCGTTTCAGGGATTGCTCCTCCACAAGGTCTTTCAGCACACCGCTCTGCAACGGGGAAAATGAAGGTTCTGTAATCCCGCTTCGTTTACAGCCAGCCTGGTTAAAAGTGAGTAGCGGCGGTGAAATGGTATAAGTAAAAACAATATTTCTGCTGCCCTCTGCCAGAAAATTATAGCGCATTCTCTCAAATTCCAGCTGCTGCACAATTTTCTCTGAGGAATCCATCTCAAAATCGTGAAATCTGCTGGCAATATCAGAAAGATCTGTCTGTTCATACCTTTCCTTAGATTTATAGCCCATTTTTTTCTTTAGGGAAGAAGAAATATCCAGAAGGCACTCCAACATCAACGGATTAAATGCACCACACTGTCCTGCCAGTATCATCTCGATGGCCTTTTCATGGGAATAAGCATCTTTATAGCATCTCTCACTGGTCAATGCGTCATATACGTCAGCTAACGCCACAACCTGTGCTGAAACAGGGATTTCTTCCCCTTTTAATCCATCCGGATATCCGCCTCCATCGTAGCGTTCATGATGCCAGCGGCAGATCTCGTATGCAGTCTTGACAAGAGGCTCCTCCTTCTGGTCAAGTGGCAGTTCTGACAGCATATTGGCTCCTGCCATGGAATGTCCCTTTATTACTGCAAATTCTTCGGCTGTAAGTCTGCCTGGCTTATTCAGGATTTCATCCGGAATACTGATCTTGCCAATGTCATGAAGCGCAGAGGCTGTGGTAATCATCCGGATCTGCTCCTTGCTCAGGGCATATCTGTTATTTTCCTTCTGAACCAGCTGGCGAAGCAGCATTTCTGTAATTGTCTGAATGTGCAGCACATGAAGTCCGCTCTCCCCATTGCGGAACTCCACTATATGAGAGAGGATATTGATCATCAGCTTGCTGCTTTTTTCTCTCTCGTAAATCTGATTAGAAACAATACTGGTCATTCGGCGCTGCTTAGCTCCCAGAAGTATGGCATTGGCCGAACGGCGTAATACCATATTTGCATCAAAGGGCTTTTCGATAAAATCAGTAGCGCCCAGATCATACCCACGTTTTATGTAAATAGGTGAATTTTCTGACGAAATAATCACAACTGGAATAGCATCAATCCAGTGTTCTTTATTCATATAAGAAAGAACCTCGAAACCATCCATGTGGGGCATAACAATATCCAAAAGAAGCAGGGAAATCTCCTCGGCATGCCTCTGAAGGCAGTCAACTGCCTGCACACCGTCGTTCGCCTGTATGATATCATATTCCTCTTCCAGAATTGCAGCTAAAAGTTCGCGGTTCATTTCTGAATCATCCGCTATAAGAATCTTTTGTTTAGTTATAACTTCACTCATTTTATAATTTCCCTCGCTGGTGCAGGTACCCCCCCCACGCCAGTTTCCGTTTTACTGTTAAGCTGACAGCTTTTATAATATGGGTGCTATCATGTCCTGATATTTCTGTCGTTTCATGTGAATTTTTCTTCGGTCTGAAATTCTTAAAATTTGTTTTGGAAATTTCAACAGAACTGTCAAGATTTAATTATCGCAGTGCAGGTATCAGAAAGCTATCGTTCGCGGACTGGTCAATAGCTGCCTAAGTTCTTTCTGATCCTAACTTTACCTATATGAGTTTAACAGTCCGCCGCATGAATGTCAACCATCTATAACTTTTTTTGTCCAGAGGATTTACACAGCTTTGAAATACCGTTACAATAGTTGTATTTGAAATATACTGATCACTGTTACCAGGAGGTTTTTTATGGAGATTACAAGACCTGATTATTATAAAGAGTTTTCCTGTATTGCAGGTGCCTGTCCCGACACCTGCTGTGCCGGCTGGCAGATCGTCATTGACGACAAAAGCCTGAAAAAATATAAGCGTGTGAAGGGTACTTTCCGGAATCGCCTTCATAATGATATTGACTGGAAGGAGAAGGTTTTCCGTCAGTATGAGAAGCGGTGTGCATTTTTAAATGAGGACAGCCTTTGCGACATCTACAGCGAGGTTGGAAAACGAATGCTTTGCGACACCTGTCGGAAATATCCGCGGCACATCGAAGAATTTGAAGGTCTGCGGGAATATTCCCTGTCTCTTTCCTGTCCGGAGGCAGCCAGGATTCTGCTTGGCAGAAGGGAAAAGGTAACCTTCCAGACAGCGGAGGTTCCCTCCCCGGAAGAAACTTATGATGATTTTGACTATATGCTTTTCACTGCCCTTGAAGATACCAGGGAATACTTTCTTGAGGTGCTGCAGAACCGGCAGATTCCCATGCGGCTTCGTATGTGGAAGATACTGGCTGCAGCCAGTGATTTCCAGCGCTGCGTAGACCGGAATCAACTTTTCAAATGGGAAGAGATCCGGGAGCGCCATAAAGCCTCCGGATATGGCGAAGCCTTTACCTCCAAGGTGCAGAAGCACATGAATACAAAGGATGCGCCAGATGAACTTCTGAAGGCCATGTGGAAGGCGGTTATTCCCAAAATGGAGGTTCTCAGACCGGGCTGGCAGGAATTTCTGAAGAAAAATTTACAGTCGCTTTATGGCAGCGCAGAGTCTTCCGGTGTCTTCCCCGATTCCGTTTACTCTCAGAACCGTGCCGATTTCGAAAAGGCTTACCCGGACTGGAATATTCAGGAAGAGCAGCTGCTTGTGTATTGGATTTACACATATTTCTGCGGTGCTGTTTACGACGGCGAAATTTTCGCAAAGGTAAAAATGGCTGTGGTCTGCACCCTGCTGATCCATGAGCTGGATATGGGAGCTTACCTGAAAAACGGACGGGTGTTCTGTCTGGAAGACCAGATAGATATTTGTTACCGTTTCTCCAGAGAGCTGGAGCATTCAGATCTGAACCTGAATGCGTTTGAAGATTTACTTGCTTCTGATAAGCTGTTTGCTCTGGAAAACATGCTGAAAATCTGTTAAAACGAAATTTACATTTGCAGCTACAAAGGAGGAATCTTGCCATGTCATTACCAGTTATCATCCGCCCGGCAGCCCCAGAGGATGCAGAGGCGCTCCTTTCCATTTATGCACCTTATGTAAAGCACACTGCAATTACCTTCGAATATGAAGTTCCCTCTGCAGAAGAATTCCAGAAGCGGATTGCACACACACTACAGCATTATCCTTATCTTGTAGCCGAACGGGAAATAAACAGCTCCGCACCAGGCATCAGGGGTGAAGGGAACTGCAGTGCATGTACTGAAATTGCAGGCTACGCCTACGCAGGACCGCTCCACGCCCGGGCAGCCTATGCCTGGTCTGTGGAAACTTCCATCTATGTAAGAGAATCCGAAAGAAAATCCGGAATCGGCAAGGCGCTTTACGCTTCTCTGGAAAAAGCGCTTGCCGCCCAGAATATGACCAACCTGAATGCCTGCATCGCCAGTCCTGTAGTGGATGACGAATATCTGAACCATAACAGCATTCAGTTTCATCAGCATCTGGGGTATTCCATGGTAGGAGAATTTCACAAATGCGCTTACAAGTTCGGGCGTTGGTACAATATGGTCTGGATGGAGAAAAGCCTTTGTGAACGACCGGAGAAACCAGAACCCATGATATGGTATTCCAGACTGAGGAAACAATCCCTGAAAAAAGACGGGGAATCATAACAGGCGAGCAATAAATCTTGCTGTCAGCTTTTGAATATGGTATACTGAATCAGTATGAAAAGAAGAAAGTAAAGGAAGTTTAAAATGAAACTGATTTCATGGAATGTCAATGGTTTGCGTGCCTGTGTGCAGAAAGGCTTTCTG
>OHYP01000588.1_pt1 | contig 17911 bp, 7 predicted proteins | sample 1580341 | NCBI WGS metagenome assembly OHYP01 (sample SAMEA3882509, study PRJEB24775) | human gut metagenome | biome: human-associated habitat; feature: intestine environment; material: feces | place: Netherlands | collected 2009/2010 | reverse complement strand
TAAAGCTGTCATAAACCAATTTGGCTTTAATTCATCTGACGCGACTATTGTATATTATGTATCCTATATGCTCCTTGATTTACTTGGAGTTAGTAAGGAAACTCGAAAAAAAGTTAAGCTCCGTAATATGCAAACAGACTGCATGCATAGCTTCTTTGGCGGATATTGTGATTGTTTTGTAAGTGACGATGCGGGTATACTCAAAAAAAGTAAAACGTTATATAAGCTCTTTAATATTGAAACTCAAATATATTCAATAGACGAATTTATAAAAGTATTTGATGAAGCTATAAAGAATAATCAAAAATCTGCTTCTGAATACTTTGATGAAATTTGTGGTGATTACCAACGAAGAATTGTTACAAAGACAGAAACGATTCCTCCATATACCTTGACACATTTGGGCGCATCTCACATATATTTTGGATATTTCAATTATATGTTGGAACGAACGTCAAAAGATGAAACTGTAATAATGCTTGTGAAAAATAAAAAGGCAAACCAACTTTTACTAATTCAAGAAATAGAGATAATTGTTAATAGGCTCGTATATGTTTTTAATAATTTGGGAGCAACATTCACTTTATTCAATAGAGAATTGGAAATTCCCCAAATACAGACAGGCAATTGGAATAGAATTCTAATATTAAATGATGCAGATATATGTCTAACAAAAGTCAAAGAACCCTCTATGCTTTGTTTATGGATAAAACTTAAGCAGCCTGTATCTACCCAATCGTAAAAAGCATTATCTAATATTGGATATCCTTTACACGACCTATATTTTCTCTTTTATTTCTATATTCATCAATAAACCACCCCAAGCATACTAATTTATCAAAGTAATTCATTACCTTTGCATTTGGAAACTTTTACGCAACCTTGCGCAAAACGCAGAAGTCCAACGGTGGAGCAATAGGAGGAGATTACTCTTTTGATGTTTCTGAAAAGTGATGATATACAGCCACTTGTGAATTTAGCACGATTCCTGGTGGTACCACTTAAGAAACAAGTAAAACAAGGCAAGTCCCTGAATTTCAAACGAATTCAGGGATTTATCTTTTTCTTGCAGAGGCAAAAAGTAGGGTTTCAGAGCATATTTGCAAGTGAAAATCGTGGGACTTTTTTCGATCTCGGATTTAGGCCCACAGTTTGGCGTATTTTGCACTGATTCACAATATTTTGCCACTTGATTCAGAGGGCGTGATTTCGTAATTTTAACCAGTAAATTAAAGTTATGAAACGAGCATCTTTCAGCGTTTTGTTCTTCATCAAAAAGACAAAACTCTTAAAAAACGGCGAAGCCCCCATTCGGCTTCGCATTACCGTGAATAGTATTAGCGTCGAATTGCAAATTCGGCGTAGCGTGGCGCTCAATCTTTGGTCCCAGGCTAAGGAGTGTTCGATGGGGCGCACCAAAGCCGCGGCTGAACTGAACGAATATATCCGCATGCTCAAACTGCGGGTGCTAACTATTCAGCGGGAGTTGGAGGCAGAAGGCACTATCTACACAGCCCGCCTGATTATGGATAAACTCTATAGTTGCGAGGAGGGCCGTTACACGCTTCTGAATGTTTTCCGGAAGCACAACAATGATTGCCGCAGGCTGATTGGTATTGACTATGTGCAAATTACTGTTAGCCGCTTCGACAACTGTTGTAAATACCTCGGCCATTTCATCCAGAAACAATATGGAAAAGAGGATATGAACCTCACCGAGTTAAATGGTGAATTCGTGCGAAATTTCGAGATTTACCTCAAGACGACACGCAACTGCCAGCAAAATACCGTGATTCGTTATATGAAGGGTTTAAAGAAGATTGTCAACCTGGCTATCGCCAATGACTGGATGCACAAGAACCCTTTTGCCGGAATCCGCTTTCAGGAAAAAGAAGTCATTAGGGAGGTATTGACCAAGGAAGAGATTGAGCGGATGATGTGCAAAGAGTTTGCTTTGCCTCGGTTGGAATATGTGCGAGATGTGTTTATTTTTTGTGTTTTTACGGGGATGGCCTATGTCGACGTGAACAACCTTCGACAGGAGCATATCGTTCGCGACAACAACGACGACCTATGGATACGTAAAGCCCGTCAGAAGACCAATAATATGTGCAACATTCCCCTACTGAAGATTCCGCAGTTACTCATGGAAAAATACAAGAATCATCCACTGTGTACGAAAACTGGCGCACTCCTGCCCGTGCCGAGTAACCAGAAGATGAATTCCTATCTGAAAGAGATTGCAGATTTCTGCGGCATTCAAAAGAATTTGACCACACATACTGCCCGTCATACGTTCGCGACGGTCGTGGCTTTGGCGAACGGTGTTTCGATGGAGAATATTGCCAAAATGCTGGGGCATTCCGATATCCGTATGACCCAGCGCTACGCCAAAGTCATGGATTCCAGCATTATGCGGGATATGGAGAATGTGGATAAATTATTTAAGAGCTCTGAATAGAATGTCGATTTTGCTGATGGGGCTGTTGAATGCTTAAAAGACAACATATTTATTGTTTATAGAGTATTGCTTAATTTTTTTCTTAACTTTGTTTGTAATTTTTATTGTAAATGGGAGATTCTATGAATTCTTTTCGTTCACAGCAACAAGTAAAGGAGGAATTATTATCAGTTATTAGAGTGGGATTATTTTCATAAAAATACCGATATATCGGTACCTCAATATATACGGCTCCGCGATGCACTGAAGGGGCGAAAATATACGGCCCAAGAGTGGCTTGCGTTGAAGAATTATTGTGAATCATGGCGTGAGTATAGTAAATACGCTTATAGTCGTTTTGCCGGATGTTTGGACGATATCTTGATCTATATAAAAACATTCTTTCATTATCACATTCCTTTAACGATCTCCACCTATAAAGATGTGCAAATTTTGGCAGACTATGCCGGAGAGATGTTTTATCAGGGAAGTTTGTCCAAATTGGATCGGGAATATGACCGTCTCTGTGAATTGTTGACAGAGGGCCGAATGGATGAGCTGTCTAAGGAGTGCCAGGAGCTTTCGCAGACAATTTTCCAGCATTATTTGAATAAAAACATTAAGAGAACGGACATCGCGTTTACCCTGGAAAATTACAAAAAGCAGTTCGATGAGTTTATTTCACAAGTTCCGGTCGTTACAAGTACGACCCATGCCGTCCGAAAATCAATTCCTGCAAGTTTTGTCTTCGACTATGTTATTATCGATGAGTCTTCTCAGGTTGATTTGATTACTGCGATTATTGCGATGTCCTGCTGTCGAAATATGGTGATTGTAGGCGATTCCATGCAGTTGCCGCAAATTGTTCCTTCGGAAGTTATTCCTCAAGCGCGGGAATATGCCCGGCAAATGCAGGTGCATCCGAGCTACGACTATGTTAAGCATAGCATTATCAGTTCTCTGAAAGCGATATACTCGAATTTGCCGACCGTTTTGCTACGTGAGCATTATCGGTGTCATCCGCTGATTATTGATTTCTGCAATCAGCAATTCTACGATAAGAAGCTAATTATCAAATCGGAATGGACTGATCCCAAAGAGGGCAATCATCCCTTGGCAATCGTTACCGTTCGTCACGCTGATCGGGAGAGGCCGTGTGCCGATTATAAGGGGAAGTCGTGGGTAAATAAGTTGGAACAGCTGAAAGTCTGTGAGGAGTTTAATCGATTAACGTGTTCTGGGATAACTGACATAGGAGTTATCACTCCATTCCGTAGTCATGCAAATGCTATTAATAAGCTCCGTGAGGATATTTGTGCCGATACGATTCATAAATTTCAAGGGCGCGAGAAAGAGGTCGTTATCTTCTCAACGGTCAAAGATAAGGTAAAAGTTGATGAAGAATGGGAGTCATCGTATAGTGCGGATAAGAGAGTCGACTTTATTAACCAGTCGGAGTTGATAAACGTAGCTGTTTCCCGGGCGAAGAATCGCTTGGAATTAGTGATGTCTCAACTGTTGTTCGAACAGGCTCCGCTGTCGACCAATATTGGCAACTTGATTCGCTATATTAAATACAATAAAGGAGAAATCACTTTTCAGTCGATCTTTGATTATTTGTATCATCATAATCTCGCTCCGGATCGCGAGCGGTCATTGCGTCGGCTGTTCGGGTCTTGGTATGCCTCGGAGAACCTGATGCACGAGTTGATTCTGAATATTATCGGGCGGGATTCCCGATTTTCTAACTTCGCGGTAATTGCTAATTATCCGTTGCGGAATATTGTCGGGAAAGAAATCGGGCTAACGGACAGGCAGCGGGCATTCATCCGCAGAAACAGTCATGTCGATTTCTTGATATATAATAAATGTGATAAAATGCCTGTATTGGCGGTTGAGGTCAATGGCAGCCAGCATGATCTGCCTGTCCAGCGGGAACGGGATGACGTAAAACAATCTATTCTGGATTTATGCGGCCTGCCGCTTCTCCCTTTGAGTACACGGGGAAAGGATGAAGAACAGCAAATCATTCGAAAATTGTCTATGATAATAGAAAGTGGTTGTTTAGCAGAGTAATATTTTGGGCTTGTAATGAATAGGTGATTGTTGTGTAAAATGGTCGGGAGTATTATTTTTCCGAACCTGAATTCGGAACATATTAATGTCTAATTAATTTCCCGAGTCATATGATTCAGTTTGGAATCAAGGGTTTCTGTTTCTCCCAGGGCAAAACAAGCGATGTTTCGGTGCCTATTTTCAAGTAAAACCCGCACAAGTCCGCAACATGGGAAATGCCTTCTGCGAATTGCAGAAGGCATTTCCAGAAAGTTTTACAGAAAAACCGGGTCGTCAGAATAGCAGCGGGCCGGCGGCGCGGGAAGAGGCCTTCATGACCGTGGCTCCGCCCTTGACCGACGCGGGTATCGAAGCGCGCGTATAGACGCTCACTTCGCCCACCGAAGGATCGCTCACCAGCGTGAGCGTATTGCCCGACTCATCGAACGACACTTCGTAAGAGCTGCCCCAGGGCGTATTGTCGCTGTATTTACCCGAAAGCATCTTGTTGCCGATCAGGTAGGAACCCGTGTATTTCTGGTATCCGACCTGCTCGATCTGCTGGTAGATTTCGAAGGTCTTATCCGAAGCGAACGACACGTAAGCATCGAATACGCCGGGGGCTGCCCCGTTCCACGAAACGAGGTGCCATTCGCCCACGAGCTGCTTGGCCAGCGGCGAAGCGTCGTCGCCTTTCGACGAAGAGCCGCAGCCGGCGAACATGCACAAACCGAGCACGGCGAATAAGGTATAAAGAGTTTTTCTCATGATCTTATCGTTTATTATAACCAACCTCCGTTCGCATTTTCCGTCGCGCGGGCGATGACGGCGAATTCCTTGGTGATCTCCTGACCGCCCATCGAACTGCCGCCGCCCACACTCCCGCCGCCGGCAATAGCCGTGACGGAGATCTTGGCGACACCGGGTTTGGTGCAGTGGATCATCAGTTTGCCGTAGGAGATCGAAGGAGCCTCGGTGATGCCGAGCTTATCCATATTCTCCCGCGTCATCTCGACCCGCAGATAGGTCAGGTTCGAAGCCGAGCCGCCGAAATATTTGGTCAGGGCCACGAGCTGCTTGGTGCCGACCTTGGCCCGCAGGCAGGGTGTCCCTTCGACCTGCATGAGCAGCTGGTACGCGTCGAACGACCCGGTACCCATCTTCTTGCGGTAGTCGGCCAGTACAAGGCCGGTTTTCGAACCATCGAGATAGGTTTCCATATCATTCACCGAGGTGAGGATCATGGTCTTGAATTCGTCGAGCGAGTATCTCTTCCCTTTCTCCAGGGCATAGGAGAGGCCGAGTGCGGCTACGCCCGAGACGTGCGGGCAAGCCATCGAGGTTCCCTGCATGTAGCCGTAATCCGCTCCGTTGCTCGTTTCGGAGCAGAGCGTCGAAAGGACGCCGGCTTTCTCCCCACCGCTCAAACCGCTCGTTTCGCCGCCGGGAGCCGCGATATTACAGCCGGAACCGTAGTTGGTATAATTGGCTGGCAGGTAGTCGGGCGAGAACGAGGTGACGGAGATATAATCACGATAGCCTGCCGGATAGCCGGACATGGCTGTCGATTCGTTGCCGGCGGAAAAAATGATCAGTCCGCCGTCGAGGGCCTCGCAGTTCTTCTGGGCGGCGAAGTACTGAAGCGCCTCGTAATCCATCGGCGATTGTTTGATGAACATGTTGTCCGACGTGTATATTCCCGCCTTGATGCCCCACGAGCACTGGAGGATGGAGGCACCGTGATCCGCGGCGTATTTTACGGCACGGCTCGACACGAGGGCGTCACCCGTCAGGTCTCCCGAGAAGATCTGGCACGACATGAGACGCACACCGTCTCCCTTGCCCGTACCTCCGGCCACGCCGCAGACGCCGATGCCGTTGTTATTGACGGCGGCTACCGTGCCCGCAACGTGCGTTCCGTGTCCCGAATCGCCCTTCTGACCCCATGAAATGGAACCGTCGGCAGCGAAGTTCCATCCGTGAATGTCCTGGTTCTTGTATTCGGGCGAAGGGTTCGGATTGATCCACATGTTGGCCGCCAGATCCGGATGAGTGTATTTCACCCCTTCGTCCACGATGGCGACGATGACTTCGGGATTACCTGCCGTGAGCTTCCATGCGTCGGCCACATTGATGTCGGCTCCGGCCACCGATGTAGTGGCAACGGCCTGGTCGGCATTGTTGATGTACTGCCACTGCCAGAAAAGATTCGGGTCGTTGAAATCCGCTGTAACCAAAGCGCGGGTCTGGCCGTTCGCCGTTGCTTGGAACGGATAGGTTTTGCAGTCGGAAGCCCGGTAGAGACGGGTGCGGAACTGTACTTTCGAGATTTCGGCGACACCCGCGAGTCTCTCCGCCGCCTTGTCGAGATCCTCCTCTGATGCGAACCGGAGCACATACCATCTGTGAAGCCCTGCCGCACGGGTGCGGGCCTCGTGTTCGCCGGCTTCGGGGAAGACGCGCTCCAGCGAGGTGACATGCAGGTCGTTCAGGATGTCATCGACGGATTCGATGCCCGAACGGGTCAGCGCCGAACGGGTCTTGGCCGCATTCAACGCATTCTGTTCGAGACTGGGAATGGCTTCTTCGCCGAATTTTACGATGAGCGAACCGGCCACGGCGTCGTCCGACGTATTGCAGATTTTGCCCGAAGTCTCGATTTCGGGAGCGGAATCCCCGCGGTTCGGTATCTCCTGCATGGGATCCGTCGAGCAGGCGGCCAGCAGCAGGGAGGCGAAAATCAGGAGTTTCGTTTTGTTATGCATATATCATGCTGATTTTTGAGTCCGGCAGGTTGTTTTTGGCTTGAAAAAAAGGGAGAGGCCGGCACTTGCCGGACGACCGGCCTCTCCCGATCCGATATTACTTGAGCGTGATTTCGGCAGCGGCCGTTTTCCGGAAGCGGAGTTCCGATCCCGAACCGTTCGCACGCTGCACAGCGTCGCTGAATCCGACCGTAGCCCTTACAACTTTCGCTTCAGGAGCCGATGCGGGCAGGAATCCTTTCGCATAGTCGGTCGGTACGGTTTTGACGGAACCGCGTTCTGTAGAAACGGAGAATTCGAGCCGTTCGACGTAATTCCGCGGCTGCCGGAGCTCTGCGGCCATTCGGCGCAATTCTGCGATCCGCTCTGCGGCCAGTTCGGGAATGCCGCCCATATCCTTGGCGGGATCGACGAGCAACATGTCCGTAAGGATCGAATAGGGGGTCGTCGTACTCAACGTATACAGATAACGGAACGTGGCTCCCTGCTCGACATAGTTCGGAGTGGGCACGAAATAGATATAACCGTCGGCCACGGCGCCTCCGATGAACGGATAATTGACCGCATAGAGCGATTCGGGATCCTCCTCCGAGACGCAGCCGGCGATGATGTCCTCGCCGTTGATGACACCGATCGGGTCTTGCGAAAGCATCGGAGAGATCGCCCCGGTTATTCCTGCGAGCGGAGCTGCCGAAGGCACATAGACCGCAGGAATCTGACCGCCTTCGTCGAATGTGAGACCGGTAAGCCCAGTAATGGTCAGCAGATCGACCGAACTGCCTGCCGTCGGGTCGTCTTCAATGGTTACCGTACCGATCTTCCGGCGCATCTGCTTTTCATCCATGACGTTGATGGCATAATAGTTCCATTCGGTCGAAATGAGATACTCCTTCGAGGGTTGTTCTTTCTGCGGCAGGAAATCCGAGTAGAGGAACTCGCTCTCCAATCCCGGGTTGTATTTGCCGGTAGTCTTGATGGATGCCGTGACGAGTTTGCGGACATATCCGTTGTAAGCCAGTCCGGCGAACGTATACTCCGTATCGCCGTTCAGCCCCGTGAGCATGATGCTGTAATGTCCGCCGTTGATGGCATCGAGCTGCTCTTTGGTGAAATCCTTGCCCATCTGCTGGAGGAAAGCCGTCATGTCCAGTCCCTGGATGGCTTTCGTCTTGAAGACACCGTATTTGACGGATTCTATTTCCTCGCCGTAGGCCCAGAATTTCGCTGCATTGTCCGTCGTAATGCCTTGTCCCGCGAATTCGTTCGTGGCTTCGAGCCCGATGTTGAGAATGACGGAAACCTTGTCCTCGTCGCCCTTGGCGATATATCCGAACGAAATGGAGGCGTAGCCCTGCATTTTCAGATTCTGCGACGCCGTTTCGCCGCCCTCCGGATTCGCCTCTTCGTCCGAACCGTAGATGCAGCCTACAAGCGTGTACTTGCCGGTGCCGCCTTCCAGATCCTGAACGGAAATCGTCCCCGAAGCAGTGATCGTCTTGATGAGTTCCGCGGCGATCTTGCCATCGGCCATCTCCTGTGCCTTGAGGCTCGCCTCGCCGTCGCTCAAATTGCCCGTGAAGATCGCATAGCGGAACTCTCGGGTGTCCTCGGAGAGGGTGGCGCCGATTTCGACGACACCGTCTGCGGGTTCGCTTTTGGTGAGGGCCACCGAGTAATCGTAGACCCTGGCTCCGGGAAGCATGATCCGCTGCAGACCGTTTGCGTTGGCATAGAAGAATTTTCCGGCATATTCACCTTCGCTCGGTTCGAGCACGATACCCTGCGCCGGGAAGGTAATCACGCCGTTATTGAGCGTGCCATATTGTCCGGCTGATTCGTCCATGGCGAAATTTTCCGGTGTCTGCGATGCGATGTACCACTCACCCATATCGGAAAAGAGGGTCAGACCGGTCGATTGGTAGGGATAATAGACCTTGTTCGGATCCGAGGCATCGACATAGGTCCAGACGTTGCGGTTCTCGTGGTTTACCTGTCCTCCGGCGAAGATGTTCATCAGCTCCGGAGTGTAGGCTTTCATGCGGTAATAGCCCTTCTTGTCCGAACGCTCGTAGATTTCGAGTTCGATTTCGGGGTTCGGATTAGCATTGGGGTTGTCTATCGACGCGAAGTTGCCCAGAATGTCGTCGCGGTAGCGGCCTTTGGTCTCACCGGTCTTTTCGTCGGTGACCAATTCCCATTTGGCCAGCACGAGCGATATCGAAAGGTTCACCTTATCGGCACCGTAGATCGAAGCGTAGCGCGGATCTTCGATGTTGATATCGCAAGTGTAGGTCGTGCCCATTTGGGCCTTGGGGAAACTGATCGTAAAGGTCGTCTCGTCCTCTCCGGCATCGAATGCGATCGGCTCGACGACGAAAATATCCTCGACGTTGGACTTCACGACGACCGGAACGACGATCGGATCCACGGTGTTGCGCCGTTTGACCGTATAGGTCGCTTCGGTCTGGGTTCCCGGTTCGAACTCCAGATCGGTCCGGGTAGCCTGCTTCTTCGGGAAGTAGACACCGTAGCAATCGGGATTCTCCGCGGTTCCCTGCGTATAGTTCACGTCGTCCTCGCAGCCGGCAAGGACAAGAAGTGCCAGCAGGAACGGTAATATATGCTTGAATGTCTTCACGGTAATTTGCTTTTAGATTTGACAGCTTGATCGCAGATGGTCATCACCCGTTCCACGGCTTGACCGTTTGCGAAGGATCGGGATTGTTCTGCGTGGCGATGACGGGGTTGTTCTGCGTCTCACCGCGCGAGATCACGAAGTTCCAGTAGGGTGCACGGCCTTCCGTATTCAGCCGGTACGAGGCAGGAGAGTTGGTTCCCACATAGCCCCGTCGGGTGGACATGTCGAGCCGCTTCATGTCGAACATGACGATGCCTTCGCCCCAGAACTCGATGCGCTTCTGAAGCATCAGCTCGTTGGTGAAATTTTCAACCGACGACGACATGTTCGTACAGTCGTAACCTCCGCCCACAATGCGGTAGTTGTTCATGAACTCATTGAGTAGCCGAATTCCTTCGCCAAGATTTTCATGCGCCTTGGCCTCGGCCTCGATGAAGTACATCTCCTCGACGCGCATGTAGGGATGGTCTGCGGCTCCGCCGACCTTGAAATCCTCATAAGCGCCCTGCGCCGGACGGAACTTGATGTTCGCGTAATCGGGCAGTTCATTGAAGTATTCCTTCCCCTCTTTGCGGCAGCTTTTGTAGTCGTAGGACTCCTTCTCCGGGTCTTTGCGGTCGGGATCGAGCCACGAATGGCGGCGGAAGTCGCGCAGGTCGATACTGTTGTAAAGGTTGCTGTTGATGCAGCGGCAGGCGTCGTTTCCGTAGGCGCTCCACGCATTCTCCGTGCTCATGTGCGCCGTGAAGCAGAACAGGTTGGCAACGCTTTCGCTCGGCAGGGCGAGGCCCCAGATCCAGGCATTGTTCGCCGTGGCGCTGTTGAAGCCGTTCGAGGGGTCTTCCCACTGCTCCTGCGTCAGGGGCGTACAGCCGCTGGCGTTAATGGCCAAGCGGGCGTACTCGGCGGCGGAAACATAGGCTTCGGCGTCGTTCTTGGCCGTACCGCGCTCAAGCCAGGCCCGGGCTTTCAGGCCGTAGACCAGCGCCGGACTGATCGTATACTTGTCGGGAGCAGTAAAGCCGCTCAATAGTTCTTCGGCCTTGTCCAGGTCGGGGAAGATCACTTGATCGTAGATGTCGTCGACCTTGGCACGGGGGTTGTTCTTGGCCTCGGCCTCGGTAGTCTCGGGCAGTACGATGGGCACGCCCAGCCCGAGAACCCCGGGCGCTTCAGTGTAATTGTTCTCCTTGAACTCGTACAGACGCACCAGATCGAGGTAGAACATGGCCCGATAGGCGTAGGCGAAGCCCAGATAGGACTTCTGCGTGGCGTCGAGCGTCGCGAAATCCGAGGCGTCGATCTGTTTGATGACGTTGTTGGCCGCCATGATCCACGCATAGTAGTTGTTCCACGTGAGCGCACCCACGGCATAGTCGGCGCCGAGCGCTTCGTTGGTTCCCCACTGTGCGAACCAGTCGTAGCCGATATTGCCGCCAATGGCGACGTCGCCCGTCATGGATTCCGTGGCGATATGGATGGCCGGCAGGGCAAAATCCCAGGCTTGGCCTTCGCTTGCATAGCCTGCGGAACCGGCCTGTACGAGCGAGGCCGGAATGCCTTCTATCAGCGTTTCGAGGGTGACCTGATCCTCGGTAGCTATTTCATAGGGGTCGGCTTCTTTGATGCAGCTGCTTGCCAGCAAAGCTGCCGCCAGCGTCGCGAGCGTTATGTTTGTCGCTTTTTTCATATGCATGTCGTTTGTCGTAAAGTGTTTGAGGCCGATTAGAATTGAATGTTGATGCCGCCCGAAATCGTCCTTACAGGCGAATAGGTGGCCTGGCTCGTCGATCCCGAATAAGAGTAGCGGGGATCGAATCCCTGACGTTTGGACCAGTACCAGACATTCTCGCAGGCAAGGTAGACGCGCACCTTCTCGATTCCGACCTTCTTGGTGAAATTCGACGGCAGCGTGTAGCCGAAGTTGATGTTCTGTAGGTTCAGGTAGCTGGCGTCCGTAAGGAAATCCTTGTCTTCATACTGCAGGCGCGGGATGTTCGACGACGCATTGTCCGCCGACCATGCATTGAGGATGTCCTTGTGCCAGTTCATACCCGTCGTCTTGTTGGCCGGCGAGTACATCGCCGCGGAGTATCCCGAGTCGTAAGCCAGACCGCCGATCTGGTAGGTGAAGGCCACGCTCAGGTCGAAGCCCCGGAAATTGACACTCGTGCCGAAACCGCCGTAGAGATCGGGAATCGGGTCGCCGCAGAGATAGTCCGATGCCTTGGCATATTCAGTCGTCGTAACGCGCTTGCCCGTCGGGTTGCCCTTGTCGTCGGTTTCGTTCATGTACCACATCGAAAGGCCCTCGTCCGAAACACCGGCATATTTCCTCATGTAGAAAGTGTACATCGGAAGCCCTTCTCCGAAGAAAGTGGAGCCGCTCACGTAACCGGAGTAGCCATCGACCTGTTTGGTCCGTCGTTCAGAAGGCAGCATGGTGATCTTGTTGCGCAGGTGCGTCATGTTGAGGTTGATGTCCCACTGGACATGCTCCCGTCGGATCGGCGTAAAGTTCAGCTCGATTTCGACGCCGCTGTTGCGCATGTCGCCCACGTTGGCGTAGTAGGACGAATAGCCCAGCGACGGAGCTACCGGGAACGACAGCAGCATGTCGGTCGTCTTGCGGAGGAAATATTCGACGCCTCCGGAAACCGTACCGCGCAGGAAGCTGAACTCCACACCGGCGTTGAAGTTGGAGTTGGTCTCCCAGGTGATGTTCTCGGATCCTTTGGCGTTGAAGACGGTCGAGACCTTTCCGTTGGCGTTTTCGATCGTGTAGGTGTTCGTGTAGCGGAAGTTACCGATGTTGTCGTTACCCTGCGAGCCGATCGAGGCCTTCAGCTTGAGATTGTCGAGCCATTCATAGGTGCTCTCCATGAAATTTTCTTTCGAAATGATCCATGCGCCGCCCAGCGACCAGAAGTTGCCCCAGCGGTGGTCGGGGTGGAAGCGCGAAGAAGCGTCGCGGCGATAGGAGGCCGAGGCGAAATATTTGCCTGCGTAATCGTACATGACACGGGCGAAATAACCCTCGTTGTTGTACTCAACCCGGTAAGAGCCGGCTCCCTGTTTGTCGATGATCGCCCCGGCAAGCTCGTCGTTTTCCTGCGTCAGCATATTGCTTTTCGTGGCCGACAGCGTGTAAATGCGGTTCTGGTAGGACTCGTGGCCCAGCATCACGTTGATGTTGTGCGAGCCTATCTGCTTGGTGTAGTTGAGAATCTGCTGTAGGTTGAGGTCGAAATTCCGTTGATGGCCCTTCGAGACCATGCCTTTTTCGCTGGCGAACTGTCCGAACCAGGGATTCGTAACCGAGGTGGAGCGGGTTTCGTCGAGCGAAACGCCGGCGTTGAACGTGAATTTGAAATCCTTGAGGAAAGTGACGTCGATATATCCCGTACCGTTGAAAGCATTGCCTTCGGCTTCCTGTTTGTTGAGACGCGAATCCGAGAGGGCGTTGCTGTTGGGGAAGAGCGAACGCTCCATACCGGCATTGTCGCCGTTGCCGTAGTCGTAGAGCTTGATGCCGTCCTCGTTGTACATGACATTACCCTCGCCGTCGCGGATGTAGAGCGGATAGATCGGACCGACGGCCGTCGTATAAGCGAAAACGTTGCCCGACGAGTTACCGGCGCCGCTGTCGTCGATCTGGTTGTAGCGGAAATGCGTGTAGTTGGCATTGGCGCCGAACTTGAGCCACTTCTTGGCCTGATAGTCCACGCGCAGACGGGCCGTATAACGATCCATGTCCGAGTTGTAGGCGATACCTTCGTTGTTCAAATAGCCGAACGATCCGTAGATCGAGGCGTTCCCGGTCTGGCCGGAGATCGAAGCGTTGTACTCCTGACGCAGGGACGAGCGGAAAGCCGCATCGGTCCAGTCGTCGGGACGGATGTAGTACTCCTTGCCCTCATAGACGAGACGGCGGCCGAGAGTCGCAGCGGGATTGACCTTACCGTTGATGCCGATGAACTCCTGCCCGGAAGGAACCGTATAGACCATATAGCCCAGACCTCCGTCATTCGCATTGGCCGTCAAATTCGTATTGGCGCGCAAATGGGCCTCGCCGATACTCATTCCCGAATTGACATAGTAGTTTTTCAGCGCACTGTAATGCAGTTCGTAGAATTGTGCCGGGTTGGTGATGTACGCATAATCCTGGACGGCGCGCGAATTGACGCCCCACTTGGCGTCGATTGTCACGTGAGCCTCCTGCGACTTGGCCTTTTTGGTGGTGATCATCACCACGCCGTTGGCGCCGCGGGCGCCGTACAGCGAGTTCGAGGCGGCGTCCTTCAGCACGGTCATCGACTCGATGTCGCTCGGATTGAGGTTGTTCAGGTCACCCGAGTAGGGCATGCCGTCCACGATCCAGAGCGGATCGTTGCCGGCGTTGAGCGAGCTGAAGCCGCGGATGCGGATTTTCGGACTCTCTCCCGGCTGTCCCGAGGTGTTGGTCAGCTGCACGCCCGCGACCTTTCCGGCCAGAGCCTGCGCTACGTTCGACTGCTGCGACTTGACGATGTCGTCCGATTTGATGACGGTCGCCGAACCGGTGAAAGCCTCCTTTTTTGCCGTACCGAACGCTACGACGATCACGTCGTCGATAGCCTGTGTGTTCTCTTTCAGCACGACGTCGATCCGGGTTTGCGTCCCCACCTTGATCGTGTGGGACTGATAACCCATGAACGACACGACCAGCACATTGTCCGGTGCGGCTTTGATCGAAAAACTGCCGTCCGCACCGGAGGTCGTACCCTTTGTAGTGCCTTCGACCAGAATGGTGGCGCCGACGATGCCGGCCCCCGCATGATCTTTGACCGAACCCGTAATTTCCCGTTCCTGCGCATGGGCGGACAGGAGCAGGCCGAGAACAGCCATCAATGATAGAAAGATTTTTTTGGTCATAAATGCGCCATTTTAACGCTGGTAAAAAAATTGATTATAGAAAATTTGCCGTCTTCGTGTTCCGGCCCGGAGCCGAAACATATCCCCTCCCCTTCCGGAAGCCCGGAGGGAGGGGGGGGGAGGCTGTCATCCGCCTGTCCGGTCACCGAACCGGCCGGATCGCAGCCTATTTGTAGAAATCGTCTGCAAGGTCGTTCGGCTTCGAGCCCGAATACTTGGCAGCCTTGCCCCGGAATTCGATGATCAAGGTGTTTCCGGTTCCGGTCGGATCAGGGTTCCATGTACTGAATACTCCCCAATCGACCATCGAGAATTTGAAGATCCACTCCTTGTTCTCCTGCTTGACGGTCACTGCCGCCTTCTCGGGACACCGCATGCAGTACTTATCCTTGTCGGAATATCCGTACCCGTTATATGAGGACAGATACATATACTGGAACCTGAGGTTCCATTTGCAATTCGTGCCTTCCGCATGCAGGTCGATCTCTCCTTCATGGTCGAGGTAGCTGTCCGGCAGGAAAAACATCGGAGTAGTATTATCCGCATCGATACTCTCGGTGAAAGCATTCCGGAAATAGAAGCAATATCCCGATACCTTCTCGCCGGTATAACTATCCCGATAAGCCGGGTCGTGCCGCACCTCCATCGCCGTAACGGGCCAATACAGCATGTCCTTGTTATCCTTGTCCAGGAATTTGATATAGGGCTCGAACGGTTTGACGGGCTTCAATGTTTCTTCATCCATTGCGTCGGCCGTCGCAGCCGTCGGCACACCGTAGTATTCGGCTTCGACCCCGATGCCGTTTTTCAGCGTCAGATTTACCCGCAGATAAATCTCCTTGCCGCCAGCGGGATTGGGATGGGTCTCGATCGTACCGGTCAGTCCCGCATCCTCGCCGTAGTAGGTCTGATAGGTCTTGTGGTCGTAGAGCCGGAACCAGTAATCGGAGGTCTGCGCCGCAACGTCGATCACGCCGTCGAACTTGGCCGCCAGCACCCGCACATACGCAGCCCAATGACCTTTGGCGAGATCGGCCGGGGCTGCGGCCGTTTCGGCATCGCCCAAAGCGAATACGTAGCTGCCGACCTGCGGCTCCTGCGAGAAGAGCGCGGCGATCGGGGCCTCGGCTGCGGCCGCAGCCTCGCCTCCGGCTGCCGGCTCCGTCACCTTGATCGTATTGGTGGCCGCATAGCCTCCGGCGAACGTGCCTTCGTAGGCGGCACGCAGGCGCTTCCCGTCTTTCGAAGCGTCAAGCGCGACGATGAGCCCCTCGATCGTGCCGAATTTATCCGTCAGGTACTTCGCCGTCAGCGTTCCGGTCGTCCCGGCGCCCGTTGCGAATTCACCGCAGCGAATCTGCACCTTCGCGGGATCAGCCGTCGCGAGGTCGATTTCCGCCGTTCCGAACAGCTCCTCGGCAAGCAGAATCTCCACGCCCGCAGCCCCCTCCTCGGGAGCGGCCAGGCCCTCTTGCTCGTAGAGGCAGAAGCGGCGGTTGCCTTCGCGGACATTGCGCCACTCGACGACGCTTCCGACGGCGGCGATCCGATTGTCGATCTCGTATTGGTTCGTCAGTTCGACGTCACGCTCTTCCGTACAGGTATTCTGGTAACGGGCGATCAGCGTCTTGCCGCTCTTCAATTCGACGTAGGTATAGAGATTGAGCCGGGTTTCCGTCACCAGATCGGCGGAGAGTTCTACGCTCGCGACGTCGTTCATCGTCGTCTTTTTCACCGAAATATCCTTGTATTCGATTTCGAACGGATCGGAGGCCGTGTTCACGGTGCCCTTGGGGCTCTCCACCATCACGCGCAGATAATCGTCGGCCTGTTTCATCTGCTCGGCATTGATCAGCCCCTCGGTCGGCGAGAGATAAAAGGTGTGGCTGCCGTCTTCTTCAGCGACATAGATTGCCGACTTGATGCCGACGAGATCGCCTCCGTCGTACTGGATTTGATCGGTCAGAGTTACAGGAGGCTTCTTCCCGGGGTCGGGATCGTCGTTGGGATCGTCGTCATCGCATGCACCCAGCATGGCTGCCGATGCGAGCAACGCGCACGCCAGCGCGCGCAGTCTGTAATGGGTCGAGTTTTTCATAACGATTGTTTTTAATAGCGCGGGGTTCGGGAAAACCCCGCGCTATCCGGTTTTTCTGTTGTCATTCGGTCATTCCGGCCTTGCGGAACATGATGCCCGGCAGTTCTTCGGCCAGACGGCTCATCGGAACCGACGGAGCCGGCAGGCGGCGAAGCAGTCTGGGCGGTTCGAGATGATCCTTCTCTGCCGCAGCACGCCCCGTTTGGCTTACGACAGGGCCTTCCCACGTTCCGCGCACATGATGCTTGCGCACGCAGATGCCGTCGACCTCGAACCGGTACCAGTTCTCCTTGCCTTCGCCCTCGACCTTGGTGATCGTAACCTGACCGTCGTAGAGCAGGGCGTGTCCGTCCATGTATTCGAAGATCTTGTTGTCATCTCCCCACATCGAATAAGTCTGGTGCATCCACCGGCTGCCATGCAGACCGCCGTCCAGCATAATGCCGCGCATCATGACGCCGGGTTTGATGTATGCCGGCCAGCGCTGTTCGGTCACCTCGTAGGTTCCCGGAGTGATTTCGTTCTCCTTGCCCGGCTCGGTGGTAAGTTCCACACGGACGATGTCACCGCCCGGCTCGCGATCCACGAAGTCTTCGAGATGGTCTCCTACCCATTCGATACCGATATTGATGAATTGCAGACCGCATCCGTAGGAACTGATCGGTTTGTAGCCGATGCCTTGGATATAGACCTGATCCGAAGTATAGTAATGCGCCTTTTTGATCTTCGACAGATCCATGTCGTAGTCACGCTCGAGCGTCGAGGTGCCGTCGTCATCGGACTTGTCGTCGGATGCGTCGGTGATCGGAATGACTCCGGTGTACGAGCCCTTGAGGGTAAAGCCGTCCTTCGAGGTAAGGTTGAACTCGATCTTGTATACCGGTTCTATTTTGCCGTCTTCGCCTTGGGCCGTACCGGCGGCCTCGATCTTGATGATGCCCTCCTTTCCGTAGGAAAATTGTCCGAAAGAGGTAAAATAGAACCGGTATACAAGATCGAGT
>OHYP01000517.1_pt1 | contig 20051 bp, 16 predicted proteins | sample 1580341 | NCBI WGS metagenome assembly OHYP01 (sample SAMEA3882509, study PRJEB24775) | human gut metagenome | biome: human-associated habitat; feature: intestine environment; material: feces | place: Netherlands | collected 2009/2010 | reverse complement strand
GGGTGAGCTGAACCACAGCCGCAGCCCGCTGTGCTGGCTGGTCTGGGCTGTGCTCACGATGATGCTGAACGCCAGCTACAAGCGCGGCAAGCCGAACCTGAACGTGATGTTCCAGTACAACATGCCGCTGCGCGCGCTGGCCAAGATGACAAGCGGTGCCATCAGCATGGGCATGGTGGACGGCATCGTGCTGGAGGCAAAGGGTTTCTGGGTCATCGGTCTGCTGAAGGTCATCGTCGAGGCCGTTAAAAACATCATCCTCAACGCGCAGCTGGAAAGCCGCCTGCGCAACAGCTGACAGGAAGGGCTGTCATGCAGCTTTGGAATACCTTTGCAGAAAAGCATCCTGCCGCAGCCAAGTGGGTGCGCGAGGGTGGCTTGTTCGTCGTCTTCCCGGAAGGGGAGGCTAAGAAGGCATAAGAATAGCCGGGCAGCGTAAAAACTGCTCGGCTTTGTTGTTTGTTGGCTGCGTGGCTTCCCCCCTCGGGGGAAGCTGTCAGCGGCCCCGACCGCTGACTGATGAGGGGCTGCGCTGCCGTTAGTACCCGTCAAAGGGCTGCCACGGAAACGCCGCCCCTCATCCGGCTCTGCGGGGTCGCCGTTCAGTCTACGTGCTAAGAGCCACCTGCGGGCACAGTCCCTCAGGGGGAAGGCTTAGAAATTACAAATAATTCACCGCCAGGATCGCCGCACCCAGCACGACCAGCACAACGCCTGTCGCGCGGTTCAGCGTGGCAGGCTCGGCCTTGTTCGCGAACTTGGCGGCAATGCGCGCCCAGAGCAGCGTGCTCAGCACACAGCAGATCAGGCAGAACAGATCCGGTACACCGCCAATCGCAAAATGGCTGACAGAACCGGTGAAGGCCGTGAATGCCATGATGAAAACGCTCGTTCCGACGGCGGTTTTCAGCTCATAGCCCAGCACGGAGGTCAAAAGCAGCAGCATCATCATGCCGCCGCCCGCGCCGATGAACCCGCAGATGAAGCCCACGCCCGCGCCGCAGAGCAGCGACTGCGCGAACCGCTTCTGTACGCTGACGGCGTTCATCGCGCTCTTGGTCGTCATGACGGGCCGCACGATGAACTTGACGCCCAGCAGCAGCGTCATGAACGTTGAGAAACCGCCCATCGTTGTGCCGGGCACGAGGCTGGCCACATAGCTGCCAACCAGCGTGAAGCAGAGCACCGACGCCATCATGACCGCGCCGTTTTTAATGTCCAGGTTGCCGTTTTTGCCGTAGGTGAAGGCAGAGATCGCACTCGCCAGCACGTCGCTGGCCAGCGCAATGCCCACGGCCATGTAGGGGTCCATCCCCAAAAAAGTAATGAGCATCGGGCTGATGACCGCCGCGGCGCTCATACCCGCAAAGCCTGTGCCCAGTCCCGCGCCGATGCCCGCAATAAAGCAGACGATGAATGCTACCAGATAGGTCATATTCTTACTCCTTGTTCAGCTCCCGCAGGAGGTTTGCATCCATGCGGCGCAGATAGTCCTGCAGCGTCTGCTGCTCCTGCGCCGTAAAGCCCGCAAACAGCGGCTCCAAGCTGCAGCGCTGGATGTCCGCCAGTACCGCGACCATCGGCAGGGCATCGGGCGCAAAGCCCAGCAGCCGCTGGCGGCGGTTGTCCGGCGCAGGGGAGACCGTCAGCACGCCGCGTGCGCGCAGCCGTTCCACCGCCGCCGATACATTGGATTTTGCCAGACCGCGGTAGCGGCAGATGTCGCTGGCCGTGCGGCAGTCTGGATTGTTGTGCAGAAACAGCAGGATGTCAATTTCCAGCTGGTTCAGCCCGTACTGTACGGAAGCAGCCTCAAACCGCGCTGCATGGTACTTTTTGTAGTGCTGTACGTAGCTCAATATGGGCAGCAACTGCATCACTCCTTTGCAAGGCTCGAATAGAACGGTTCTAATTATAACCATTTGCACAGCAAATGTCAATCCTGCCTGTTAAAAAGCAAACATCAGAGAGGGACAGCCGCGCCAGGCTATACCGGATACACAAAAAAAGAGGATGCGGACGGATCCGCACCCTCTAAAACAAAAACAAACCCGAAACAATGCTTCACGAAGAAGATTGAGTTCGGATTTGCACAATATGGTGGACCTGGAGGGATTCGAACCCTTGACCTCTCGGATGCGAACCGAACGCTCTCCCAGCAATATCGCTTTTGTGCACACCTTATGCACCGTGAGAAAAGAAAAATCAACGTATATTCGTCCATATAAAACGACCTGCCATCCCAACGGCCTTTCTTGGTCGCAAGTATGGTTTCCAATCCGCTGATTTTCAAAAGGAAGCGATTTGGGATGTAATATGGTTGGCGGACAAGTGAGCTACAGGCCCTTGAGATGTAACTCACTTGGGGTTCAGATGTATCGCATCTCAATTTACAATAAAATACGATGTACCGTAAAAGCGCAACTTCTACTCGGAAAGAATGAAAGCTGCGCTTTTATTTTTACCCACAAAACATTTCAAAAGGAGAATGCCCATGGATAAAGACTTTATGCTGAACTACTACGACAAAATGGTACGTCCAATATGGACGGAGCTGATGAAGACACCTCGCTATCAGAGGGTGGCTTGCGAACACGACAAGCTCGAACGTGAGTTCCGGCGGCTGTTGGATGAAAAGCTGGGGCGGAAGTATCTTGAACTGGACGATGCACTGTTCCGGGTGATGGATGACATCGCAGAAGCTATGTATATGAAAGGTGCCGCAGACCGTGAGATGATGATCCGTTAATACCATGAGTTACGACTACTTCTATGGGCAGTCGGGCGAACTGTTTTCCTATTTCCGTATTCCGAAAGCACTCTTTCAGGACAGCCGTTTCCGGCAGCTTTCCACGGACGCCCGAACACTGTATGGCATCCTGCTTGACCGTATGAGCCTTTCCGCAAAGAACAACTGGTTGGATGAGCAAGGGCGCGTGTATATCATCTACACTGTCCGGGAAGTGCAGGAATCTCTCTGCTGCGCCGAACACAAGGCGGTCAAGCTGTTCCGGGAACTGGAACAGGCCAATCTTATTGAGCGCAAACGGCGAGGGCTGGGCAGACCCAGCTTGATCTATGTCAAGAACTTTTCGTCTGGACTGCCGCCAAAAGCACAAGTACAGAATTGCGCAAACAGCAATTCTTGTGCTGCTGAAAATGCAGTTCAGGTGCAGCCAAAACCGCAATCTAATAAGACTGATAAGAATAAAACAGAGAGGAACAATCCTTTCCTCCCGGATGAATCGGACAGAGAACAACTCGAAGATTATTTTTATCAGGCATTGGAGGTCGAACTGCTGCTCCGGCTCTGCCCGGATGATGAGGACGCCATCTATCAAATCGTGGACTTGCTTGTGGACACTTGCTCCACCAAACGCAAGATGTTGAGGATTGCCGGGGATGATAAGCCTGTCGAAGTAGTGCGCAGTCGGTTGAAAAAGCTGAACGCAGACCATATCCGCTTCGTGCTGGGCTGTCTGGCAGAGAACACTTCCCCTGTGCGGAACATGAAGCAATATCTGCTGGCGGCATTATTCAATGCGCCTACGACCATGAATCTCTACTATCAGAACAAAACGAACCACGACTTTGCGCGTGGCTCTCCGGGGAGGTGATATTATCGCAAAGAAAGCAACCACAATCGCCATCGTCAACCAAAAAGGCGGCACGGCCAAAACCACCACCTGTGAAAATTTGGGCATCGGTCTGGCTATGGAGGGGAAGAAAGTTCTGCTGGTGGATGTTGACCCGCAGGGCTCACTCACCATCAGTATGGGCTGGCAGCAGCCGGATGAACTGCCCACTACGCTTTCCACTCTCATGCAGAAAGCTATGAATGACCAGCCCATCCAGCCCGGTGAGGGCATCCTGCACCATGCGGAGGGTGTTGACCTTATCCCGGCCAACATTGAGCTGGCGGGAATGGAAGTTGCCCTTGTCAACAGTATGAACCGGGAAAAGATGCTAAAGCAGGTGTTGGACAGTGCCAAACGCGAGTACGATTATATTCTACTGGACTGCACTCCTTCGCTGGGAATGCTCACCGTCAATGCGCTGGCTGCGGCAGATACCACGTTGATTCCGATGCAAGCGCAGTACCTCTCTGCCAAAGGACTGGAACAGCTCTTGCAGACGATTGGAAAAGTGCGGCGGCAGATAAACCCAAAATTAAAAATCGAGGGTATTTTGCTCACCATGACGGACAGCCGCACCACCTATGGAAAGCAGATCGACAATCTAATCCGGCAAGGCTATGGCCGGAAGATCAATGTATTCGAGCAGACGATTCCCCGGTCTGTCCGTGCCGCTGAAATCAGTGCGGCAGGAAAAAGCATTTTTGCCTATGACCCAAAAGGAAAAGTGGCAGAAGCCTACAAATCTCTGACGAAGGAGGTGCTGGCCGATGCCGATAGACAGCGGAAACTTAGCTCTGAAAGGGCTAGATGAACTTTTCTCTACGGAGGAAAAGCGACAGGAAGAGCAGCGCGAACAGGTGCAACAGATTCCCATTGATGAGCTGCATCCGTTCACCAACCATCCTTTCAAAGTCGTGGACGATGAAGCCATGACCCGGACGGTGGAAAGCATTGCCCAGTTTGGTGTGCTGGCACCGCTTATCGCAAGACCGCGTCCGGATGGTGACGGATATGAGATTATCTCTGGCCACCGCCGCCAGTTCGCTGCAAAGATGGCTGGACTGGAAACGCTGCCCGTCATTGTGCGTGACATGGACGATGATGCCGCCACGATTTTAATGGTCGATTCCAACTTGCAGCGAGAACACATGTTTGACCGCCTAGGCCGCCGTGACGATGAAACGCCCTTTATCGTAGAGTGGTTCACGAAGCAGGGCATCGAAGTCTGGAGCGTGAACGAGGGACAGCAGCGATTTGACACCCATGTGGACAAGCTGATGAACTACATCCGCTACTGGCAGGCATCCGGCGAAAGTCTGAAAACCTCTGTCCGTACCCGGACAAGGCTGGAACAGCTCACCGGGGAAGGCCACTATACAGGCGGCACCGTGGCTTTTGGCTACAAGCGTGTCCGCCTTGGCCGGGTAAACAAGAAAAGCCAAGAGGTCTGCGACCTTGTGATTGATGAAGCGGAAGCTGAAATCGTCCGGCTGATTTTCCACAAGTACGTTTACGAGGGCTACGGCGCACAGAAGTTGAGCCACTATCTTTATGAACAGGGAGTCGTAGGACGGAACAACAAAAATATCCCCAACACCAGCATCGTTCGGATGATCAAGAACAAAGGATACACGGGGTACCTCATCAACGGTGCAGTGGAAACCGAGTGCCCACAGCTCCGCATCATCGAACCAGAGCTGTTCGAGCAGGCACAGGAACTGCGGCAGGCACGCACTTGTGAGCGTGGCGGTACTTCACTGGGCACCAGCTCCAAAGCCCTGTTGACCGGGCTGGTTTACTGCGGTCACTGCGGCAACCGCTTGAGCCTGACCAGCAGCGGGCGGACACACACCTATGCCGATGGGCATACGGTGAAAGAAGTCCGGCCCCGGTATAGCTGCTTTTATAAGATCCGGCATCCGGGTGACTGCGATGGGCAGTCCGGCTATGGTGTTTCTAAGCTGGATTCCATCGTGGAAGAAGTTGTCCGGCAGATCTTCGCGCAGTTCCGGGAGGTTTCCCGGAAGAAGCTGCTGGAATCGGTCAAGACTAACGATGCCGCCCGCATCCAGAAGAAAATCAAGAAAATCCAGAAAGACTTGGAAGCCAAGCAGAAAGAGCTGGACGACCTGAAAGCCGAAACCATTCTGGTCATTCGTGGCGTAAGTGTCTTGGACAAAGAACTGCTGGGCACACTGGTAGCCGAGGCAAGAGAGGCTCTGGAAACTCTGGAAAAGCAGCTCGTGCAGGCACAGGAAGAATACGAAGAAGCCACCAAAACGGCAAAGCGCAGCAACTACATCTGCAATGAACTTCTTACATGGGCGGATGTGTACGACACCGCCAACCACGATGAACGCCGCGCCATTTTGCAGCAGTTCATTAAGGAGATTCGCGTCCGAAAAGACTATGAGATCTCGATTACGCTGAACGCCAGCTTCAACCAAGTGGAGCAGCTCAAGGCTGTATCAACCTACGATGGCGCGGAAATTTTTGAAGAAATTTCCGAGAAGGGGGCATAAAAGCGATGTGCTTGCCCGCAGAACTTTGCAAAATGCAAAGAAAGAAGCGTGAAACCGATGGATTTTCAAAAAATATATTGATGACCCCGCCCGGTTCGCATCCGACTTCAGGGTTCGGAGCCCGGCACGGTCTGCCAAAGTTTTTTAGGCATAAAAAACGCCGCATCGTACAAAACGATGCGGCAAATTGGTGGACCTAGAGGGATTCGAACCCTTGACCTCTCGGATGCGAACCGAACGCTCTCCCAGCTGAGCTATAGGCCCATATTTAGGGGCGTGACGCGGTTGGGCGACCAACCGACATACTCCCCATTTGAATGCCCACAACTCTGTGGGGCACAAAAGCGATACGCTTGCACTCCCAACTGAGCTACAGGCCCATGTCATTTCGACTTGATAAGTGTACCTCTTTTCTGCCAAAAAGTCAAGGGGGTAATGCAGATTTTGTTTGCAGGCGCCGGACATATCCCGTAACATACGAATTTATATTGTAACAGGTGCAATTCCGCCTGCATCTTGCGCTTCTCTTTATATAGTGCTATAATGGTACAAATCTTGCAGTGCCCGTATAAAAACGTATAGGCAATGTGGATTGAATCCAGCGCGTGGGTTGAATTATAGTATTCTCATTAAAGGTACAAAAATTCAACCTATGTGGGGAGGAAACCTTATGCAAGGCAAGCTGATTGCAAGCTACCGGCGGGAGCTTTCTGCGCTGGATGACCTGCAATGCGCCGGAACCGTGACCTATACGCTGACACAGGAGGCGGATGCGTTTGTCATCACTGTCCAGCGCGACGGGGCACGGGCAGCGGCGTGTATGCTGTGTGAGATAGAGGAGGAGCGCGCGGGGATGCTGACCCGTTTCCTGTACGAAAACGCCGTGGAGCCTGCGCATACCTCCGCGGTACTGCATGACCTCTGTGGATCGAAGGTGGGCTGACATGGCGGTGTTGCTGCATGACCGTCCGGAAGCAGCCGGACAAGAGCAGAGAGAGGCGCTCAGGCTGCCCCGAACCTCCGCCGTGGTGGCGCTGTTTGCATTCAGCTCCCGCATGGATCGCGATTCCATGCGGCTGTTCGCCCGGACCCATGGGGACGAGGTTCGCGCCGCGGCCATTGCATCGACGGGGCAGGAGGTACTGGAGCTGCTGCACGGCGGCCTTCGCCCGCAGGTGCTTGTGCTCGACGCCCTGCTGACCAAGCCGTCCGTGACGCAGGTCTTGCAGGAGATCAGCACGATGCAGCCGGACCCGGAGCCGGCAGTCCTTGTGCTGGTGCCCGTGCCGGAGGAAACCGCCGCGCGCAAGGCGCTGGGCCTGTTTGCCCAGTACCGGATCATGCTGCGCCCCTACGGGATGAAGAATCTTTTCGATGAGATCTACCGCATGGGCACAACGGACGACGAGCATCGGCTCTACCACCTGCGCCGCTGCTGTGAGGATGTACTGGATGACTTCGGTGCGCAGTCCACACTGAACGGCTACCGCTATGCCGAGCGGATGCTGCTCTACGCGCTGTACGCGGAGCGCCCGCAGAAGATCGGCGATTTGCAGCAGTATGTCGCGTCGGAGGAGAACATCGAGATCGGCACGGTGACCTCGGCGCTGAACCGGATGTCGGCGGGTATGTCCAAGCGCGGTGCGGAGCCGTACCGCGGACTTTGCCTGCGCTGTGGCCGTCCGGAAAACGGCGTGCTCTCCAACGGGCAGCTGTTTGAGGGGCTGCTCAAGGAGCTGCGCCGCCGACTGGAACCGACTGTATAAATTAGGAAAGAAGGCGTTTTCCATGGACAGAAGGAACGAGGATACAGCACTGCTGGCCTTGCGCGGGGGATTGCGCGGGCGGTTCCGGCGCTCGTTTGACAGCATGGAAAACGCCTTTGAGGTATTGCAGGACCGCTTGCAGCACGCGGTAAACCCGACAGAGCGCGCCGAGCTGATGCCGCTGCTCGAGGAATTGCAGACGCAGCTGGTCTGCCTGCGGCGGCTGGGGAACCAGGCGTCGGATGCCGCCACGGCGGCGCTGCTGCACGGCACCTGTGTGCCGCAGCCCATCGACCTGCTGGGGCAGCTGCGGGAATTTTGCAGTATTTTGCAGGAGGAGGCCGCGCAGTACGCGCTGCCCTTTACCGTGACGCTGCAGGCCGACGGGCTGGACGTGCTGCCCACGACGGGGGATGTCTCGCTGCTCAACGGTCTGCTGACGAACCTTGTCTCCAACACACTGGCCGCGGACCGTGCGGCGCACATTATGCTGCTCTGCACGCCGGGTCGGCTCTGCTACAGGGACAACGGCCCGGGTCTGCCGCCCGATGCCGCCGCCCTGCTGACCGAGGGGCAATGGAGCGAACGTCTGCTCCACGCGGGCGGGCTGGGCCTGCCGCTGGTTGCCGCTTACACAAGCGCCATGGGCTGGGCGCTGACCGTAGGGGAGGGGCCGGGTATGAGCTTACAGTTCACGCTGCCCGCCGCGCCGCCGCTCGACGGCATGGTGCTGACCTCGCCCACCGAGCGTCTCGCTGACCGGCAGAACCGCCGCAGACTGATACGCCGGGAGCTGGCGGTTCTGGTAGCGGATACTTCGATGCAGTAAGTAAAAGCGCTGTTCTTGGAAGGGAGCGGCGCTTTTTTGCTGCATGGCTTCCCCCTTGGGGGAAGCTGTCAGCGGCCCCGCCCGCTGACTGATGAGGGGAAACCTTGCCGCTGTTGCTCGTAAACGGATCGCTGCGGCAAACCTGCCCCTCATCCGGCCCTGCGGGGCAACCTTCCCCACAGGGGAAGGCTTTAAGGAGACGGGCAGCCTCATTTTTTTTCCACACCGCTTTACTTTAAGCCCAAATTATTGTAAAATGTTATACAAAGAGAATGGTTTACTATGCCTGCACGGCACAGCGGACCGCCAAAATAACTACAGGTGGTGTTTTTTATGGCAATTCAGTATAAACGTATTCTTCTGAAGGTCAGCGGCGAGGCTCTGTCCGGCCCCAAGGGCACGGGCTTTGATGAGGAGACCATCGCCTCCATCTGCGCGGGCATCAAGGCTGCGCACGACCTCGGTGCCCAGATCGGCATCGTCGTGGGCGGCGGCAACTTCTGGCGCGGACGCTCCAGCGGCAAAATGGACCGCATGGACGCCGACAAGATCGGTATGCTGGCCACCGTTATGAACGCGCTGGCTGTCAAGGACGCGCTGCGCCAGCAGGGCGTGGACGCCGTCGTCATGACCAGCTCCTTCATGCCGCAGGTCGCCGAGTGCTTCACAAGCGACAAGGCCATTGCCGCGCTGGAAAGCGGCAAGATCGTCGTGTTCGGCGGCGGCACCGGCAACCCGATCTTCTCCACCGACACGGCCTCCGCCCTGCGCGCGCTGGAGATCGGCGCGGACGCCATGTTCAAGGCCACGATGGTCGACGGCGTCTATGACAAGGACCCCCACAAGTACCCCGACGCCAAGAAGTACGAGACCCTCACCTTCACCAAGGTGCTGGAAGACCGTCTGGCGGTCATGGACGGCACCGCAGCCACCCTCTGCCGGGACAACAAGCTTCCCATCCTCGTGTTCGATCTGGGCCAGCCCGCCAACATTGCCAAGGCTGTCAAGGGCGAAAGCGTCGGTACCCTGGTCAGGGAATAAGACGCAAAAGCACAAATTGAAAAATTCATATTTTCCCCCTATACTATCTTAAAATAAGGAGAATTTCATTATGAGCAGCACGACGAAACCCTTTGAAGAAAAAATGAATGCCAGTGTCAACCACCTCATCCATGAGCTGGCCTCCATCCGCGCAGGCCGCGCCAACCCCGCCATTCTGGACAAGGTCACGGTCGATTACTACGGCAGCCCCACGCCCATCAACCAGATCGCCGCTGTGGCTGTGGCCGAGGCCCGCATCCTGACCATCACTCCCTGGGACCGTCAGATGCTCAAGCCCATCTCCAAGGCCATCCAGACCAGCGACATCGGCATCAACCCCATTGATGACGGCCAGGTCATCCGTCTGGTGTTCCCGGCCCCCACCGAGGAGCGCCGCAAGCAGCTGACCAAGGATGTCAAGAAGCAGGGCGAGGACGCCAAGACTGCCGTGCGCAACATCCGCCGCGACGCCATGGACAAGTTCAAGGCCATGAAGAAGGCCGGTGAGCTCACCGAGGACGACCAGAAGAAGCTGGAGGAAGAGACCCAGAAGCTGACCGACAAATATGTCAAGCTGATCGACGACACCTGCGCCGACAAGAACAAGGAAATCATGGAAGTCTGATCTCTCCATGAACGATAGCCTGTGCGGGCATGTCATGCGACACGCCCGCATAGGCTGTTATTGCATCATTGAATAAAACGATTCCGCGAAAGGAAACCACCGTTTATGAAGACCCGCATCATCACCGCCGCTGTCGGCCTGGGCGTTTTGGCCGTTGTGCTGGCGTTTTTTGACACCTTCCTGTTTGACTTGGTATTAAGTGCCGTCTGCCTGATTGCCATCCATGAGGTTTTTTCCGCTATGGGCTTTGGCAAAAAGCAGTGGTATCTCTATGCCGCCGCTGTGCCGCTGACGCTGCTGGTCATGCTGAGCACATCGCAGATGGTGCGCGGCCTGCTGCTGCCCGCGGCCTTTTTGACGGTGCTGTTCTACAACGTCTGTCAGATCGCCCACGTCAAAACACTGGATTTCGGTAAGCTGACGGGGTTTATCTACTTCTCGGGCGTCATCACGTTCTGCTTCTACTCGCTCATCCACTTAAAGCGGATGCTGCCCTTCGCAGAATATCGCTATGACGCAATTTATTTCATTCTGCTGATCCTCTGTTTTGCCTGGGGCGGCGACACCGCGGCCTACTTTGCGGGCCGTGCGTTCGGCAGGCACAAGCTGGCTCCTATCGTCAGCCCCCACAAGACCGTGGAGGGCGCTGTGGGCGGCGTGCTGGGCAGCATGGCTGCGGGCTGTGTGCTGACGCTCGCCTACTCGCTGCTGTCGGCCAAATACAACGTCATCAGCATTCAGGTACAGCCGAAGCATTATCTGGTGCTGCTGGGCATGGGTGCCGTGGCGTCAGTGCTGGGCATTCTGGGTGACCTGTTCGCGTCGTCCGTCAAGCGCCAGGTCGGCATCAAGGATTACGGCACGATCTTCCCGGGGCACGGAGGCATTCTGGACCGCTTTGACAGCGTCATGTTCATCGCGCCCTTTGTTTCCATCGCGGTACGCTACTTCTTTTATCTGCTGTGAGGAATCGTAAAAATGAGTAAAGTCATCACACTTTTGGGCTCCACGGGTTCCATCGGCACCCAGAGCCTGGACGTCTGCCGTATGCACGGCTATGAGGTGTTCGGCCTGTCCGCCAATTCCAGCGTCGATAAGCTGCTGGCGCAGATCGCGGAGTTCCACCCGAAGTACGTCGCCGTCACCGACCCCGCCGCGTTTGACAAGCTCTCCGCCGCGCTGGCCGGGCAGGCTGACGCGCCGAAGCTGCTCAAGGGCGCGGAGGGACTGCGCGCGCTGGCCTGTATGGACGGCGCGGGCACGGTGCTGAACGCCGTTGTCGGCATTGCGGGCCTCGACGCCTCGCTGGCTGCGATTGAGAGCGGCCACGATCTGGCGCTGGCCAACAAAGAAAGCCTTGTCACGGGCGGCCATCTTGTGACCGATGCTGTCAAAAAGCACGGCGTCCACCTGCTGCCCGTGGACAGCGAGCACAGCGCTATTTTCCAGTGCTTGCAGGATCAGCACAGCGCCAAAACGCTGGAGAAGATCCTGCTGACGGCCTCCGGCGGCCCGTTTTTCGGCATGACCACCGAGCAACTGCGCACCAAGACGAAGGCCGACGCGCTCAAGCACCCGAACTGGAATATGGGCGCCAAAATCACGATTGATTCTGCGACCCTGATGAACAAGGGTCTGGAGCTGATCGAGGCTGCGTGGCTGTTCGGTCTGCCCGAGGATAAGATTCAGATCGTCGTCCAGCGTGAGAGCATCATCCACTCCGCCGTGCAGTTTGCGGATCATTCGATCATTGCGCAGCTCGGTGTGCCTGACATGCGCATTCCCATCCAGTATGCGCTGACCTGGCCCGAGCGCCTGCCCAGCCCCGTGCCGGAGCTGGACTTCACCGCGCTGACCAAGCTGAGCATTGCAACGGCGGATGACGAGACCTTCCGCTGCCTCAAAGCCTGCAAAAAGGCTATCCGCAAGGGCGGTCTGGCCCCCTGCGCCGCCAACGGTGCGAACGAGGCCGCCGTCGCGCACTTCCTGCGCGACGAGATCGGCTTCCTGGACATTGGCCGCTTGGTCGAGGGCATCGTCGACAGTGATTCTTTCGGCGGCGACTACACGCTTGCCGACGTCCACGAGTGTGACCGCATGGCGCGAGCCTATGTGGAGGCACATATCTGATTGGAACTGCCCGGTAGGGGCCGCACATGTGCGGCCCTCAGCTTTCCGGCAGACTCCTGCCTGCCATACACGCGCGGGCCGGGCATGCCCGGCCCCTACAGCTCTACGTCCAATACTTTACTTGTGAGGTGCCTATGACTGCATTGCTGACCGGGCTGGCATCGCTGCTCGTGTTTAGCAGCGTCATTCTGGTGCATGAGCTGGGCCACTTTATGGCGGCGCGCCATTGCGGTATCCATGTCGAGGAATTTTCCATCGGCTTTGGCCCGTGCCTGTGGTCCACGACCCGTGACGGAACGACCTATTCTGTCCGCCTGCTGCCGCTGGGCGGCTATAATCTGTTCAGCCCCCTGCCTGACGAGGAGGACGACGAGGTGGACGAGAGAGGGGAGAGCGCACCGCCGCCCGCCCCGAAGTCCCGCAAAACCACGCTTTTCCCGCTGGTCGTCAGCGGCCAGAAATTTGAGGATGCCACCGCCTGGCAGCGCTTTTTTGTCACGCTCTGCGGTGCGCTGATGAACTTTATCCTCGGCGTCGCGGTGCTGTTGGTGCTCGTCCTTACCATGGGCAAGGTCGGCAGCACGACGATTGCGGATTTCAGCGAGAACGCCACAAGCTCCGCAGCCCTGCAGGAGGGCGACACGATTTTGCAGATTTGCAGCAACCCCTGCTGGACGGTCTACGACATAACCGATTGGTTTTACACCGGTGAGGAGGAAACCTACAACGTGGTGGTCCTGCGCGGCAGCGAGGTCCTGGAGCTGCAGGATGTGACCTTCACCCCGACGCGCGACGCGGACGGCAATGTGCTGTACGGCATGGATTTCCGCGTTGAGCCGATGAAAAAGGACCTGCGGCACGTCATTGTCATGACCTGCGATATGTATAGTTACTACAGCAGGGCTATTCTGGGCAGCTTTTTTGACCTGCTCGCCGGCAAGGTGGGCGTGGAGGAACTGTCCGGTCCCCTCGGCACGGTGTCGGCGGTCAACCAGGCCGTGCACTACGGCTGGCGGGAGGTATTGTCCCTGCTGGCTCTGCTGACCATCAACGTCGGCATCTTTAACCTGCTGCCCATCCCGGCGCTGGACGGCTGCAAGCTGCTGTTCCTTGCGTGGGAGGGCCTGACCGGCCATCCTGTGCCGCCCCGCGTGCAGGGCGTAATCAACACGGCGGGTACGGTGGCGCTGGTGTGGCTGATGATTCTGGTCACGATGCACGATATTTCACGATTCTTATAAGGAGAACTACGATGCAGCGTCAATTGAAAAAAGAAGTCAAGATCGGCAGCATTAAAATCGGCGGCACGAACCCCATTGCCGTCCAGACGATGCTGAATGTGCCCGTCAAGGATATTGCGGGCAACGTGGCCCAGGCAGAGCGCGTCGCCAAGGCGGGCTGCCAGATCGTCCGCGTGACCGTGCCCACCCCGGCGGACGCCGCCGTCGTGGCTGCCATTAAAGAGAAGGTGGACATCCCCGTTGTGGCGGACATCCACTTTGACTACCGCGCCGCGCTTGCAGCGCTGGATGCCGGTGCGGACAAAATTCGCATCAACCCCGGCAACATCGGGGATGATGACCGCGTCAAGGCTGTGGCCGACGCCTGCAACGCCAGAAATGTGCCCATCCGCATCGGCGTCAACGGCGGCAGCCTCGAAAAGCACATCCTGGCCAAGTACGGCGCTCCCGTGCCCGAGGCCATGGTGGAGAGCGCCATGTACCATGTGCGGCTGCTGCAAAAATACGACTTTGATAATATCGTTATTTCGATCAAATCCAGCAATGTGCCCCGCATGATGGCAGCGTATCGTCTGCTGGCCAGCCAGACGGACTACCCCCTGCACGTCGGCGTGACCGAGGCCGGCGGCAACCGCATGGGCCTCATCAAGTCCGGTATGGGCATCGGCGGTCTGCTGATGGAGGGCATCGGTGACACGCTGCGCGTCAGTCTGACCGATGAACCCGAGAACGAGGTCTACGCCGGGTATGACATCCTGCGCGCGGCGGGCTACGCCGTCGCCGGTCCCGAGATCATCAGCTGCCCGACCTGTGGGCGCACCCAGTACCCGATGATCGAGATCGCCAACGAGGTCGAGGCGCGTCTGCGGGACGAGGGCTTTAAGAAGCCGCTCAAGATCGCTATTATGGGCTGTGTTGTCAACGGCCCCGGCGAGGCATCCGACGCCGACATCGGCATTGCCGGTGGTAAGGACGAGGCCCTGCTTTTCATCCGCGGTGAGAAGATCCGTATGCTCAAGGGCGATATTGTCGGCCAGTTGCTGGAAGAAATTCATAAGATGTAACCCATAAAGCCTTCCCCCGCGGGGGAAGGTGGCCCCGCAGGGCCGGATGAGGGGCAAGCTGTCCTCGGCCATCCGTTTGCGGGTAATACCCGGAAACTTCGCCCTCATCAGTCCGCTTCGCGGACAGCTTCCCCCGAGGGGGAAGCCAACCCTCGTAGGGGCGGATGCTTGCATCCGTCTGCGGGGCGTCGAGGACGCCGCCCCCCTATAAGAATTGCCACCCATTTATTGAGGTACGAATCCTTTGAAACCATTTGTCACCCAGGTCTGGCCGCAGTTTACGGCGGACCAGCAGTTCTGCGCGGCGTTCGGCAGTGTGCTTGTGGACCGCGTGGAGCTTTACCGCACACAAAGACAGGTCGTCATCTGCCTGCGCAGTGCTGAACCTCTGGATCAGGCGCTGTGCGGGCGTCTTTGTGCGTCCCTTGCCGAGGTGTTCGCCGGGTATGAGCTGCAAGTCCGCAGCTACTTTGCCTACCCGAACATCACCCCCGAGGCCGTGCGCCTAATGATCGAGGAATTGAAAGAAAAGGGGATGCCGGTCAACGGCTTCCTCGATAAGTCCGAGCCCGTCACCTTTGGCGAGGACGGCATCACGGTCCACGTCAGCGCGGGCCGCCAGATCCTTGAGAGCGTCGAGCTGCCCCGCGTGCTGGCCGAGCTGATCCAGGAGCGCACAGGAAGTTTGCCCGTTGTCCGCCTGGCCGATTCCGGTAAGGCGCGCACCGAGGAGGAGTTTGAGCAGTACCTGCAGGAGAAGGCCCCCGTTGTCAAGTTCGAGGCCAAGGAGACACCGCCCGACTTTACGATTGAAGGTCTCGCCCTCACGAACAAGCCGGTCAAGCTGTTCTACGGCAAGCAGTTCAAGCCCACCGACACCCGCCGCCTCAATGATCTGGGCGACGGCGGCAAGGTCACGGTCTGGGGCGACGTCTTTGCTACCGAGGTCAAGGGCAGCCGCCGCAAGATTTATTTTACCTCCATCACCGACTACTCCGGCTCCGTCAACCTCAAGGTCATGGGGGAAGAGGACGCCGACATGTCCAAGTGGGAGAACCTCAAGCCCGGCACGACCCTCATCGTCCGCGGCAACTATATGTACGACAAGTACGAGCATGACTTTGTCATCATGCCCTACGACGTTTTGCAGGTCGAGCGTGAGCAGCGCCAGGATACCGCGCCCGACGGCGAAAAGCGCGTCGAGCTGCACCTGCACACCAAGTCCAGCTCGATGGACGGCTTCAACGACCCCGGCAAGATCGTGCGTCTGGCTCACCGCATGGGCCACCGCGCCATTGCCATCACCGACCACGGTGTCTGCCAGGGCTACCCCGAAGCGATGCTGGCCACCGATGCCATCCACGAAACAGACCCGAACTTTAAACTGATTTACGGCTGTGAGGCCTACTTCGTCGATGACATGATCCCCGCAGTCTACGGCAGCGCCGAGATGCCGCTCTCCGGCTCGTTCGTCGTCTTTGACACCGAGACGACGGGTCTCGACTCCAACACCGAGCGCCTGACCGAAATCGGCGCAGTCTATGTTGAAAACGGCAAGATCAACGAGGAAAAGAAGTTCTGCACCTTCGTCAACCCCGGCAAGCCGATCCCGCAGAAGGTCGTTGACCTGACCGGCATCAACGATGCCATGGTCGCCGACGCCCCGACGCCCGAGGAGGCCATCCGCGCTTTTAAAGAATTTTGCGGGGACAACATCCTTGTGGCCCATAACGCCCACAGCTTTGATATGCTGTTCATCCGCAAGGCAGGGGAGAAGGCGGGCGTCAGCTGGGACGAGAACACCTATATCGACACACTGCCGATGGGGCAGGCGCTCTTTCCGGGTCTGCGCAACTACAAGCTGGATACCATCAACAAGCACCTCGAGATCCCGCCCTTCAACCATCACCGCGCCGTCGATGACGCCATGGCGCTGGCCCGCATCTATGAGGTCATGCTGACCGACCTCGAGGAAAAGGACATCCATACGGTGGAGTCTATCAACACCGGCCTCGGCGGCAACAAAGAGGTGCTGAAGAAGAAATACTATCACCTTATTATATTGGTGCAGAATCAGGTGGGCTTAAAGAACCTCTACCGCATTGTCAGCGCCGCCCACACGCAGTATTTCTTTAAGAAACCGCGCGTGCCGCGCAGCCTGCTGAACCAGTACCGCGAGGGCCTGCTGCTCTCCCCGGCCTGTGAAGCAGGTGAGCTTTACAGGGCAATCGTGGCCGGTCAGCCCTACGAACAGCTGCTCCGCATTGCCGATTATTACGATTATCTCGAGGTGCAGCCGCTCGGCAACAATGAATTCATGGTGCGCAACGGGCAGGTGGACTCGATCGAGGCCATCAAAAACTTCAACCGCACCGTCATAAAGCTGGGCGAGGACCTGCATAAGCCGGTTGTCGCCACGGGCGACTCCCACTTTCAGGAGCCGGAGGACTGGATCTACCGCGCTGTTCTGCAGGCCGGCAACGGCTTCAAGGACGCGGACAACCAGGCCCCACTCTACTTCCGCACCACGCCCGATATGCTGGAGGATTTCAGCTATCTGCCGCAGGAAAAGGCGTATGAAATTGTGGTGACGAACCCCAACAAGATCGCCGCGACCATCGACAACAACCTGCGCGCCATCCCCAAGGGCACCTACCCGCCCAGCATCCCGGGCGCGGAACAGGAGCTGCGCGACGACACCTGGAAGCATGCGGCGCGCGACTACGGCAGCCCGCTGCCCGATGTGCTGCAAAAGCGGCTGAAAAAGGAGCTGGACTCCATCTGCGGCCACGGTTACGCCGTTTTGTACGTCATTGCTGTGCGTCTGGTGGCCTACTCCAATGCGGGCGGCTATCAGGTCGGCAGCCGCGGCTCCGTCGGCTCATCCGCCGTCGCGCACTTCTCCGGCATTTCCGAGGTCAACTCGATGCCGCCGCACTATCTGTGCCCCAACTGCAAGCACAGCGAGTGGATCAACGACGGCGTACACTTTGACGGCTTCGACCTGCCCGATAAGACCTGCCCGGTCTGCGGCAAGCCGATGATCGTCGAGGGCCACGACATCCCGTTCGAGACCTTCCTCGGCTTCTACGGCGACAAGGAGCCTGATATTGACCTGAACTTCTCGGGCATGTATCAGTCCCACGTCCACCGCTACACCGAGGAACTGTTCGGCAAGGAAAACGTGTTCAAGGCGGGCACGGTCTCCGGTCTGCAGGATAAGACCGCCTACGGCTACGTCAAAAAATACCTCGAGGAGCGCGGCAAGACCGTCAACCGCGCCGAGGAAAACCGCCTTGTTATGGGCTGCACCGGCGTCAAGCGCACGACGGGTCAGCACCCCGGCGGCATGGTCGTTGTGCCGGATACCTTCGACATTTACGACTTCTGCGCCATCCAGCACCCGGCGGACGACGTCAAGGGAGGTCTGCTGACGACCCACTTTGAATTTAAATACCTGCACGATACGCTGCTCAAGCTGGATGAGCTGGGCCATGATGTGCCGACCTTCTACAAGTTCTTTGAGGAATACTCCGGCATTCCGATTGATTCCGTCCCGATGAACGACGAGAAGGTCTACAGTCTGCTGACCAGCCCCGAGGCCCTCGGCGTGACGGAGGAGCAGATCGGCTCCAAGACCGGCACATTCGGCATCCCCGAGATGGGCACGAACTTCGTGCGCCAGATGCTTCTGGACGCCCAGCCGAAGAATTTCTCTGAGCTGATCCAAATCTCCGGCCTGTCACACGGCACCGACGTCTGGACCGGCAACGCCGACGAACTGATCCGCTCGGGCACCTGCACGATTGCGGAGGTCATCGGCTGCCGTGACAGCATCATGCTGTACCTGCTGCGCAAGGGACTGGAGCCGAAGATGTCGTTCGACATCATGGAGGCCGTGCGTAAGGGCAAGGTCGCCAAGGGCGGCTTCAAGCCCGGGTGGGAGGAAGCCATGCGCGAGCACGATGTGCCCGACTGGTATATTGAATCCTGCCGCAAGATCAAGTATATGTTCCCCAAGGCCCATGCCGTGGCCTACCTGATGGCGGCCATCCGCCTGATGTGGTTCAAGGTCTACCACCCGGCCATCTTCTACGCGGTGTACTTCACGGTGCGCGGCGCGGATATTGACTACGAGGCCGCCGTGGGCGGCGTCCGTGTGGCGAAGCAGCACCTGCGCGACAACGAAAAGATCCCCAAGGACGAGCGCACCGCCAAGGACGATGACGCGCTGGTCAGCCTGCAGCTGGAAAACGAAATGCTGCAGCGCGGCTGCGAGTTTTTGCCCATCGAGCTGGGCAGAAGCTACGCCAGCAAGTACGTGGTTGAGGACGGCAAGGTGCGTCTGCCGTTCACAGCCATCCGCGGTCTGGGTGATGCCGCCGCCGTTGCGCTGGAACAGGCCACGATGCACGGGCAGGAGTATATCTCGGTGGAGGAATTGCAGCAGGCTTCCGGCGTGGGCAGCAGCATTCTGGACCGCCTGCGTCAGGTGGGCGCACTGGGCGACCTGCCCGAGAGCAGTCAGGTAAGCTTTTTCTGAGAAACAAAGGCCGTTGCACAGATTTTGTGCAGCGGCCTTTTATCAGGTCTGGACGATTTTGAATGCCCGCCGCGTGCGCTTTGGGCATTTTCAGCGGAAGAATTTTTTATAATTTCCAAGTCGGGAAGTTCTGCGGAACTTCCCGACTTGCTTTTTCACCAGAAAAAGAGACTGCCGCACGGAGTACCATGCAGCAGTCTCTTTGCGTTTTGTGATAATGTCAAATCAGGGCAGGGGAGTGCTTACTCCACGCTGATCATATAGTAGTAAACGGGCTGGCCGCCGCGGATGTGGCTTACTTCCACATGGTTGGGGCACTTTGCCTTGACGATCTCGGTAACCTTCTCGGCGTCCTCATCGCTCACATCACAGCCGGAAATGATGGTGACGAAGCTGGAATCCTTCTTGCACATATTGCGTGCCAGACGGTAGGTGGCCTTGGTGATATCGGTGGAGGTGGAAACGATCTTGCCGTTCTCCAGCGCCATGATCTCGCCCTTGCGGATGCGCTTGCCGTCGTACTCGCTGTCGCGGGCGGCGTAGGTGATCAGACCGGTGGACACCTTGTCGGCAGCAGCCATCATGTTGATGGTGTTGGTCTCGGCGTTCACAGAGGGATCAAAGTTCAGCAGTGCGGTAATGCCCATGGGCA